>VOFE01002498.1_pt1 | contig 18001 bp, 34 predicted proteins | sample 5384071 | NCBI WGS metagenome assembly VOFE01 (sample SAMN12384724, study PRJNA508395) | human gut metagenome | isolation source: healthy gut D | host: Homo sapiens
ACCCTTCCAAACATCCCTGCTGATAGTGTCCCTGTTGGGGCAGATGAGGATGACAACGTTGAAGTGCGCCGTTGGGGAACTCCTCGCGAGTTTGACTTCGAACCAAAAGCTCACTGGGATTTAGGTGAAGACCTTGATATCCTTGACTGGGAACGCGGGGCTAAAGTTACTGGTGCTCGTTTCCTCTTTTACAAAGGACTTGGAGCTCGCTTAGAACGCGCTATCTACAACTTCATGTTGGACGAACATGGCAAGGAAGGTTACACTGAGATGATCACACCTTACATGGTTAACCACGACTCAATGTTCGGTACTGGTCAATATCCAAAATTCAAGGAAGATACTTTCGAGCTTGACGGTACTGACTATGTCCTTATCCCAACAGCCGAAGTTCCTTTGACAAACTACTACCGCGGTGAAATCCTTGACGGTAAAGAATTGCCAATCTACTTTCACAGCTATGAGCCCTTCATTCCGTTCAGAAGCTGGTTCAGCAGGTCGTGACACACGTGGTTTGATTCGCCTTCACCAATTCCACAAGGTTGAAATGGTCATCATATTTAACCAATACCTTACGAACACGATTATCTCTAACTGCTTCTTTAAGCATCTGACGATTGTCTTCAGTTCCTTCCACACGATGACTAACACCATTTTCCTGAGCAAAATAGTATAGAGAGGGTGCAATCGGTAAGTCTAGATCTTATGTTGTTTAGCTAGAGTGGTATCTGATTTTTTACGTTCGACAAAGCTAACTTCAACTGAAACTCCCCAATCTTTAGGCTGACCATAAGCCGAATCGCCATGGCAACATCGTCTAAACTATCCTCAGGGGCCCTGTAATAGCACCAAAAGTGTGGACGACATATTTGTGCCTGATTAGCCCAATTACTGACACGATCCATCTTAAAGGGTGCCAAACGCTCCTCTAGAAGTTTTGCTAAAGTCTGCATCTCCTTACGAGCTGCTTGACCAAGTGCCTTGAGGTCTTCCATCTCTTCCTTATGTGGGCCCGCTTTTTCAGGTTTGATATACTTAACCCCTTGTTTAGATAAATAAGCTTGAACATTTTCTAACATCGTTTTCTCCTTACAATGATAAAAGACCAACCCATAACGATTCTATTCCGGTTGGTCTCTTTTTTATTTACGTTTACGAGCAATCAAGTGAATCGGTGTTCCTTCAAAACCAAAGGCCTGACGAATTTGATTTTCCAAGAAACGCATGTATGAGAAGTGCATAAGCTCTTCTTCATTAACAAAAATAACAAAGGTTGGTGGTTTAACCGAAACTTGTGTGCCGTAGAAAATCTTAAGGCGTTTTCCTTTGTCAGTCGGTGTTGGGTTGATGGCAATGGCATCCATGATAACATCATTCAAAACAGCTGATGAAATACGACGATTTTGACTCTCACTAATGCGTTTAATCATCTCTGGCAACTTGTTAAGACGTTGTTTCGTCTCAGCCGATACAAAGATAATTGGTGCATAGCTCAAAAAATTGGAACTGATCACGGATATCTGCTTCCCAGTTAGCAACGGTATGATTGTCTTTCTTAATCGTATCCCATTTGTTAACTACGATGATAATCCCTTTACCAGCTTCATGGGCAAAAACCAGCAATACGCTTATCATACTCACGGATACCTTCTTCGGCATTGATAACCATAAGGACGATATCAGAACGGTCAATGGCACGCATTGAACGCATGACAGAGTATTTCTCCGTATTTTCATAAACCTTACCAGATTTACGCATACCAGCGGTGTCAATCATGGTATACTCTTGACCTTCACTGTCCACAAAGTTTGTATCAATGGCATCTCGAGTCGTACCAGCAATCGGGACTGGCAATCACTCGGTCCTCACCCAAAATGGCGTTAATCAAGCTTGATTTTCCGACGTTTGGACGTCCAATCAAACTAAAACGAATGATATCTGGATTTTCTTCTTCAACTTCTGTTGGAAGATTTTCAACGATAGCATCGAGAACATCCCCTGTACCAATACCGTGAACAGATGAAACTGGATAAGGATCACCAAGACCCAAGAGAATAAAAATCATAGATATCTGCACGCATCTCAGGATTATCCACTTTATTTACCGCCAAGATAACTGGCTTGTTGGTCTTATAGAGAATACGAGCAACGTACTCGTCCGCATCTGTCACGCCTTCCTTACCTGAAACGACAAAGACAATAACGTCAGCTTCAGTCATGGCAATGTCAGCTTGGTGCTTGATTTGTTCCATAAATGGTGCATCGACATCATCGATACCACCTGTATCAATTAAGCTAAACTGACGGTTAAGCCATTCAGCAGAGGTATAAATACGGTCACGTGTTACCCCTTCAACGTCTTCGACGATAGAGATACGTTCACCCGCAATTCGGTTAAATAGGGTCGATTTCCCAACATTTGGGCGACCCACGATAGCAACTGTAGGTAATGTCATATGTTTAAGTCCCTGATTAAATAGGGATTCCTTTCTTCATTTAGCAGTCTCACTTCCACCAAGGAAAGCAAACTCTCTTATTCTTTATCATTATTAGGTTCACACTTAGCGGCGATTAACACCCTTCAAGTGAACCTCTTTGGCAAGAAAACGAATACGCTCCATCACACGTTTGGCCTGCCAAGTCTCATCTCCTTGACGTCCATTGATAGCTTCGCTTCTAGATCCGAAAAACTATAGTTAGACGTAAAGAAGGTAGGCAACTCCTCAATCATGCGATGCTGGAGGATGACTTGCAAAAACATCGTCCCTAATCCAAGAAGAGAATTGCTCTGCACCAATATCATCTAAAACTAAAACTTCCTGCCTGTTTGACAGCATCAATTTGTTCCTTGACAGAACCATCCTTGATTCCATTTTTAACATCAATAGTAAATGATGGGTAATGAATAATGGTCGTAGCAACCTTCTTCGTCTCTGAAAGTTCGTGGGCCATAGCAGCCAACATGAATGATTTCCCAACCCCCATATCTCCGTAGATGTAGAGGCCTTTCTGGTCTGGACTAGGGTAATTAGCTACAAAATCAACAAGACTCTCAAAGGTATCAACACGAGCCACATCATCTAGAGCAATGTCCGCAAAGGTAATCTTACGATAAGACTGAGGCAGACTCACCAAATTAATCCGTTTAGCAATAGCCTGCTGTTCTTGTTGCTCTTTGAGCTGACGCGTCTCCTTATAGGTGACATCAGCGTAGCCTTCATTCATGGTCAGAATCGGCTCATACCCTTTGGCAATATACGAGGCATCACCTTCTTTGACCTTACGGCATTCCACTAGGAATTGATTAAACTTAGGAAGACTACGCTTGATTTCATCCTGGCTTAGGCTATGCTCTTGAATAAAGCTGGCCACTCTTGGATCCGCCAAAATTTGCTTCGTTAAATCTGTCGCATTGCCAGACCCATGATGCCCTGTTCGGTTTAGGGTTTGTCCAACTCTTCCATAGGCTACTCCTTTTTCCTTTTTCTAGTTTGGCCAAAGCCACGGCGTCTAATTTCGTCTAACTTGGCTTGGTCGGCCTGACTGGTTTGATTATCATAATCTGGATTACTCCAGCTCGGCACATTTGTTTTCTTCTTAGAATCAGCTTTTGCTTGCTGTGATTTCTTGTCGTAACCACTACGCAAAGCTAAAAGCCCCTGTTCAGCAGTGACGATGTTCTTAAAGGCAAAATCGTTGGCAACTTTAGAGATATACTCTCGATTCACATTTGTTGAACGTGTCCGTCCCAAACTGTAGGCAACCATGAGATTAATGACCTCATCCATAAAAGCCTCTTTGTGCCAAATCCGTGAGAATTTGCTTCTCAGAATTAGTCACCGTCCCGCTTGGGCCTTTAGCACTTTGCAAGTAATCTATAGGCTTTTCGGACCTAACCGCTTTCAGAATCTTTTTCTCCGTCTCCGTCAAAGCAGAGTCACCACCTAATGTTTGAGCTTGTGCCTGCTCTAATTGCACTTGCATACGCTTAACAATAATCCGGTGGTTGACGGCTGTCTTTTTAGACAAGAGATAGGTATCATACCAATTCATGTCATAGGTCTCAGACAACTTATATATTTCTGGAACATCTGTCTTTTCATCTGTAAATACAAGCCCATCAGCCTGCATACGATTCCTAAAACTAGTTAAATCAAATGAATTTTTAGGCTTGATTTCAGACACAGACTTTTGAGCCAAACGCTCATCGGTAAAGACATCCGAAAACGTTTAGATAAATCTTGCAATCCTTGGAGACCTGCCGGTTTCAAAGCGTCTACTGCTGGTTCACTAATCTTTTGCTCGAGAAGTGAACTATAAACGGCATGTTTTAGAAACTGCTCAATTGATAAGGGAGACTTAAGCTCTATAACATAAAACCCTTTTGAGGTGACTGGTAAAAGGCCAAGAGATCTACTGCTGTCAAAACCGCCAGTGCTTCTTGAAGGGGCTGCATTCCAAAAGTTAAGATGGTTCAGAATAGCCGCAAACTTATGGCGGTGATTACCATTGTCATAAAAAAGCCACGAAATACTGGTAGAGAGCGTAGCCCTCACCCCCAATAATGGGATAATAGCAACGCATCAAACTTGCCTGATCGGGAACGATAACCTGATTACCAACATAGACAAATTCTTCAATAGGTCTCATTTTTTAGACTCTTTTTTCGCACGTACAGTATTGGTGATTTCTTGAAGTAACTCTTCAATCTCATCAACATCTTTGAAAGAACGGTAGACACTGGCAAAACGTACATAAGTAATTTCATCAAGGTCAGCAAGTTCTTTCATCACTAAATTCCCAATGACATCACTATCAACCTCTCCATCATGGTTACGGCGAATGTTTTGCTCAATACGGGTGATGGCATTTTCGATATCCTCACTAGAAACCGGACGCTTCTGAGCACTCATCAAGATACCATTGAAAATCTTATCGCGAGAGAATTGTTCACGAGTACCGTCTTTTTTGACAACCAAAAGTGGAACTTCTTCCACACGCTCAAAAGTTGTAAAACGAGCATGACAAGAATCACACTCACGACGACGACGAATAGTATTCCCATCCTCTGCCTGACGGCTATCGATAACACTAGATTTATTATGTTGACATTTTGGACAACGCATGCACTTCACCACCAATCTTTGAAATTCGGTACTCTATTTTACCATAAAAACACACAAAAAGCACGCCCTAAACGAGGCGTGCTCATGACCATGAATCACTCTAAAACTCTTATAAATTGAATTAAAGCTCAAGTTGAGGTATCGTCGTTTCTCCATCCGCAAATGGAATGTAAAGGTCGAAACGTGTTCCAACACCAAGTTCAGAACTAACATCGATACGGCAGCGATAAGCTTCCACAATTTGGTAAAGATTGACAAACCAATACCAACACCAGATTGTGTTGTCGTACGATTACGTGCCTTATCTGAACGATAGAAGCGTTCAAAAGATATGCTCAATATCTTCTTTAGAAATCCCTTCACCATTATCTTGCACTTGTACCAACATTTCATCTTCCAGAGCCTTAATTGTAACCTGGATTTCCTTGTTAACAGGAGAATACTTGACCGCATTATCAATCAAAATCGTAATCGCCTGTTCAAAGTGTTGGCTGTAAATCTGTGCTGGGCGCTCTGAGCTCTCGAAATCATTGAGATAGAATTGGTAATCTTCATGCAAGACACGGAAGTTACCAATAACCGTACGGATTGAAGAATTCAAATCACAAGTATCGTTTCTGTGATTTTCAAATGATCCTTTGACACGGATAGAATCAACATATCATTAATCATAATCGTCATACGGTTGGCCTCGTGACTTGCAGCCTCAAGACTTTCCTCAAGGATTTCAGGGTCATTTTCCCCCAACGTTGCAAGAGGTCATATGCCCCTTGATAACCGCAATCGGTGTACGCAATTCATGACTGACGTCACTCAAGAAACGCATCTGCATCTGATTATTTTCTTGGATTTTATCCATCATGCGGTTAAAGTTAACCGCCAAATCACAATTTCATCGTGACTTTCAATCTTAGAACGAAGTTCCAAATCACTTGGCGAATCGGTAATAACTCCCATCGTTTCGTGCAACTGTCTCATCGGACGAAGAATAGATGTCAAGACAACTACAGTTGCTGCGATAACTAGGACAGTCATTCCCACTTCTAGGAAAATCAACAAGAAAACCAAACGCTCTTTAAGAGCATAGTAGAATTCCAAATCATGGAAAATCTGGGCATAGCCAACGATGGTCTTTTATCCTTACCGTAAATTGAACTTGTAGCAGGAAACCACGCTTTCCCTTTATAGGATACTGACTTCAGTTTGTTTACCTCGGACATACCGGGAGGCGAATCTGTATTCTCCTCAGAAGTAAAGATAAAGGTTCCTTTTTTGTCATAAACAAAAACAGATTGATTTGAATATAATTTATTAGAAATCGCAACCTGACCATCCAAAGAGTGCTTTTTCAGAAAGCACTCCATTAATGATCGATGCATAGATATTTTTAGGCGAATAAAGAGCCGCTAAAGCGGTTCTGGACTTAATTCTTCATCGAATCCCAATCCTTTTCGATGTAAGTAACAACTTTTGCGATTGTAGTGTTTACATTTTGACGTTCACGTTGCAAAAAAGAAGCGTATTAGCTGAAAAAATAACAACCAGAGTGAACAACGACAATACAAGAAAGAAGACCACAGCAGTTGTCATGGTCAACTTTTTTCTAATGGTTACTTTACCAAATAATTTATCTTGTAATTTACTCATTTTTCACGGATAACGTAACCCATTCCTCGTACTGTTTGAATATATGATTCCTTACCTGGAACGTCAATTTTTCCACGCAAATAACGAATATAAACATCTACCACGTTTGTTTCGATGGCGTCATCATATTTCCAAACTTGAAGCAAGAGTTCCTCACGGGTCATCACTTGGTTCATATTGCTCAAAAGTGTGTTCAACAAATCAAACTCACGTTTTGTCAATGGAATAGCTTCATCACCACGAACAACTGTACGGTTTTGAACATCCAATTTCAAATCACGATAAGTTGATGCTTTGGCTGGTGCATTCTTAGCAGCTTCGATATCTTGGCGACGGAAGGTTGCACGGATACGTGCCAACAATTCTTCAATCGCAAATGGTTTTTACAATATAGTCATCAGCACCGCGGTCCAAACCAGCAACAATGTCCATGATTGAATCGCGAGCTGTCATCATCATAATATAAGTATCTTTTTCTTGTTGGAGACGACGTGTTACTTCAAAACCGTCCATCTCCAGGCAACATAAGGTCCAAGAGAATAAGATCAGAAATCTTTCTCAAGTGCCATTTCAAGTCCTTCGCGTCCGTTGTCTGCTGTCACAACGTCATATCCTTCGTGTTGAAGTTCAAGAGAGACAAAACGAGCAAGGTTTTCTCATCTTCAACAATCAAAATGCGTTTGCTCATAATAACTATTTACCACTTTCATAAAATTTTTGACTTCCATTTCCCCAAAAAGTATTTAGATTTACCCAATGAAAAAATCCGAAAATTAGCTTATAATGATAGAATAATATAGAATTTTAAAATTGTCAAACATTTTTAGTTTGTTTTTTGAATTAATTGTCATCAAATAGTCCATTCAATTGGGCAAAGGGATTACTTGCCTCTTTTTTTCTCCTGTTGAAGTGCGGCAAAGTCCTCTTCTGATAAGACTTCCCAGTCATTCCCAGAGAGCGAAATTTGTCCTGATTCTTCCTCAGGTGTTAGTACTCTCAAAGGAATATTGAGAAGAATATTATCTAGAATACTCTCATCAAGATTAATAGTATCCCCATCCAAGATAAGAACTAGATTTTCTTCGACTAATTCTTTTTTGAAGAGCAGCATCTGCCTCTTGTATAAAGGTTTCTGAAACCGGATAGTTAAAACTAAGGGTCACAGGTTCAAGTGAACGGCTAGATGGCAAGGTAATATCATAGCTGAGTTGATAATCCAAAAGGTACAAACCATTGTCATAGGCTACCTGCCCACTTGCTTGAATCTGTTCAAGATTTAAAACTTGATCATAGCGTTCTTTAATAGACTCCAACAAAGAAGGTGCTTCGTTAAAGGCGAGCCCTTCTGGAGACTTTCTAACTTCTGAAAGGTAAATCATTTTTAATCCTCAAATTAAATTTTCCCCATAGGGATCCATTTTCAAATCCACAAGACCACAATCCCCTACATTCACTTTTCATTAGAGAGCATGATTATGATTTTAGACTTAATTAGTATTATATCAAATTTTTAAGAAAAATAACACCTTTAATATTACATATTTCTTAAACTTAGAACTTTTTTCACAGCTAATGAGAAACTTATTCAGACCTAGTTTCCATCTGTCTTATAGCGTTAGATGAAAGCTCTTAATTATGGTAAAATAAGAGCATTGAAACTAGATAAAAGGAATATAAAATGACACCTGAAGATTTTTTACAAGGCTTTGAAAGAACTAGGGTTCGATCTCAGCCAAAAACAAAAGACCAATTCCAACGCTACTTTGAGCTTTTGGTAGAATGGAACGAAAAGATCAACCTACTGCAATCACAGAAAGAGACGAGGTCTACCTCAAACATTTCTATGATTCTTTGGCTCCTGTTCTCCAAGGACATATTAAAAATCAGACTATTCGACTTCTCGATATCGGAGCTGGAGCTGGATTTCCAAGTCTCCCTATGAAAATCCTTTGTCCTGAACTTGATGTGACTATCATTGACTCTCTTAATAAACGCATCAATTTCCTTAATCTCTTGGCCGATGAACTTGAGCTCAGCGGTGTTCACTTCTATCATGGACGTGCAGAGGATTTTGGACAAGACAAGAGCTTCCGTGCTCAGTTTGATATTGTAACTGCCCGTGCTGTTGCACGCATGCAGATTCTCTCAGAATTGACCATTCCTTTCTTTAAAGGTGGGTGGACAACTTATTGCACTTAAAGCTGCAGCAGCCGACGAAGAGCTAGCCGATGCTAAAAATGCCCTGAACTTGCTTTTTTTGCCAAACCTATTCTCAATGAGAACTATAAACTGCCAAATGGCGATGGACGTAATATCACCATTGTCGATAAGAAAAAAAGAAACCCCAAATAAGTACCCACGTCGTGCTGGGATGCCTAACAAGAAGCCGCTATAACGTTTATCCAAGGAGGTGTCTTACTCCTTGATTATTATTTACTCTTATGATAACTCGGAGGTTTTCATTGATAAATCGTCTTTCTGTCACGCAAAAAGCTTGTGCTCAGCTTTGTCTTTGTCATTATAGTGGGGAGTATTTTACTTAGCCTTCCCATAAGCCACTATGCTAACAGTCCAGAAACAAGCTACCTAGACCATCTCTTCAATACTGTGTCAATGGTCTGTGTAACTGGACTTTCTGTTGTCCCGGTCAGTAAGGCTTACAATGGTCTCGGTCAAATTTTCTCTATGCTTTCATGCAGACGGGAGGACTTGGGCTCGTCTCTCTTATAGCCTTTAGCACCTATACCCTGAAAAATAAATTAGGACTGAGTGATCAAGATCTCCTTCAATCCGCACTTATCAGGGATAACCAAAAAGATTTGAAAGCTTATCTTTTTAAGGTCTATAAAATTACTTTTTTCTATTGAAGCTTTTGGCAGCACTTGTGATCATGACTGATTTCGTTCCTCGTTTTGGACTTGGTCACGGCATTTTTAATAGTCTCTTTCTAGCTGTCTCTGCCTTTTGTAATGCTGGATTTGACAACTTAAGTTCTAACAGTTTACAGGATTATGCAACCAATCCAACCATTAACCTTGCTGTAGCTTTTCTCATTATGTCTGGAGGCTTAGGTTTTGCAGTTTGGATTGATTTAATTCAAATGATGCGACGCTATATTAAAGATCGTCCAAGGAATTGGAAATTAGCTTGGAGACCTTTCAGTAATCAAAGTCGTCTTGTTCTTATAAGTACAGGCTGTCTCCTCTTAGGAGGAACACTACTTGCTTGGTTACTGGAAATGGATAACTCTAAGACAATCGGTACTCTCAATGTCTGGCAACAACTTCTGGTAAGTTTCTTTTCAGACTGTAACCATGCGTACCGCCGGCTTTGCAACTATTTCCTATACCAATGCAGATTTCTCCACAAATCTTCTTTTTATGATTCAAATGATTATTGGGGGTGTCCTGGAGGAACTGCGGGTGGTATCAAGGTGACAACTGCCTCTATTATGTTCCTACTTTTTTAAGTCAGAGCTATCTGGTAACTCAAGCGTGGTTTTTCGAAACCGTATTATATCTAACAAAACCATTTTGCAAGCATTCACAGTTATACTCTTTTTTCCTAACAATGCTCTTTGTCGGCTATGTTATTTTGCTGGAAACTAATCCTACTCTCTCACCACTAGGCCTACTTTTTTTGAGAGTGTGTCAGCCATTGCTACCGTTGGTGTTTCAATGGATTTGACCCCTAATCTAAATACCCTAGGACGCCTCGTTATCATGTCTCTGATGTTCATTGGCCGTGTCGGACCTATCACTGTTCTCTTGAGCTTGATGACCAAAAAAAAAACATGTCTCTTATGCCCCAACTGATATTTCAGTTGGCTAAACAATTTTATTCATTGACAATATTCTGAAAGGATTTTATATGAAAACACAAATTATTGGGGTCCTCGGTCTGGGAATCTTTGGACAAACTATTGCAACCGAACTCTCTTCTTTTGGACAAGACGTCATTGCCTTAGATAATAATGCTACAACAATTGATTCCCTTGCTGATCAGGTGACCAAGGCTGCTGTTGGCGACATTACTGACATTGACTTTCTACGTTCTGCTGGTATCGATACTTGCGACTCAGTCATTATTGCAACTGGAGAACACATAGAATCATCTGCGCTAGCGATATTGCAGTGCAAAAAACTTGGTATTAAGAATATTATTGCCAAAGCTACAAATAACAATTATGAGGAAGTCCTTTACGGAATGGGGGCCAATTTGGTCATCACTCCCGAACGTAGCACAGCAAAAGAATTGGCTTCAAATATCCTCCGCTATAACATATCAAATGTTTTTCATTTAGAGGATGACGTAGCTTTAATTGAACTTAAAATTCCTAGTGAATGGGCTGGAAAGTCCTTGCATACTTTAAATCTAAGACAAAATTATAACGTCAATGTTATTGGTTTTAGAGATGAGAAAAGTGGCAAGTTAAACACCACTTTGACCCAAGTAAGAAACTACCTGATGAAGGGATCATACTAGTTGTCGCTGACAATCGAACACTAGAAAAATTTGATTATTTAGGATATTTAAAATAACAAAAACGTTCCAATCTCGTTCATCTAGACAAGACTGGAACGTTTTTAGTTGTGCTTAATAGCATACTTTTACTAAAAGCCAAGAATATCATTCCCCATGGATTGTAAAAACGACCATGATTGAGGAAGATTAATCCTATACTAATCCCCAATAAAAGAATAGCTGACACGATGACAAGATAATCTTGTTTCATCAAAGATTTATGCACATACCAGGTACGTTTTTTATAGCGACCAAATCGACGTAGCTCCATAGCTGTCGATATGGTATCAATTCGTTCGAGGGATGAAAAGATTAGAGGAAGAACAATTTGGAGATTCCCACGAATGCGTTTGACCAGTCCCGCCTTTTGCGACAAATCCAAACCACGAGCCTCCTGAGCCTTACGAATCGTAAAGAATTCTTCTTGACATCTGGAATATAACGCAAGGTTAAACTAACGGAATAGGCAAATTTATAAGGAATCCCAATCTGATTAAGACTAGCCGCAAACTGACTTGGATGGGTAGTCATGAGAAATAGAATGGCAAGAGGGACCGGTTGAAAAATCCTGAGCAATAGGATTTCAAGGTTAAAAAGCTCCTGACTGGTTAGATAGAAACGCCCCCAACCTTCAATAAGAACTGTCTTTGCTCCGTAAATTTCTTCACCATAACCAGGTGCGAAAAGGTAGACCATAAGTAAATTAAAGAGGGCAATGGATCCAATAATCTTAACAACAAAAGAAATATCTCGCCAACGAATCTTAGCCAAATAAAAGAGATAAATGGAAAGTAAGCCTACTGCTAGGATAAAGCGTGGGTCATAGGTTGCCATACAGGCAACTGAAACCAAAATAAAGAAAAGCATCTTACTTGCCCCAGACAAATCATAGAGGAAACCTTGACCTGACTGATAACCAATTAAACGATTAGACATTAGGCCTCCTTTTTCAATATAATACTGGGTTACTTCTACTGATCACTTGACAATTTCTGACCCTAAGCTATAAAGAGATGTCTGCTTTGAGATTAGCTGACTCAAGTAGATCCTTCTGATTAAGAATTGTAACTGGCTTATCATCTGCAATGATTTTACCCTCAAGTACAACGATACAACGATCGCTATATTCCAACATGAGCTGCATGTCATGAGTAATCATCACAATGGTATGACCTTGCTTCTGAAGACTGTCCAAGAAAGTCATGATATCCGTGTAAGTCTTGTAATCTTGACCAGCTGTTGGCTCATCCAAGATAATGATTTCAGGTTTCAAAACCAAGATAGATGCAATGGTCACGCGCTTTTTCTGACCAAAGGAAAGCGCAGAAATGGGCCATTTACGAAAACTATAGAGACCACAAGTCTTCAAGACCTCATGAACACGCTCTTCAACCTCAGCCTCTTCAATCCCTCGCAAACGCAAACCAAGAGCCACCTCATCAAAAAATCATAGTTTGGCTAATCATCTGATTTGGGTTTTGCAAAACAAAGCCTATACGTTCTGAACGCTCGGCGATGCTATCCTGACTAATATCCTGACCCTTGTAAGTTAATTTCCCTTGACTAGGGACAAAACCGCATAGAGCCTTGGCAAGCGTCGACTTTCCAGCCCCATTTTTACCGACAATCGCTAGTCGCTCACCTTTTTCAAGCTAAAGGACAGATCCTCTATGATTGCTGGATTATCTCCATAGGAAACGCTAAGCCCTCAACCTTCAAAATAGAGTCACTGAACTGTCTTTTTTTTTATCCTTCAAAACTCTGTCTGGCAGAGCAAGGTCAGATAGGTCTAAAGCATCTAATTGACTAAGATTTTGTGCACTCCTTGTGTCAAATCCCAACTGACGTAAAAAACCGTCACATATAGAGGTTCGCGAATCCCATTTTCTAGCAAGAGCGTACTGATAAGAGCTCATCTGGGCTACCATTAAAGAGGAGCTCTCCTTCATTGACCAGTAAAAATGTGGTCAACGGGACGATAAAGAACATCTTCTAGGCGATGTTCAATAATAATCGTCGTAGCTCCCACCTCCTTGTGGATCTTATCAATGAGATCAATGGTTTCCTGTCCTGATTTAGGGATCTAAATTTGCCAGAGGCTCATCAAATAAAAGAATAGGACTCTCATCAATCAAGACACCAGCCAAACTGACTCGTTGCTTTTGGCCACCTGATAAATCTTGAGGGCGGTGATTCAAAAGAGAGGTCAAGTCTAGACGCTCAGCCCAGAGGGCTACCTTATCTTTCATCTCACTTTGATCAGCACAATCATTCTCCAAAGCAAAAGCCAAATCCTCGGCTACAGTTAGGCCAATAAACTGACCATCCGGATCCTGCAATACTGTCGTCGATACCAACTGTGACTTATCATAGATAGATTGCTTAAAAATATCCTGACCATCTATCCTTACCTGACCTTGTGCCTGTCCTTTATGAATATTAGGTATGATACCATTGAGACACTGGGCAGAGTCGATTTTCCGCTACCAGAAGGCCCTAAGATAAGGACTTTCTCGCCCTTAGCAATATCAAAGCTGATATCTTTAAGGGTCGCTTCTGCTTGCGCATCATATTGAAATGTAAACTGATTAAAACTAATGTATTTATCCATGTTTCTACTAAAAAGAGAGGAGGTATCAAAACAAACTGACAGTCCCACTCTCCTATGATTCATGCTAGTCTTTGGTAAGACTACCAGATTGTGTACGTGAGCTAGCATAGATTGCAAGAAGGAGGGTTCCTCAATTGCAATTGTAATAAAGTTAGCTACGCCAGCTACAAAACTTTGTGCATAAAGGTATGACCAGGCTTGTGCAAATTGGAGTCTATCACCAATAGGGAGTAACGATACCATAGGCAATAAGGAGGGCCAATGCTTGTACTAGGTTAAACCAAATCATACTCATCAAAGAAAAACTTGCCAGTTGTCACATCATATTTTTGTTGAATAGACCAATTACAAGTCCTGTAATAGCACTTGCAAGTACCCAAGCCCATGAGATATTTCCGTATTGAATGCCATCTTTAAGCGCATGCCCAATAAAGCCCATAAAGAAACCTGTAATAGGCCTAAAAATCACTGAGAATAGGGCTTGAACAGCATACTGAAGTTGGATGCTAGTATTCCCAAAAATAGGGAATATTAACAAACATACCAATGATAATAAAGAGTGCTGCACCAATACCTGTCGCAACTACTGTACGAATTGAATTATTCTTCATAATCTTACTTTAATCTCCTAAACGTTTAATTTCAATGTGCCAGTTAGAGCCTACACCAATATTATATGCCTTGGCAAAAGACACTTGGTTAATGGCTAAGCCAACACGATAGAGGGAATTGATATAAATAATTGGCTGACCAATACGAACATCCGCAAATGATTTTCCATAGGTAACCTGATTTTGATAAACCAACATATCATTGTTAAAGATGGTTACTTCAAAGCGGTCACCAAAGTTTGGGTCTAAAGCGTAAAAAGTCATCACGTGTGATAGAGGTCCAAAGAGAGCCGAAACGGACGTCCAAAATGTCAATCGCCCCACGAACCAAATTATCCTCTATGATGGTTTCAACCACTGGAAGCTCTAGAATTTTCTCCACAGGTAACTCAGGACCAACTTCTTCAAAACTGATATGACCAGAAGCTAATTTGGCACCTGTATAGGCATAAACATCACGACCATGGAAGGTATAAGAAAGCTCTGTATTACTACGACGATTCTCAACCTCGGAAATCTCACGAACAGCCTCGATACCAACAACCTTTTTGATATAAGAAAGTGTCCCGTTATCTGGTGTGACGATATATTGCCCCGTCTTTGTTAAGGCAACCACACTTTTACGTGAGAAACCTACACCCGGATCAACTACCGAAACAAAGGTTGTCCCCTCAGGCCAGTATTCAACGGTCTGAAACAGACGATAAGAAGCCTCAAAAGTGTTGTAGGGGGTAATATCATGTGTCAGGTGATGAACTCCCAAACTAGGTTCTTCTTGAAGGGCCACACCAATCATGGCCGAAACAGCACCATCAACCAAACCAAAGTCTGATTGAAGCACCAATAAATTATTAGTCATAAATGTTTCACTTTTTCTCTTTGAACGGTTTATTTTACCATATTTTATGGGCTTTTTAAAGATGATAGATCCTTGAGCTAGCTATAGTCTTTGACTATGTTTTCTCTAAAATCAAAAAGCCAGCCAAATAGGCCGACCTTATACAATTAGCTATGCTTTCTTCCAACGGCTCTTTTCTGCTACTGCTGTAAAGAGAACGTCTGTTGAAGAGTTAAGGGCTGTTTCACAGGAGTCTTGGATGACACCTACGATAAAGCCGACACCGACAACCGGCATGGCCAAATCATTTGAGATACCAAAGAGGCTACATGCTACTGGCACAAATAGGAGGGATCCTCCTGCAATACCTGAGGCACCACAAGCAGAAATAGCTGAAACCACACTAAGAATGAGTGCTGTCGCAAAATCGACCTGAATTCCCCAAAGTCGTTACTGCAGCAAGCGTTAGGACATTGATTGTCACGGCTGCTCCAGCCATATTAATAGTTGACCCCAAAGGGATAGAAACCGAATAGGTATCAGGATTCAAACCAAGATCCTTACAAAGTTGAAGGTTAACTGGAATATTGGCTGCTGACGAGCGAGTAAAGAAGGCTGTAATCCCAGAGTCTTTCAAACAACGGAAAACTAGTGGGAAAGGATTTTTTTGCCCATCATCACAAAAAAGCAATGATTGGATTAACAACCAAGGCAACAAAGGCCATTGTTCCCACTAAAACAAGGATTAGGATACCATAATCTGCCAAAACACCAACACCATTCTCAGAAATAGTATTAAAGACAAGACCAAGGATACCAAATGGGGCCAAGTTGATAATCCAACGAACGATTTGCGAAGTCACTTCTGCCAAGGTATTAAGCAAATCTTTCGTGTGATTGCTAGCTGTTCGCATGGCAAAACCAAAGACAACCGCCCATACTAAAACACCAATGTAGTTGGCTTGAGCCAAGGCATTGACAGGGTTATCCACCATCTTAAGCAATAAATCTTTAAAGACTTCTCCCACACCTTGAGGTGCTGTCGCTTTAGTCGCTGCAGCTGCTCCCAACTTCAGAGAAATTGGAAAAATATAGTGAGAAATAACAGCCGTCAATGCTTGCCGCAAAGGTCCCAAAGAGATAAAGAACAATCACTGTCTTCATGTTGCTTTGTTGCCCTTCTCGCGTTTGGGAAAGGGCATTGGCAACCAAGGCAAAAGACCAAAAAGTGGGGCAATTGCCTTCAAACCACCAACAAACATGTCTCCTAAGAGACCAATAACCGTAAACTTAGGAACAAGCAAACCAAGCACAGCACCCACTACCACACCAATGGCAATGCGCTTAATTAGACTGGTCCTATTCCAAGTTGAAATAAAACGTTTCATAACTCATTAACTCCTTTTTATGGTTAGCTAACCATAAAGCATTCGATAGCTTCCATACTATGATAAATATCTGAAATCGTCAAGGCATTAGAAAAGCCTGTAGCAAACAGGCTCTCAAATCCTATTTATGACTCAATTTACGGGTCAAGAAATCACCCAAGAATTGGATAAGGAAAATCAAAATCAAAATCAAGAAAGTTGCCAAAATGGTAACTGATGTACTTGAACGGTTATATCCATAATAGATGGCGATGTAACCAAGACCACCGGCACCGATAGCACCGGCCATTGCAGTCTCACCGACTAGGGAAATCAGAGTTACGGTTGATACACGAACCAACTCAGGTAGACCTTCACCTAAGGTAAACCTTAATCGTATCCCAAAGTGTTGCACCACTTGCTTGTGCTGCTTCAATAACGCCACGGTCAAGATCTGCAAGCACCACCTGTACTTGACGTGCAAAAGAATGGGAAAGTCGCAGCTGACAATGGAACCAAGGCCGCTGTCATACCCGAGGTTAGTCCCCACGATACACCCAAAAGTAAGTGAATCCTGGCTTGGCTGGTAAGATAGTCTTAACCCCTTGCCCCTGATAACCTGTTGAAATGCCTTCAATGGAAAGGGCAGGTTCAAAATAGTAAGTTTTTAAGAAAGCTCGGCGGTCACTTTCTAAAACGGGTAGTTTTAAGCCGTAAAATCTTACGAAGACTATCTGCATTTTCAATGGCGTAAGTCTCAATAAGATCCATCTCACGTTCATTTGGCTGGATAATCTTTTTTCATAGATACCATCGATAAGAATACGTCCTGATCATCACGCATACTTGAAATAGCATTGAGCAAATACCAAGAAGCCGATTCAATCACGGCACCAAATTTAGAGTGGATATCAACATCAGCACTCTCGACAGACAAGTCAAAGGTAATAATCCCCTTGTTGCCCCTGTGATTTCCAATTGACCTTTGCTATTTCGATTTCCTTTGCTCCCAAACCAATAGGTCTGCTGGAAGCAGGTCATCTCGGTATTTTTCAAATACTTTTCAAGGTCAGTTGATGCAGATTCTTCAGCGCCCTCCATCATAAACGTAATATTTACAGGAAGGTCGCCAACCTCTCGAATATATTTCCGAAGGGCTGTCAGACGAGCTGTAATATGCCCCTTATCATCATCAACACCGACCATACATAGCCCTTACGAACAGTCAGACGGAAAGGTTCATCTGTCCATGGCTGATCATTATCCGCAGGAACCG
>VOFE01000061.1_pt1 | contig 18000 bp, 31 predicted proteins | sample 5384071 | NCBI WGS metagenome assembly VOFE01 (sample SAMN12384724, study PRJNA508395) | human gut metagenome | isolation source: healthy gut D | host: Homo sapiens
ATATGATAATGCAGATTCAGTTTTTTCAGAAAAGCTTTCAATGATTTTCTCCCATGTATTTTATATGTATATCCGTCCGGGTGATCTCAATATCGATCTGTCCCGGTTCGATCTCCATATATTTAGAAACCGTCTGATACAGTTCTTTTGTCAGTCTTTCCACGGCATCCGGCGTACACTGCACCCCTGTCGGATACAAGCAGGTTCTTCAGCCGTTCTCTTGCGATAAAGACAGACTGTACACTCATCCGGCTCCCTCCTGATTACGGCGGAAGAATCCGGATATCTTCTCCAGGATCCCCTCGTGCTTCATATAATCTTCCATCGGGATCTCCTCTCCGGTAAGCCTCCGGCAGATGTTCATATAAGAACGCCCGGCCGGGGAATCCCCTCCTGTGACCATTTCTCCCTGATTCGTGGCAATGACCACCTGTTCATCATCCGGGATCACACCGAGAAGATCGACCGCAAGGATATCCGTTACATCATCTACGGACATCATGTCGCCGCGTTTTACCATATCAATACGCAGCCGGTTGACGATCAGTTCATTCCTGCGGATGCCGGACGCTTCCAGGAGACCGATGATCCGGTCGGCGTCCCGGATGGCAGACACTTCCGGCGTCGTCACGACGATGGAGCGGTCGGCCCCGGCAATAGCATTCTGGAAGCCCTGTTCAATTCCCGCCGGGCAGTCCAGAAGTACAAAATCATAATCATCCCGGATCTCACTGATCAATTTCTTCATCTGTTCCGGTGATACACTGGTCTTATCGCGTGTCTGCGCAGACGGCAGCAGGCAGAGCCCGGGATAACGTTTATCCCTGATCAGAGCCTGTTTCAGCCTGCAGTTTCCTTCTATAACATCCACTATGTTATATACGATGCGGTTTTCCATTCCCAGCACTACATCGAGATTGCGAAGTCCGAGATCCGTATCGATCACCATGACATTTTTTCCCGAGACCGGAAAGTCCGGCCCCGATATTCGCCGTGGTCGTCGTCTTGCCGACGCCGCCTTTTCCCGATGTAATGACGATCACTTCACCCATAATCTGTTCCTCCTGTTATAGACCTGTCATTTGATCTGTATCACCCTGGGCATCAGTCTCCCGCGATTCCGCTGCCGAGTTCCGCCGCATGTCCCGTGATCAGCTCATCCTTGAGTTCCGGATCAAAATAGATCCTGAGGACATCTCTGGCAACCTGCGACGCATATCCTGAATTATAGCCGTAAGGAATACGTGTAGCGATCGATACTTCCGGAGAATCCGCCGGTGCATATCCGACGAACAGCACATGCTCGGCATGCAGTTCATTATGCTGCGCTGTACCGGTCTTCCCCGCCATAGAGAATTCCAGTCCGGCAAATACGGAATAGTTGCTTGTGATCATCCGCTCCATACCTTCCTGCAGCATATCCCATGTAGACGTATCCAGTTCATCGATCGTCCGCACGACTTCCGCCTCATTATCTCTTAGAAGGTTTCCGCTGGAATCTGTCGTTTTATCGATCAGCGTCAGATCGTACACGGTGCCTCTGTTCGCGATCGCTGTAACATAGCGGTTCAACTGGCTGACCGTATAGTTATTCGTGCCCTGGCCGATCGCTGACTGGATCGAATATTCATCCGAAATCTCCGGGGACGCCTCATCGATCTCCAGACCGGATTTCTCGCCGAGGCCGAACATTTCCGCATATTTTGCAAGGTTGTTCCAAGCGTACTGTCATAGTTCCCGTCTGCATCAATGCTGAGATCATATCCCACATTATAGTAAAATACGTTGCAGGAGTTTTCGATCGCGCCCACTACGTCAAGCGAGCCATGTCCGCCCGGATAGATCCAGCACTTCGGGCTCGGTGTTACAGTTGTAAATTCACCGTTGCAATAGATCTGGCTGTTTGCGTCGATCACGCCTTCTTCAAGCCCCGCCGCCGAAGATATCATTTTATACGTGGATCCGGGAGCGGTTTTCCTGGGTCGCCCGGTTATAAAATGCGCGGGCCGTACCGGTTGCCAGCTGATTATAATATGCGGAATCCATCGTGTTGGCCAGACGGTTATTGTCATATCCCGGATAAGATACACAGGCAAGTACATCGCCGGTATTCGGATCCGTTACAACGATCCCGCCGGAACAGGGTTCAAGGGCAAGCTGGCCGGGCGTGATCTGAAGAGTGTCTATTTTATTGTAGAGCCAGCCGAACGCATCCTCGGATCCGTCCAGGAGCCCGTTATACTTGTCCTCCTCCATCAGGCACACCTGCTCATATACGATCGCACATATCTGGCCGCCGGTGATACTCCCTGATTTTATAAGATTTTCATAGAGAAGTTTGTCGAAATCACTGTCACTGTTCAAATATTCCTGCAGATAATCCACCAGTTCCTGATAAATCTCCTCGGAACTTGAATACGTGCTGTCCCCGAGTATCGCCGTATCGATCCAGTTCTTTGAAATTGCATAGTTGAGGAATGCATGAAGGCTGATCGTTCCATCCTGTATTCCATGCAAGCAGCGTTTCATCCGTCGCGTCCACAGCGTCAGAGATGACGATCCCTGTTTTTTCCACCAGGACCTGCCTGTAAATGTAGGTCATATAAGCCTGCATCTCCTCGGAGAGATCCTTATATGCCGGCGCGCCAGGATCCTGGAGCTGATCCGTGATCTGGTCCGTCACACTCTTTCGTTTGTCAGTAAACACTGCATAAACCGCTTTCTCTGCCGTTTTCGCGTCTTCACTGGCGAAATGCTTCATGTCGATCACGCTGTTCGCGATAAATGCATGATAAGCATCACTGACCGGGATCAGGATTTCGCTCGCATCACCGGCATCCGCCGGATCGTAGTTTAATGTATCCGTCAGTTTGCTGAGCAGGATGCCTGCGATCTTCTCTTCCAGAAGTTTATAGGCACTGATCTGCAGATCTTTATCAATTGTAAGATATACGTCATTTCCGGCCTTCGGTTCGGTCGAACTGATCGTATCCGTCACTTTTCCAAGGTTGTCGACATAGTATACGGACTGTCCTTTCTCTCCCTGAGCGTACTGTCGCAGACCTGCTCGATCCCCCATTTTCCTACGATATCGGAACGGGAATACTTTTCTTTTTGATCCTCGTCCAGCGCGTCATACTCGTCCTGTGACATGGGACCCGTATATCCGATGATCGAAGAAAATACTCACCGTCCACGTAGCGGCGCAGGGATGTTTCTTCCACATCCACGCCCGCCAGAGAGTCCTGGTTCTCCATAACGGCCGCAGCAGTCTCCCTGCTCACATCCGATGCAAGTGTGGTGGATCTGTACTGCTGGTATCCGTTAAGCCCCATGGCGTAACGCATATTGATCATTTTCAGGATATAAGCCGGATCATAGTCCGGATCATCTTGATCATCGTTAAGTCCGTATCGTTTCTCGCACAGATAGTGTATCAGATTAGCGGCCGACTGATTCCTCTGCGCCGGAGTCAGGTCGTCCACGTAGGCCTGCCCGTACACGTCCGCTATAAACCGGAGTTTCCTCGTTTCATTTGTCTCGGCGTACTCATACTCTCCCGCCGAGTTCAGGATAATGCCAAAACTGTCGATCACTGAATCTCCGTTTTTCTCTACCAGGTAACCCATTCAGCGTGCTGTTCAGGATCTCATTATACTCATCTGTATCCGTATCCGCCGGCATGGTGTCCTTGATCGTCACCGCATACGCCAGTTCATTGTACGCCAGGACATTTCCGTTCCGGTCATAAATATTTCCTCTGAATTCCCCCGTGGTTGAATCCCATCATCCTCCTGATCTGAAGTTCATAATTCTCCAGATAGTCTTCGCCCCTGACGATCTGAAGGTAAAAACAGCCTGCCGATCAGCACGGTCGATGTCATACAGAATACCAGGATCAGCACCATTAATCTGGACTTCATTACATACTCAGCCGCTTCTTTGATCCTGTCAATAATCTCTCTAAACAAATCTGCTTCCACTCCTTTTTTCTTCCTCTTCAAGACGCTGATTGATATACAGCAGCAGAGGATAAGCAACAAGCGTAATCACAATCGTATAAATCGTTTCCGGAATAATGATCCGGTTCAGATAATACAGAAAATTAAAATCACTTCTGAGCAGGAACGTCAGAAAATAAATCGCCACACCGTACAGAAGATCCGTTCCACTGATGAGTAACAGCGGAAGTTTAATATCCTCATCAAAGTAAATCTGTTCAAATATCCCGTTCACATATCCTGCAGCCAGGTAAATAAGCGCATAGAAACCGATCATATCCCCGGACTGGATATCGATCAGAAGCCCGGACACAAACCCGACCAGCATCCCCTCTCGAACCCCTCATGAATCCGAAAGACGCTGTCACAATAAGCATGAAATTCGGTTTAACACCTGCGATCTCAAGCGCAGGGAAGACTGCTGTCTTCAGCAGATATGCGGCAAGAAGGATCACCGCGGTCACGATGATCGGTCTGATCTTTATGGATCTCATATATTACTGTTCTCCTGTCTCATTTTCACCGGTAAGTTCTGCTTTGGTCGTCGTGATCACAAGAACTTCCTGGATATTTCTGAAATCAACCGCCGGAGTGATATAACCCGAACGGGTCAGGTTATTGGAATCAACATTTATCTCGCTGACAGACCCGATCAGGATGCCCTGAGATATTTATCACTGATGTAGGAAGTAACGATCTGGTCTCCCACAGCTACCACATTGTCATTGTTCTCCATCTGATCAAATGCGATCTGTCCGGTGCTCATCAGAGACAGATCCCCGCTTATGATACAGGTGTCTGAGGTGGACAGGACCATACCGCTGACATTCGTAGAATCATCAATGATGGATCTGACTTTTTGACCATGTAGGCCCTACCTCAGTCACGATCCCCACAAGTCCGCTTCCGGCAAGGACGTTCATATCTTTCTCGATCCCGTCTTTTCTGCCTTTATCGATCATAAAAGTATTAAACCAGTTTCCCGAATCCTTTCCTATGACATGGGCGGCAGTCTTCTCATATTCCGCGTAATTCTGGTCCAACTCATAGAGTTCCTGCAGGCGCTCATATTCGTAGCTTTCCTCCAGAAGATAATTATTCTCGGTCGTAAGCGCATCAACCTTGGTCCTTCAGCCTGCTGTTTTCCTCCTGAAGCTGCTGAAGCGTCGAAAAATTATCTTCATATCGCCAAGCCAGCCTCCGATATGGTTGATCCCCTGCTGGAGAGGCACAACCGTAACATTTGCCACTATTCTGAACGACCGGCCGCCTTATCAGAAAACGACGAAAGTACCATCATAAATGCACAGAAAACAGACAGTCCGATCAATATATATCTGTTTGTGCGAGTTGTCTGATTCTTTTTCTTCATCTTAACCACCTACTATCTTCACCATACATGGGATATGTCAGCTGCTTATAATACGATCTGTCGGAAATGATCTTACGGAGTCCTTTCACCGCACACAGTTCCGGGGCCCTCACTTTTTTCACCGGAAGCCCGGTATATTTTTTCAGATAAGCGGACATTCCATTCATATTCGCCATTCCGCCTGTCAGGCAGATCCCTTTTTCCATGATCGCGCCGGACATCCGGCGGCGTCCGCCCGATCATTGAACGGATGACTTCGACATACATCTCCAACGTTTCTTTCATTGCAGAACGGACAAGCCTGACCGGTATATCTTTCTGCGACGGAACGCCTGTGATCAGATCACGTCCTGATACGCATACCGGGGCCTGCCGTGTATTTTTTTACTGAAAACGCCAAAAGATCTTCTCAGCATTTCAGCCGTCGTATTCCCGATCAGGAATTCCATATTATGCCGTACGAGAGAAACGATTTCCCGGTCGCAGTCATGCCCGCCCTTTTTCACCAGGCGGTTCATGATCACATTCCCCCGGGAAATGACGGATAATTCTGTCGTATCCCCGCCAAAATTGGCGACGAAAACCCCTTTTCCGACATCACGTCCACGCCGCATCCGAGCGCATCTGCGATCCCTCTCTACGATGCGCACGGATCTTGCCTTTGCCTCCGAATGAAGGAGAAGATCATAAAACGCTTTCTTTTCCACTTCCGTAATGTCCGTCGGCACAGCGGCCACATACTGAACGCCCCGGATGGCATGCCTGCCTGATCCTAGGATCAGGCAGAGCAGATACTGCATATCGTCTATCCGGGCAATGACGCCGTCTTTCATCGGGAAAAAAGACCTGTATATCAGAAGGATTCTTTTCATATATTTCATATGCTTCATCCCCGGCGGCGAAAAATATACTTTCTGTCTTTCAATGCGACCGTATTCTTCTCCCGCCGTATCCTATCCCCTTTTTTTTATCATAAATCCTGATCTCATACGTACCAAGATCAAGACCGTATATATTTCCCGCCATCAGATAACTCCCCTCTGTCTTTCAGGCTTACAAAACACTGGTCCCCTATAATTATATGATCCAGAAGTTCTATACCGATCAGCATCCCGGCTTCAAAGATCCGCCTTGTGATCCGGATATCCTCCCCGCTCGGTTCCGGATCGCCGCTCGGATGATTGTGGAGCAGGATCATGGACGATGCGCCTTTACGGAACGCTTCGACAAAAAGCTCCCGCGGTGAAACAAGAGCCATATCGATCGTCCCCCACGGACACATTGCTCTCTGAAATAAGCCTTGACCTGGTATTCAGCAGCAGAAGCTTCAGGATCTCCCTTTTTTATGGCGCATATCCTCCATATAGTATCTTGCGATCTTTCGGGAGAAGAAAAATCAAGGCCTTCCGCAGCCGTCTCCTTCGCCATCCGCCTGGCGAGCTCTGCGATGCAGAGGATCTGAATGCTTTTTACCCGGCCGATCCCCGGACTCTGACAAGTCTTTCGTTCCAGCCGTGAAGCGCGAGAAGTCCTTCGCACCCGAAATCGGGATGCAGAATCTTCCCGGCCAGTTCCAGAGAATTCTCCCCTTTTGTGCCCGTCCTGAGAATAACAGACAGAAGTTCGGCGTCCGTCAGATTTTCTGCGCCGAACCGCTGACATTTTCATACGGCCGTTCATCCTGGTACAGTTCTTTCATTGTGCAGTTGTTTTTCATATCGGTATACCGGCTATTGCCGCGATGATATAATACAACGATTTATTTTAGCACACTTTAAAATCCATGTATAGAAGATTACACATTAAATTTCTGTGAACCGCCGGATCAGCGCTTCCGCGACTTTCAGGCCGTCCATCGCGGCCGATGTGATTCCTCCGGCGTATCCTGCGCCTCGCCGCAGGGGTAGATCCAGGGCACGGAAGAGACGAACGCCTCGTCCCTCGGGATCCGAACACCGGTGAGGATGTCCGGCTCTCCACCCCCGAAAGGAGAACGTCATCACCGGCAAATCCCCGGATCTTCCCATCCATCCGGCTGATCCCCTCCTGGATGGACGCCGCCAGCTCACCGGGAAATATCCGTCTCACATTCCCGAAGCTGTACGCGCGCCTTTCATATTGGGCCGGTTCCGCACCGAAATGATCCGATACCCCCCTGCAGTAATCTGCGAACCGCTGGACAGGGATCCTGCCCTTCCCCTCTTCCCAGGCGCGTCTTTCCAGCTCCCTCTGGAACCTTACGCCTGCCAGCGGATGGTCTCCGCCGTAGTCTTCCGGCGATACGGTGACGATCACGGCGCTGTTGGCATTCTCTCCCGCCCTGCCGTGGTAGCTCATCCCGTTGACGGCGAGCATGCCCGGCTCCGGACGATGCATTTACCACGTAGCCGCCCGGGCACATGCAGAACGTATAAACGCCCCGGCCGTTCTCCAGCTTTTCCGTCAGCTTGTATGCAGCTGCGGGAAGCGCGCCCTTTTCAAATCCTCCCGTACGCGTTCCGTCGATCAGCGACTGCGGGTGCTCCACGCGGACGCCCACCGCGAACGACTTGGCTTCCATGTCCACGCCTCTTTCATTCAACATCTGAAAGGTGTCTCTTGCGCTGTGTCCGGGTGCGAACACGGCCGCGTCCGTCCGGATCCGCTCTCCGTTATCCAGGATGAGACAGCCCGCCTCCGGGATCACATCCGCCACCTTTGTGTGGAACCGGAATTCCCCGCCCGCACGGATAATGGATTCCCGCATCTTCTCCACCACGTCCATGAGGATATCCGTCCCGATGTGCGGTTTCTGCTCCCACAGGATGTCCTCCGGCGCCCCGAAGCGGACGAATGTCTCCAACACAAAACGGTTCCGCCCGCAGCTGTCTTTTCACAAGCGTATTAAGCTTCCCGTCTGAAAACGTACCCGCGCCGCCTTCGCCGAACTGAACGTTGGACTCCGGATCCAGGCATCCCTGTTCCCAGAAGCGCTCCACATCTTCTTTCCGCTCCCGGACCGGGGCGCCCCTGTTCGACAATGAGGGACGGTACCCTTCGGAGGCCAGGAGAAAGGCGCAGAAAAAGCCCGGCCGGGCCGCAGCCCACCACCACCGGCCGGTTGGTCATCTTTTTCAGAGCCGTGGGCGGGCGCCGCATGGGGATTTCCTTCACCCGCTGCACTTTCCCCCGCAGCCGCTTCAGGAGCCGTTCCTCATCCGTCGCCGTAAAGTCGATGGTATATACATAGTAAAGCTCCGGCTTCTTCCGCGCGTCAAGGGAGCGTTTCCTTACAGTATACTGTTTTAATTCCTTCTCCCTTATACGCAGGTTCTGCAGCAGTTTCTCCTGAAGCTTATCCGGCGTATGACTGACCGGAAGTTTTAACTGATTGATCCGAAGCATATTTATCTGCCTTTCTGTCCGATTTATTCTGCAGCCGACCGGCCGGCGATATACCCGCTTGCCCAGGCGAATGTCAGGTTGTATCCCCCGCACATCCCGTCCACATCCAGGAGTTCGCCGGCGAAATAAAGGCCCGGAACATACCGTGAGCCCATTGTACACGGATCAACTTCCGCTGTATCAACGCCGCCGCAGCACACCTGTGCCTGGTCATAAGAATTCGTTCCGGTCACAGATACAGTAAAATTCTTTATAAGCGAGATGAGCCGCTCCATTTCTTCTTCATTTATCGATCCGGCCGCTTTCTCCCGCGGGATCCCGGCAAGCCTGATCCACAGATCGGAAAGTTTCTTATGGAAAAGACCGATCAGGAACTGTTCTGCTTTTTTCTGCGGTCTTGCATCCGCCCGCGCGCGCAGGAAATCCAGCATCTGCTCCTGGGTGAAATCCGGCATAAAATCACACCGCCCGACTTCTCTCTTTTTCATACAAAGCCTTGAAGCATAGCGGCTCACCTGAAATACCGGGATGCCGGATATGCCGTAATTGGTGAGCTGGATCTCGCCCCTGTCCGAAGCAATGCACTGTCCGTCCACCAGGATCGATACAGTCCCTTCGGCGCGGATGCCGGCGATGCTTTTTGAAAACGTCTCCCCGCAGCGAAGCTGACCAGCGCCGGGAGCACCGGTACGATCCGGTGGCCGAGCTGTTTCGCAAGCGTATAGCCCGAGCCGTCTGATCCGGTGGACGGAGCCGCCTTTGACCCGGCAGCCAGGATCACCCGGTCTGCACGGACTGTCCCCGGTCTGTCAGGATGGCAAACCCCTTCCTGCCCGGACGGATCTCCCGGCATTCTGTACCGGCCCGACATCGATCCCAAAGCCGCTCCACTTCCATGCGGAGGCATCGATAACCGCGGATGCCTGATCTGAATTCGGATAGATATAGCCGTTCCGGTTTTTGGAATAAACACCCAGCTGAAGGAAAAACGAAATAATGACCGGGCGTCAAACTGTTCGACCACCTTCCAGGGAAATTCCGGATCATCTGAATGATAACACCCCGGTGTCCTGACGGATATTCGTAAAATTGCACCGCCCGTTCCCCGGTAGACAGGATCTTCTTTCCCAGCCGGTCTTTCTGTTCCAGCAGGATCAGCGTCCGCACCGTGCTGCGAGGCCGTGACCGCCGCCATCATCCCGGCTGCTCCGCCGCCGATCACCGCAACTTTTCTCATAATTCTCCTCCTATAACATGCCTTTCAATCTGTTCAACCGGCACCACTCCTGTCATCGATCAGACTTTGAATGATTTCAGGATGCCGAGTTTCGCATGATACCAGGTAAGACCTCCCTGAAAATACACGGCATACGGAGGTTTTATGGGTCCGTCCGCGGACAGTTCAATGGAAGAGCCCTGCACAAAGGCTCCTGCTGCCATGATCACATCACTGTCATAACCGGGCATGGCCCACGGCTCCGGGGTCACATAGCTGTCAACCGGAGCAGCAGCCTGGATTCCCTTTACAGAAGGCGATCACCCCTTCCGGGAGCCAAGCGTCACAGCCTGGATAATATCATGACGGGACTCTTTTGCCGTCCGGCACCACCGGATATCCCAGGTTCTTCATAAAATTGGCTGCAAAGACCGCGCCTTTTAACGCGCCGCACACGACCGTCGGGGCCAGGAAAAAAGCCCTGATAGAAAGACTGCATCACGCCCAGGGAGGCGCCCACTTCTTTTCCCAGTCCCGGAGAAGTCAGCCGGAACGCACAGTTCTCGATCAGATCTTCCCGTCCGGCAATATAGCCACCGATCGGTGCAAGGCCGCCGCCGGGATTCTTAATGAGGGATCCCACGATCATGTCCGCACCCACATCGGAGGGTTCCATCGTCTCCACGAATTCTCCATAGCAGTTATCTACCATACAGATCACATCCGGTCTTCTCTCTTTAATAAAAGCAATCAGTTCTCCGATCTTTTCTACGGAATAGCTGGGCTTGGTCTTGTCTGATATCCTTTGGAACGTTGGATCGTCACCAGCTTTGTCTTTTCATTCAGGGCTGCCTTCAATAGCCGGATAATCGAAATATCCGTCTTCTAAAAGTTCCACCTGCCGGTAAGTAATCCCATACTCCGCAAGAGATCCCTTGGATGGACGGATACCGATCACTTCTTCCAGTGTATCATACGGCTTTCCGACCGGAGAGAGCAGTTCATCGCCCGGACGCAGATTGGCAGCCAGTGCCAGTGCCAGTGCATGCGTTCCACAGGTAATCTGTGGACGTACCAGGGCTGCTTCTGTATGTGGAACGTGGATGCATAAACCCCCTTCCAGTGTATCCCTTCCAAGATCATTATACCCATAACCGCTCACATAATTAAAGCAGCCTTCACTGACCCGGTTCTCCTGCATCGCCCGGATCACTTTCATCTGGTTATATTCTGCATTTTTGTCGAAAATTCTTCAAACCGTTCTTTAAGCCTTCCTCGATCTTCTGCCCGTATGCCCACACTTCCTCTGAGATCCCGAGCTGTTCATATATAGATTTTTTTTTCTGTTGCGTTCATTTTATTTCTGTCTTCCTTTATTTCTAAATATATTATTACAGGATATTTTTCGCGCAGCTGCTCCGTCACCGCTTCAGCCAGCCGCGCTTCGTCCTGTCCGTACGCCGACCGGTCGATCCAGATCACATCCTGTTCCCGTTTGAACCAGGTGAGCTGCCGTTTTGCAAAATGCCGCGTGTCCTGTTTAATGATGCTGACTGCCTCGCTTCAAGGGATATTCTCCCTCCAGATAAGCGTAGAGCTCTTTATATCCCAGACCCTGCATGGAGGTCGCCCCGCGCGGGACGCCGGACGCCCGGAGCCTTTTCACCTCATCGAGAAGCCCCTGCTCCATCATCTTTTCCACCCGGCGGTCGATCCGCTCATAGAGCCTTTTTCCGTTCATCCGTCAGGACAAAATACGCATAATTTGTACGGCGATTCTTTCTGCCGTTCCGCCTCGTTGTGATCCGAGATTTTTCTTCCGGTCTGACGGTAATATTCCAGCGCACGGATCACCCGCTTGACATTATGGGGATGGATCTGTTCCGCCGCCTTCGGGTCGCAGGCCTGAAGCATCCGGTGCAGCTCCTCCCCTTCTCCGGCGGCCGCCCTGTGCTCAAGCATCTTCCCGGAAAGACGTATCGCCGTCATTTTCCTTGAAATCAATGTCGTACAGAAATGCCTGTATATAGAATCCTGTTCCGCCCACCACCATGGGGATTTTCCGTTTGCATAAATCCGTTCCATGGCTTCCCAAGGCCAGTGTCTGAAAACGAACAACATTAAAGTCCTCTTCCGGATCCAGGACGTCCAGCAGATGATGAGGATCCCCTGCATCTCTTCCGGCGTGATCTTCGCCGAACCGATATCCATGTGCCGGTACACCTGCATGGAATCTGCTGAAATAATCTCCGCTCCGATCTGCGCTTTTGCAAGCCGGACGGACAGTCCGGTCTTCCCGACTGCCGTGGGCCTGTCAAAATGATAAGTGGTTTCTTCTCCATTCAGACGATCCTCTTGAATTTCTTTTCCAGTTCTTTTTTCGTCATGGCAATGATCGTCGGTCTTCCATGAGGGCAGTGATATGGATTATCCAGGGTCAGCAGTTCAGCGATCAGCTCGTCCACCTCCTGTGCAGACAATGCGGTTATTTCCTTTTACTGCCGCCTTACATGACATAGATGCTACTTTTTCATCAATCAAATCAGGAGTCATAGATGTGTTTATCCCATCTGCCAGATCATCTAGCATTTCCATCAAAAGTTCCTTTTTTGCAATGCTGAACAAATTGTCCGGCACTGCACGTACTGCATATTCTTCCCCGCCAAACGGTTCGATCTCAAATCCGATCCTGGTAAACCGGTCCAGATTTTCATTCAGAAGCTGTGCTTCCTGCATGGATAAAGATAAAATGATCGGAGGGCTTAAATACTGAGAAGTAAACTCTCTGGATTTCATTCTCTGCAGTGTTCTCTCATACATTACTCTCTCATGTGCGGCATGCTGATCGATAATATACAATTTATCCTGAACTCAACCAGCCAGTACGTATCAAAGACCTGACCGATCAGTTTATATTCCGCACGTACTTCCCGCTTCAGGAAATTTTCTTCAAATAAATCCATCTGTTCCGGCTTTTTCTTTCCGCCGCACTTTTAGCAGATTCCCGGATCCGCTCTGCTCCCTGCTTCTCCGGGCGGTAGATCCCATCGGTCTAAACTTACTTCCGCAGAGGAGGAACGTTCGTGGTAGGCCATGACCCGCTCCCCGCATCTTCCGGATAAAAATCTTCATCGTGCGCTTCCTGTATTTGAGGCTGCAGATTGCCGGATTTTTATATGTTCTGCAGCAGGTTGCGGGCTTGCCCCGGTTCTTCAGAAGATTTTTTTCCCTTACTTTCCCCGGTTTTCACCCCGTTCTTCCGGCTTTCTCCTCCGGTGCGGAAGTTTCCCGGATTTTTTCACCGGATCCGGCATCTTCCGCCTTCTGGACCTCTTTTTTCCGGCTCCTGCAGCCGGACGGAACTTCTGCTGTTTGAATCAATTCCCTCAAACACTGTGAATTATAGACTTCCTCCTGCTGACGTCTGAAACCGCAGTTCCATTTTTGTCGGATGAACATTGATATCGATTCTTCCCCGTTTACATGGAAATGAAGAACAGCAAACGGAAATTTATGCTGCATCGTAAAATCCCGGTAAGCGTCTTCCAGCGATTTAGAGAGCATCGCGCTTTTTACATAGCGTCCGTTCACAAAAAAATTTTCAAAGTTCCGGTTTCCCCGGGTAATGACAGGCTTGCCAAGAAATCCGGTGATACGCAGTCCTCCTTTTTCATAATCCAGTTATCAATCAGATTCGCAGCAACGTCTCTTCCGTAGATCTGATAGATCACATCCTTCAGCTTTCCATTCCCGGAAGTCCGTAGTTTCTCCTGTCCGTTATTAAGAAACTGCAATGCCACCTCAGGATGTGACAAGTGCAAGATGCATCAGCAGATCCTGGACATGTCCCGCTTCGGTCATCGGAGTGCTTTAAAAACTTTCCTTCTCGCAGGCACATTATAAAAGAGCTGATGCACAAGGAATGTCGTTCCATCCGGTGCACCCTGTCTCTTCCAGGGAAACCTCTTTTTCCGCCTTCAATGACATAGCGGGTTCCACTTTGGCATCCTTCGTCTTGGTGATCACTTCGGTTCTTGTCACTGCGGCAATGCTTCGACAATGCCTCCTCTGAACCCCAAGATGCAATATGTGACAGGTCTTCCACCGTCTCGATCTTACTGGTCGAATGCCGAGAAATGCACTTTTCACTTCTTCTGTTCGATTCCGCATCCGTTATCCGGATCCTGATAAAGGAAATTCCCCCATCTTTAATCTCCACCGTCACGGATGTAGAACCTGCATCAATGGCATTTTCTACAAGCTCTTTTACAATTGAGGCCGGTCTCTCGATCACCTCTCCCGCTGCGATCTTATCGATCGTGATCTGGTCTAAACATGAATATGCGGCATCTTTTTTGATTTTTTCACCGGAATTACCAGCGGTTCTTCAGTTTGTTCTGAAGCCGGTACAATGTATTCAGTGCATCAATCGGTGTCAGATTGGTGACATCAATCTCCTTTAATTCGTTCCAGCACATCATCATCCTTTACCGTATCAAATAAAGCGACATCTGTGCAATATCCACTTCATCATATTTTGGCTTTCGGTTTCTTTTTTCTTTGAAACCCTGTTCTTTTGACGCGATCTCGCTTGACCCGGCTGGTAATATCTTCGTCACTTAACTCTTCCACGATCTCTTTTGCCCGGTTGATGACCAGATCCGGAACTCCTGCCAGCTTTGCCACCTGGATTCCATAACTCTTATCTGCACCGCCTTTTACAATCTTACGCAGGAAGACAATATCGTCCCCTTTTTCCTTTGACTGCAATGCAGTAATTATTCACATTTTCGATCTTTCCTTCCAGCTCTGTCAGTTCGTGATAATGCGTGGCAAATAACGTCTTTGCACCTAATAATTTACTGTCACTGATATATTCTACAACCGCCCATGCGATGGAAAGTCCGTCAAAGGTACTTCGTTCCTCTTCCGATCTCATCCAGGATCAGAAGACTTTTCGATGTCGCATTCCGAAGAATATTCGCCACCTCTGTCATTTCCACCATGAACGTACTCTGTCCGGATGCCAGGTCATCCGATGCCCCCTACACGGGTAAAGATCCGATCCGAAAGTCCGATATTCGCACTCTGTGCCGGAACAAAACAGCCCACCTGTGCCATCAGGGCGATCAGAGCTGTCTGACGCATATAAGTGGATTTTCCTGCCATATTCGGTCCCGTGATAATGGAAATCCGGTTCTTTTTATCATCCAGATACGTGTCATTTGAAATGAACATATCATTCGGGATCATTTTTTCCACAACCGGATGTCTTCCTTCTTTGATATCAATAATTCCTTTTTCATTGATCTTCGGGCGTACATAATGATTCCGTTCTGCCACAAGTGCCAGAGAGGTAAATACATCCAGTCCTGCCGACCGCCTTTGCCGTTTTCTGGATCCGCTCCACCTGGGCTGCAATCGTCTCTCTGACCTCACTGTAAAGTTCATACTCCAGTGCATACAGTTTATCTTCTGCCCCCAGGATCATATCTTCAAGTTCTTTTAATTCCGGAGTAATATAACGCTCCGCATTGGCAAGCGTCTGCTTGCGGGTATAATAATCCGGTACAAGATCTTTATAGGAATTTGTGACTTCCAGATAATATCCAAATACTTTATTATACTTGATCTTCAGATTTTTAATTCCCGGTCTTTTTCCCGTTCATCATTCCTCCAGCTTCGCAAGCCAGTCTTTTCCATCCGACTTGGCTCTCCGCAGCTTATCTACTTCTTCATTATACCCTTCCCGGATAATATTTCCCTCTTTCATTGCGATCGGAGGCTCTTCCCGGATCGCTTTCGTCACAAGATCGCACAGATCTTCCAGTGCGTCCAGATCTTCGTAGATCTCCTGCAGCAGAGATGCTTTCATCTCCTCTAAAATATAACGGATCGGCGGCAGCATCTCAAGAGAGCTTTTAAATGCCGTCAGATCCCTCGGATTTGCCGAACCATAGGTAATCTTCGTAATCAGACGTTCCAGATCATAAACCGGGGAAAGATATTCTCTGATCTCTTCCCGTGAAATCGCCTGTTCTTTTAATTCTTCCACCGCATCCAGCCTTCGGTTGATCTCTTTTTATCAATCAGAGGCTGCTCCACGATACTTTCGCAGGGTACGTGCTCCCATGGCGGTTCTTCGTCTTATCCAGCACCCACAGAAGGGAACCTCTTTTCTGCTTTTCCCGGAGTGTCTCGCACAGCTCCAGATTTCTTCTTGTCGAGCTGTCCAGCATCATATATTTTCCCGTTACGTATGGAGTCAGATGCGTCAGGTTGGAAAGGGAATTTTTCTGCGTTTCCAGCAGATAAGTAGAGTAATGCCCCGGCACTGATTACACCACAGTCATAATCCTCCAGCCCCAGTCCTGCAAAACTTGAAACCTTGAAATGCTCCAGCAGTTTCTCCCTGCACATGGCATCATCAAAATACCAGGAATCCAGAGAATAAATTGTAATCCCCAGTTTCTCTCTCATCGTATCCAGATCCATACCGCTCATATAAAAAGCCTCATTGCAGATGATCTCCGATGGAGAGAATTTATAAATCTCATCCATCAGCCTGCTGCCGTCCGGAAGTTCTGTCACAAAATAATCTCCTGTAGAAATATCTGCAATTGCAACTCCATAGCGGTCTGCAATATAGACGATACACATGATGTAATTATTCTTCGTCTCATCCAGTGCCTGCGTATCCAGGTTCGTTCCCGGAGTTACGATCCGCACGACCTCACGCTTTACGATTCCCTTCGCCTGCTTTGGATCTTCCACCTGCTCACAGATTGCCACTTTGTATCCTTTGGCAACCAGCCTGTTCAGATATCCTTCCACCGCATGATAAGGGACTCCGCACATCGGGGCACGTTCATCCAGACCACAGCTTTTCCCGGTCAGTGTGATCTCCAGTTCTCTGGATGCAGTCAGTGCATCCTCAAAGAACATTTCATAAAAATCGCCTAAGTCGATAGAAGAGAATGCAGTCCTGATACTGGGACTTGGTCTCCATATACTGCTTCATCATTGGTGTTAACTCGAACCGGGGCATTTTTTCCCCGTACAGGAAATGGAGCAGATACCCGCTCAGCAGGATCCCGAATGCGCACAGCCCTGAAAATATGACCGTAAACGGCAGGCAGATCTGCCCCCATGAGCTGAAAGGGCTGGTCCGTATAGTCCCATACCTGCCAGCCCATGAATTTATTGACGATAATCCCGTGATAAATTCGCAGGCCGTCACAAAGACCACGCACCAGCCCACCTGTTTCCAGAGCGGTTCTTCCCAGTCCGTCCACAGCCCCTGCTGGGCGAAAAAACACGAAGCAGATCCCGCCCAGCAGGAACATGGACCAGTGGGAAAATCCCCGGAACAGCATTTCAAAAGTATAATAAAGGGCGCCGCCCAGCGTTCCCAGAAATAAATATTCACTCAGTCGTTTCACGATCCGCAACCTCTCTTACAAGCATTCACAGATAGTCTGGACATATTTGAAAATATCTATTCCTCCCGGAATTTTTAATCTCTTCAGCCGCTCGGCTGTTTTTTTTCCTCGCCTTCCTGCGTCGGATGATAATAGGTCCGGTCTTTTTAAACTGTCCGGCATGCACTGCATATGGGTCAGTTTTTCTTCCGTATCATGGGCGTATTCATACCCTTTCCGTAACCCTGTTCCCGCATCAGGCCGGTCACGCCGTTTCGGATCTGCAGGGGGACCGGCTCCGCGCGAGCGTGCGCACATCCTTCTTCACCGCTTCACAGGCGGTATAGAGCGCATTCGACTTCGGCGCCATGGACAGATAGACCACCGCATGGGTCAGGTGCACATCGCACTCCGGCATTCCTAAAGAAATGACAGGCCTGATAGGCCGCCACGGCCACCTGGAGCGCGCGGCTGTCCGCCAGACCCACGTCCTCGCTCGCAAAGCGGATCAGCCGTCTCGCGATATAGAGGGATTCTCGCCCCCCTTCCAGCATCCGCATCATCCAATACACTGCCGCGTCGGGGTCGCTGTTGCGCATGGACTTG
>VOFE01000083.1_pt1 | contig 18000 bp, 30 predicted proteins | sample 5384071 | NCBI WGS metagenome assembly VOFE01 (sample SAMN12384724, study PRJNA508395) | human gut metagenome | isolation source: healthy gut D | host: Homo sapiens
AATCGTTGTTATAAATCCCGCTGTAGGGCGGCTCCAGCCCCACCCGCAGATTGGCCTTGGCTGTGCCGTACTCGCATGGGTAAAAATCATCAGCTCGTTGAAGTACTGGCCCAGAATCTTCGCGTCCACCTTCAGGCCATGGTCCTCCAGTGCCAGCAGCCAGAGCACCTGTATGTCCAAATCATCGTTGGGCAGGGGTTCCCCCACTGATATCGTGGGTGTAATAGGAGACGTCGTTTTTACTCCCGGTTCCACTCCATGGGCATTCCCCAGCGTACCGCCGATGTTCTTGCCGATCCAGCAGCCCTCTACCTTCTTTCTATAGTCCTCTGCGTTCAATTTCATCAAATTATCATTCCTTTCTGTGAAAACAGGGCGGAAACCGGCGCATCCCGGCTCCGCCCTGCCATCCTGCTGCAGTTATTTCCGTAAAAACGGAACGATTTCAAAGAGGTCTGCTTGGTAAAGCAAATCCGCAGATTCAGCACGCCTGTGCGGGGCTGAATTTCACAGTCTGCCGCGTCAAACCTGGTGAGGCCGCCCGTGCCGATTCTGCTGCAGACGCCGAGAATCCTCCCGTTGTGTTGTCCGCCAACATCAGCTCCACCTGTCCGGCGGGAGGAAAGCTGCGCCTCAAAGGCATTGCAATCCCCAAGGTCCAAGCCCTCATAGACGGCGAAGCTTCGGAAATCGCCTTGGCCTCCAGATAGGGGACGCCGTCCCGCTTATCCGTGAGGAACTGTACGTTCCGGCAGTCCGCCGTATCGATGGCGTTGATCTTTTCCGGGCATCCCTCCCTCGCGTTCCTCTCCGCAGATATGAATGCTCAGCCGCTGCCGGATGTCCTCGGAGTGAAGCGCCGAATTCCAGTACATACTCCCATCATCCACCGCAAAACGCTCCTCCTCAGAATTCCAGAAGGCCAAATCAGAAACCGGGAAGGAAAGGCAAACCTTTGTGTTACCGCCCGCCTTTACGGGACACTCTGGCGAAGGCTCAGCATTTTCCCGCGGCGGGTATAGACAGATTCCGGCGGCGCCACATAAAGCTGTACCACCTCGTCGCCATGGCGGTCCCCGAGTGTTTTTCCACCGTCACCCAAGCCGTGACGGTATCCTCTGTCCCATAGGAGGTCTTCTCCGTTTGGGCGCCAGTATAGTGAAACTGGTATAGCTCAGGCCATAGCCGAAGGGGATAGAGGGGCTTTCCATCGAAATAGAGATATGTCGTTCTGTTCTTCATGCGATATCATAGTCATCCAGAGCAGGCAAGTCCCGAATGGAACGATACCAGGTAGTGGGCGTACGGCCCGCCGGATTATTTTCCCGAAAAGGCCCCGCGGCCACATGGCCCAGACAAGGTCCCAGATGGGTAGAGCAGAGCACAGCCCCTGCCTTCTCCCGCTCCTCTGTAATGGAGTAGGATAGCCCGTCACCAAATAAAAAAGCACCGTATTGGGGTTCTTTTCACACGGCGTCCAAAAGCGCACTCTGCGCCCTGGGCAGGCGGATATCGGGACGGTCGTACTCCCTCTGGCATTGATCAGCGGATGGTTTCCACCGGCATACCACAGCGTAGTCCGCCTCCTGGGCCAGCTTAGCGGCCCGTGCCTTTCCGTCAGAAACCACTGTCAGCTCAAATTCCTTTTCCGGCCCGTCTCCGGGGGAAAAGAGACTACGCGCCCCGTCTCCTCAGTGAGAATGGAACGGCCCTGCCAGGAAAAAGGTAGAGAATGCCTTCCTCTTCCTTGGCTTTGAGAAGCTCCATGACAAACCAGCCGAAAGGCCTCGCCGGCCACATTAACAGTTCATACCGACCAAATCCAGCGTGGTCTTCTTCTCCTGCTGTTCTACCTGGAGCTTGAAGCCTCCGCCCTCTGTCACATATTTTCCAGTTTTCAGCGAGCGAAATGTCCAGGAACCGAAATCCCAGTCATTCTTCTCAAATACCTCTGCTCCGTCTGCGTCCGCATCCGCTATAAGCTCGCCTTGGTTCCCCAGGCGGACGTATTTTCCGTTTTTACGGGATTTTAGTATCACATGGTCAAAGCCTTCGTCAAACAGCACTCTGTTCTGTCCCAGCTTTTCCTGCAGGCCCTTTGACCACCGGCGTCTGATCCGGGGGCATACCCACAGTACCAGCAGGTATAGTTCTCATTGAAAGCGGCCCCACAACGGCAACCTTGCCTGTGCCGTCGTCCCGAAGGGGCAGCAGCCCCTTGTTTTCCAGCAGAATCACAGACTCTCTGGCCGCCTGTACCGCCAGCTTCTTTGTGGTCGGAGCAGGCCAGTCTGGAACGGTCCATCTTCCCATAGGGGTTCTCCTCCGGGTCAAAATCGCCCAGCAAAACCGCAGCCGGAACATGTCGATCAAAGCCTTGTCCAGATTTTCTTCCGTCAGGTATCTCTCTCCAGAGCCTCCGCACGGCGGGATCCACCATGTCCCTGCTGTCCAGCATCATATCGGCGCCCTTGCCCAGGATATCCCCGATCGATTTGGCATGATCCTCAAAGGTGCGGTGCGCCGCCACATTCTGCCCAAAATCGCCGCCGTCGCTGACAGCAAAAACCATGCCCCACTGCTTTTTGCAAAGCTCCGTCACTTCGGATTGTTAACGCCCTCTACACCGTTGATCAGGTTGTAGGCCGTCATCAGCCCCACCGCGCCGCCTTCCCGGATGGCAGGCTCAAAGGCCTTCAAATAATATTCATGCTTTTGAGCTGCGGCGTCACATTGGCATTGGTGGTCTGCCGCTCGTCCTCATAATTGTTGGCATAGAAATGCTTTCAGCAGCGGCGCGGATTTTAAGTATTTGGGATCTTTACCCGCAAGCCCCTGGTATAGGCAGCCGACATGCGGCCTGTCAGGCAGGGGTCCTCTCCGTACGCTTCCTCATTGCGGCCCCAGCGGGGGTCCTGTTCCATATCGACGGTTGGGCCGAACAGCACCAAAGAGCTGGGCTGTTCCTCCATCTGGCTGCTGATGCGCACCTCGTCGCCAGCCATATCTCCCAGCTTTTCCATCAGGACATCGTCGAACATGGCCGCCATGCCCCAGGGCTGGGGGCAGTATGGTGGTTTCCCTCTTTCCGTTTCTCTGTACCAAACCCCGGGCAATCTCCACGCCCAAAATGCACTTTGGAAATCCCCAGACGAGGCACTGCGTCCAAATTGGAGGTGACCATGCCGATCTTTTCCTCCAGCGTCAGGTGGGAGACGATATCACGGGCCCGCTCCTCCGCAGGGAGGAGGATCCTGAAACCGATAGGTAGTTTTCATCTGTTCTCTTCCTTTCTATGCAGAAGCAATCGCTTGTCAGAAGGATGCTTCCTGAAATTCGTCTGCTGCAGAGCGTTCGCCAGGCTCCATCTCCGCCGTATAAACAACGGCTGCTCCTCCGTGCAGTTCAGGACGCGCACGGTTTTCTTTTTCACCGAAGGATAGAGCTTGAAATAATTATCGCTGTAATGGACCCGGTCATCCGACGGTTTCCGGCCAGCAGTCGTTGTACATCCAGATCAGATCGCCGGCACCGTAGGATTTCTGGCGGAGCGCCTCTGCCATTTCGGCATATAAAAGCCCCTGCATGATACCGCTGTAAAGCAGATAGCTGCGTTCGTCCAGCGTGGAAAATTCAGTCAGATGGCGGTTGATAACGCCGTCGATGGCCCCACGCTTGCGTTCGAACTCGCCGTGATGCTTCCAGGACGGATTGTTGAAGGACATCTCTTCCCCGTCCAAATACGGCGGACGGTGCTTTCCATCTGCGCGCCGAAAAATCCGTATTCGCTGGAAAAACGTGCCGGGAATCGATCAAAAGCTTCCAGCTCGTAAGAGAATTTGAATCTCGTCTTGGAATCGCGTCCAAAATAAGTCCATGCATGGACGTCTCCCTCTTCAGTGGTATTGGAACGTTCGCCAAAGTACGGGGTGGAGGGCATGTAGGGAATCAGCGGGCTATTGTGCTGGACCGCGCGGGGCTGGATGTAGTTGAAAATCTGATCGCCCCAGTAGCGTTCGGGCTGCAGCATTCCCGGGAACCAGTCTGTGTAGGACTCGGCGATTTCGTTGTTTCCGGTCCAGACTGCCATACAGGGATAATGTGCCAGACGCTTGGTCTGATATTCTGCCTCGCGTTCAGCTTCGTAAAGGAACGAATCCTTCTGGTCGGGATAAAAAGCACATGCGTACATAAAATCGTGCATCAGTAAAATACCGTATTCGGAGCAGTAATCATAGAAGCAATCCGGTTCATAAGTGCCGCCGCCCCACATACGGAACATGGTAAAGTGTGCCGCTGCGCCTTCGCTGACCAGATTTTTATAATTTTCATCAGGTGTCCGCAGATAAATAGAATCGGTAGGAACCCAGTTGCCGCCTTTACAGAAAATGCGGGTGCCGTTGATCTTGAAGAAGAAGTTACGGCTTTCATCCGGCAGCTTGGAAAAGTCGATGGAAAGCGTGCGGATACCGATTTTCTTCGGTTTTGCTTCGTGGGTGATGCCGCGTGCCGTGCAGCGTGCGGTAAAGGTATAAAGGTTCTGAGCACCGTAACCGTTCGGCCACCAGAGCTTTGCATCCTTTAATACAACGCGTTCCTGTGCAAAATTGATGCCGCCGACAAGCATCAGAGTCTGATGACCGGTATACGCGGTCTTGCCGTCGATGGACAGCTCATATTCCAGCTCTGTTTCAGCGCTCTGCACCATGTTGGATTTTTCGATTTCAAAATGAAATTCGATTTCTGCATCATTTCCGGAAAGGCTGAGCGTATCGACGCGGGAAGCGATTACTTGTGCACCGCTGAACGCTTCGATTTCGATCGAACGTCCGATACCGCAGGTAGGAACGGGCTGACACCAGTCCCAGCCATAGGTAAACTGTGGCTTACGCGTGTATACTCGCTGACAAGTCCCTGATCCAAAGGCAGTTTTTTTGTATTCGTCTTTATCAGGGGCTCTTCGATCACTCCATTTTCCACCAGGGGGTAATCACATCACAGGGCACCTGGGCTCTCATAAATCCAGTTTTGGCAGGAAAGGCATTGGGGGATTTCCCATGATAGACGGTAAACGGCCCGTCAGGCTTTGCCGCCACCTCGGCAACACGTTCGGGTCCCACATCGAGGAACTCAGCGCGCAGCCTCCATTCTCCGGCCAGGTTCAGTTTTTTCAATACAGACAACTCCTTTTTTTTGTTACACGATTGTTTCACATTTCCCGGTAAGTACACAGGGAAGGATTTCTCCCTTCCCCTGCGGTTACCAGTATTTTACTTTAGCTCTTCAGTTCAACTCAGCCCTGATTGGTTTTGTTGTCCTGATATGCCTGCAGCTTTTCAGCCTGGGCATTGTAGACTTCCCTGGGCCTCTGCAACTGCCTCTTCCAGACCAAGGCTGTTCAGAGTGGAAATGTAGGTATCCCAGTTATCCACAGAATCCTGTCCGCCGATAACGGCCCAGATATAGCGGTTGACTTCATCTTCCACGTCGGCCTGGATGGGAGTAAAGAGGGTCAGGTCGGCAGGGTTCCGCCATTCCACCAGCTGGGCGGCGCGGTCGCGGCTGTTGGCGCCGGATTTCTCAAACAGAGCCTTGGTTTCAGGAGTGTTGGAGATCAGGCCTTCGTCCTTGCGGTTGAACAGGTTGTTAAACAGGTTCAAACCGATGTTCTGGGTATTGTTTTCATCGGATTCTGGCGCGATAATCGGATTGTAAAGGCCGTTTTCGTCGATGGTATAATCCCTCGCCCCTCAACGCCGTAACGTCTTTCAATGTAGTTGTCGAGCCCGCACATATCGTCATACATGGCATACAGCCGCTCGGGATCCGTAGCGGTATTGGTGATGCCGAAATAGGCCCAGGCAGCGCTGGTAGCGGGGTCGTCCTGAGGATTGCCGTTTTCACCCTTTACCTGGTCAATGGGAACCCACTTGGCGTCGGGGGTTGCTGGCATAGAAGCTCTTCATGGTCTGGGCATCGGGGTTATTGTATGCGCACCAGCTGTAGGTGACGCCGAAGCCGCTGCTGGCCATTTCCTCGTCGCGGTCGGTATCCTGGGTGATGTTGGGGTGATATAGCCCTTGGCATACAGTTCGGAAACGTCCTGGAGCCAGTTCTTGGTGTTGGGCATTGCGGGGCCGTAGCCTACGTTGCCGTCGGCATCCACTGTCCAGCGGTTGTAATGGGTATAATCGTAGCTGTAAATCCACGGGATGAAGGAACGGGGATCGGCAACTCGTCGCCGCCCAGACCGTAGGTATCTTTCTGGCCGTTGCCATCGGGATCATCCTCAGTAAAAGGCGCGCATGACCCTTCCAGCTCTTCGATGGTGGTGGGAACCTCCAGCTTCAGGTTATCCAGCCAATCCTGACGAATCCACAGGCACTCGCAGGAGGGCTCGGAACGTCGCCGGAATGCGATAGACAGCGCCGTCGTCCTCTGTGGCATAGAACAGGGTCAGGGGGTCCATCTTGTTGTAGTAGTCGCGGATGTTGGTGTAATTTGTTCATGTACTCGGAAACATCCACCAGTTCATTACCGGCGTTCTTCCACTGCAGGAAGTCGTTATCCATGCCCCACCACCACATGATGTTGGGGGTGTCGTCGCCCGCCATCAGCAGGTTGATTTTGACTGGCCGTCGGTCCAGCCAGGCAGGACCACCAGTTCGATGTTGACGTTGTACTTTTCTTCCAACATCTTCTCCACGCGGCTGTCAGACTGGGTAAAGCCAGTCATAACTGCGATAGTCATCCATAGTGTCCTCGCAGGCCGTAGGGTCGATCTTTTCACCGGAATTGGTTGTAGTGCCGGAAGTTTCTGTCTTGCTCTCAGTGGAAGCCGAAGCCTTTCCGGAACTGCTGCTCTGTTGTTGCCGCTGCCGCAGGCCGCGAAAGCGCTTACGCAGAGCGCCAAAGCCAGAACGGAACAGACAATTTTCTTCAGAGTGTTTCTTCAAGTTGTTTTCCTCCTTGCATATTTTTAGATTGTCTATATTCTCGGCGTTTCCGCCGACAATCCCAATAGTAAGGGCTTAGCCCCACACCACCGATCATAACGCCCTTCACAAAATACTTCTGCACGAAGGGATAGACCACCAGGATGGGCACTGTGGCCACCACGATGGAAGCCGCCTTGATGGTGACGGCGTTGGTGTTGGACGGGGCCCGCACGTTGACGCCCGCTGCCTGCATGGCCTGCTGGGTGTTGTGAGCATGTTGCGCAGCACCGCCTGCAAGCGACCATTTATCCGTGGCTTGATATACAGAACGGTTGAAAAATAATCATTCCAATACATCACGGCGTTGAACAGCAAGATTGTTGCAATGGTGGCCTTGGACAGCGGAAGAATAATGCTGAAGAAAATGCGCATATCATTGGCGCCGTCAATGCGGGCGGATTCCTCCAGGCTCTCAGGAATGGAGAGGAAGAAGCTTTTCATGATGATGCAGTTGTAAGCGCTGACCAGCATGGGCAAAAACCAAAGCCCAGCGGTTGTCGTACAGACCCAAATTCCGTATCAGCAAATAGTTGGGGATCATGCCTGCGTTGAAAATCATGGTGAACAGCACAAGAACCATGATGATCTTGCCGCCGCGAAGCCTGGTCTTGCTTAAGGGATACGCCGTCATAGCCGTTACCAGAGTGCCCAGTACGGGAGCCGACCACTGTGGCAAAATTGTGGTTCCAAAACCGGAATAAATCTGCGGGTTTTTAAACACGGATACATAGGTGTCCAGGTTGAAGCCCTTGGGGTACAGGAACACGCCGCCCTTTGAGAGCCTCCTCCATGGAACTAAGGGACTGCATCAGCACATGCCAGAAGGGTAGAGCATCAGCAGGCACAGCAGGGTAAAAAAAGAAAGCGTAATTGAACACGGTAAAAATTTTTCCCCTGTGGAGGTCTTTATCTTATTCTTTTGCCGGAAATTCCATCGCATCTATTGCTTTTGCCATTTCTTGTTCCCCCCTTACCAAATACCTTCGTTGCCGGATTTCTTAGCAGCGAAGTTCACGCTGACGATCAGGATCAGCGCGATGACAGATTTGAACATGCCTGCCGCCGTACTGAAGGAATAGTTCGTCTGCTTGATGCCGATTCGGTATACATAGGTATCGATGATATCCGCCACATCATAGACCGGTGCGGAATACAGCATGAAGATCTGGTCAAAGCCCGCGTTCAAGATGTTGTTGCAGTTGAGAATCAGCATGATGATGACCGTAGGCATAATGGCGGGAATCGTGATGTGCAGCAACTGCTTAAAACGCTTGGCGCCGTCGATGGAGGCCGCCTCATACAGCTGCGGATCAACTCCGGAAAGGGCCGCAAAGTAGATGATAGTGCCCCAGCCCATGCCCTTGTATACATCGCTGATAACCAGCATGGGGACGAAGGCAGATTTACTTGTCAGCACCTGCATATCCTGACCTGTAAACGCCTTGATAATTGCGGTGATGATTCCGGTGGAAGGATCCAGGAAGTTCATGATCAGGCCGCCCATGATAACCCAGGAGATAAAATAGGGGCAGGTAGAGCAGGGTCTGAGAGACTTTTTAAATTTAATGCTGCGCATTTCATTCATCAGCAATGCCAAAATAATGGGAATTGGGGAAACCGATTACCATTTTCCAAAGGCTGATGACGATGGTGTTTTTAAATACCTTGAGAAAGGCGGGCTTTGTAAACAAATCGGTAAACTGCTGGAGACCCACCCACTGACTCTTAGAGGGGTCAAATGGATTGTAATCCATAAAGGCAATTTCTCAGATCATACATAGGTATGTACTTGAAAATGAAGAAAAAAGACGAGACCGGGCAGCAGCAATAAGTACAGCCATTTGTCCCGGATCAGGTTTTTCCCCAGCCTGGCCCAGTATCCTCCCGAGCGAGGCTTTTTTGACCGGCTTCGTACTAGCAGTTGTCATTAGAACCCCTCCTGCGATAAATTTTGTTCCATCCCTTTTGCCGGAAGCCTGGATACGAACCTGGATACGATTCGCAGAACAGCAGAGAAGAGACGCTTGTTGTTCAAAAAGCGGGCTGCCCGGAAATACGCTTCACTTTATCCCGAACTTTTTACGTTTTGTTTCTCTGTTTTTACTTTTACGTTTTGTTTCTCTGTTAAGAGAAACAAAACGTAAAGAAGGGGTACCCCTTCTTTTTAGGCCTCGGTCGATGTTGCCACCATTCTAGCACACAAATTGGAATTTGTAAAGAATTTTGATACATTTTCACAAATGACAATTGATAGCAAAAAAAAGTTAAAACTATAAACAATTTCATTATTGTAATTATTTATTCACGATTTTGACAATTATTTCCAGTATCTTGACCTGTCTGTATTCCAATCAAATGTACTAAAAAGACTCTCATTATCAGGATTTTTCGCCTATCACTGCGTTTTTCCAGCAAAGCCCCTCTCCGCCGGTACCTCCCTATCAGGAGTCCGTACGAAAAGGGCCAGGAATTTAATTCACCGTAAGATTGAGAATATGGCACACGCCTGGAATATTCTCTCCCTGCTGCTGGGAGGTGGGAGACATCAGCGCGCCGGGAGCACAGAAGAGGCTATTGTGCAGTTTGCCGCGCTGCATTTTTTGAGCAGATGGCCACACAATACAGAGGCTGAACACCCACAGCCGGATCCGCCCGCATGCACATCCTGAGTTTCCCGGTCATAGATCATCAGGCCACAGTCGTTGTGAACGCCTTTCAGGTCGATTCCATTTTCCCCAGCGTCTGAAACAGCAGTCGGGTCCCCCACCAGACCCAGATCCCCTGTAAAAATTCCGTCGTAATCGGAGGGACGGTGCCTGTGTCCTCCAGAAACTCATAGATGCTGGTCGCTGCTGCCGGGGCCATAGCCGCCCCCATATTGGCCGCGTCCTTCACGCCCAGGTCCACAATCTTCCCGGCCAGCCCCCGGCGGATTTTGACTGCCCGTCTTTCCCTACTATGGCGCATCCGGAAGCAGTGGGCCGTCCATTGAGCCGTAGGCGTACGCTGGGCTCCATAACCCAGGGGCGTTTGAACTGGCGTTCCGCAGAGCAGAAATGAGAGCTGGTAACCGCCACGGCACGTTCCGCCGCTCCGCTTTCCACCATGACGGCGGAAAGCAGCAGGGTTTGCGCCATAGTGGAGCAGGCTCCGTACTGCCCCAAAAAAGGAATCTGAAAATCCAGCAGGCCGAAGGTGGAGGAAATACACTGGTTCAACAAATCCCCCGGCAAAGATGACATCCATCTGCCCCGCCGTAAATCCAGATTTCTCCAGAGCCAGCGCCACCGCTTCCTTGCAGCTGCGCCTCTGCCTTTTCCCAGCTTTCCGTATTTAAGGTTGTATCCTGAAAAGTTTGGTCGTAGTCGGACCCCCAGGGGTCCCTCCGCCTTTTTTCCCGCCGATGGCCGCATGACCCAGGATGGTGGGCGGCATTTCAAATTCCAATGTGTTTTTTCCAATGCGTTTCATTCAATACGCCTCAGCTCAGTACAGATGGAAGAAAAACGATAAAGCCAAAAACCACGGACGCTGTGATGCCGAATACCAAAACAGGACCTGCTACCGTAAACATTTTAGCGCCCAGCCCTGTGATAAATCCTCGCTTTTTAAATTCCATGGCAGGCGATACCATGGAATTTGCGAAGCCGGTGATTGGCACCAGCGTACCTGCGCCTGCCACCTTCGCAATATTGTCGTACCAGCCCAATGCTGTGAATACGGCGGAGATGAGAATGAGACTTATTGGATACAAAGGCCCTGGCATCCTTAAGTTCCAGGCCCAGATTCTGATAGAGCTGGCAAAAGCACCTGCCCAATGGTACAGATAAATCCGCCGAACAGAAATGCAAAACGCAATTCTTCAAAAACGGGCGAATTGGGAGACGCCTGCTTCACCATCTCCGCTGTATTGCTGTTTGGAAGCGGTTTTCAAAACAGAGATTCTCTTTCCTGGTCAAGAATAAAACTGCTGAGCATATTCTTTGTTCCGATTGAAAAATATACATCTTCCATTACGGTAAGACAGCGAAACAGATTCCGCTGTCCCGCTTATTTTCCGTCCCTGTTTTTCTTTTTATATTTCTCACACCAAACTGGAAACCGACCTTCCCGCTCATGATGCGCCCGGCATTCTCTGCAATTTCCATGCCTGGGACAAGCTTTGCGCCTGCAGGGGCAGAGTCTTTCTTCCAGTTGACCCCCGCAAAATTCTGCCTTTTTCTTTCATAGGTCCCTCATCTCCCACCTTTTTTTATCTAATCGGATATATGATGGATGTTCCGCCTTAAACCATTAAAAAAGGAATTGTTAAGAAACAGTTGATCCTGCAAAATCAAATACGATATTCTTATCTTTCAGATCCCTTTTCCTATTTTGCCGTGCCAGGATCCAAAAACCATCTGTCCTGAACGAATGACAGCAGCAGGAAGGCCTGCCGGAAATTTCCGGCAGGCCTTCCTGCTGCTGTTCTGTTGTCTACGGATTGCAGACCTTTCTCACAGATACTGGTTAAACTCCACCTTCTCCTTGTTCGGCCCTTCAATCGTAAAGAATTTTACACCATTCTCCCAAAAGGAGTGTCTCCAAACCATTGCTGACTACGGGATATCCCTTTTCCTGAGCCAGCGCATATACGCCCTGTCCACATCGCTGACATCGATGGCGATATGGTCGATGGCGCCATAACACTGCGCGGCGTGTTCTCCCACCTCGTAAGTTTCGATCACGATATTCTGCAGCTTTAAAAGGCGCATTTTCCATTCTCCGTCTGCCAGGCCACTTCAAACCCAGCTCTCCATAGAAACGAATGGTCTCCTCGATGCTTTTCGCCGGCAGCCCAATATGCTGCAGCCCCAATACAAACTCCTTTGATTTCCATTGCTTTTTGAACTCCTTTTTGCTTTATTCGGACGTTTCAGCTTTCAATGCCGAAACGATCTCGTCGGTTTTCATTCCCCGGGATCCCTTGACCAGCACGGCATCGCCCGCTTGAAGCAATTCCCGAAGACGTGCCGCCGCTTCCTGGTTGGAGGCAAACCATTCAGCCTTTTCTGAACCGTAGCCCGCCACAATATCCTTTGACAGCGGACCAATCCAAGAAGCCGGTCTACGCCCATTCTCTCTGGCGTACCGGCCAACTTCCCAATGGCCCTGCCTGGCATACTCCCCAGTTCCAGCATATCGGCCAGCACCGCCACCCCTTTTGTCCCGACGCCCGAACGGTCATCAGTACGTCAGGGCGCTGCGCATGGAATCGGGGCTGGCGTTGTAACTTAATGTCGTCATGATCACAAGACCGTTTAACTCAAACACCTGTTGGCGCATGGCTGGAGCCTTATACGCGGCAATCGCCCGCACCGCCTCTTCCGCAGGCACACCAAGACTTCTGGCAACCGCCATAGAGCACAGGGCATTGCGCACATTGTGCAGGCCCGCAGCGGGCACAAACATCTCCAATTTTTCTCCGGATCTGGAAACACAGGTAAAAAGGTTCCTTTATCCGCCTCATTCAGCCCGGTAGCCCTCCAATCGCACAGAGGGCCCAGGCCAAAGGTAACCACCTTGCGCCGGCAGCTATCCTTCAGCGCGGGCAGCAGGTCATCGTCTCCGTTCACAAACAGGATGCCGTCCTCCGGCAGATAGTCGGCGATATGAAGTTTTTCTGCCAGGATGTTTTCCGGGTTTTCATGTATTCAATATGAGAGACACCTATGTTTGTGATCACTGCAAAAGTTGGCTTCACCACAGCGGCAATCCGGGCCATCTCCCCGGGCATGCTCACACCCATCTCCACCACAGCGGCCGTATGCTCTTTTTTCAGGCCGAAGACGGTCTGAGGAACGCCCACCTGGCTGTTCTGGTTTCCGGCCGTTTTCAGCACATTGAACCTGGCGGTCCCAGCTGTTCTCCACACGCCAGCGGTTGGGCTTGCCGTTCTCATCCAGATTGACGCCCTGGAAGACCATGGCATGGGTCATCAGGCTCTGGCCATAGTCCAGGCGCTCGGCTTTGGTCATGGTGAACCGGGTATCCAGCAGGTCTTCCAGACCACGGATGTCGAGATCCATGATGCCGGAATCCCGCTCGGAGTGCTTGCCCACGTCGCAGCCGAACCAGACGGGCTGGCCGTCTTTCATCTGGGCGATGGCAGCTTTCTTCAGCTCTTCGATGGGCAGGTTGAGGTAGCGCACGGCGCTGCCCCTTTCACGTTGCCCAGGTACTGCACGGTGTAGCTGCGGCCATAGGGCTTATCCTCGGTGGGAGCATTGATGAGGCTGACATAGTCGCTCAGGTCAACGCCCACATACTTTTCAAAGAAGCTCTTGGGGGTCAGGCCCTCTTCACGGTGGAAATTGTTGTCCTTATCGCGGTACTCAAAGGTAAAGGTCTTGGGAGGCTCGCCCAGGCAGATGCAGAGCAGGCGGTAGATCTCGCCCAGCATCCGGGTCTTGCGGGTGCGCAGCTCGTCCAGTCCCTTGCCCTCCTTGTGCAGCTTGCGCAGGATGCAGGCATCCTCCCGCAGCTTCTCGGTCAGCGTCATATCCATCTCGCGGCTGCCGGAAGAAGCCTTGGACTCGGGGTAAGCGGTCTTGGGCACCACGCTTTTTTCGCCAAGTCGGCGTCAAAAGCGCTTTCATAACGTTCAGCTGTTCCATCGTAAGATTTTGTTCCATCTTTGTATATCCTCCAATTCTGATCCGGCCCCGGCTACTCTTGCCGGCAGCCGGTCCTGTTCCTTTTCCGCGCAGTTCTGCAGCGCCCGCCGCCCTACGCCTGCTTTTCTTTCATTTCCCGCAGGATTTCTGAATGACGACCCTCTCGTCAAAGGGACGTTTTACCCCCTCAATTTCCTGATAATCCTCATGCCCTTTCCCCTGCCAAAACGATGATATCACCGTCCTGCGCATGTTCCAGACACCAGCGGATCGCCTCTCTCCGGTCAGGGATCTCAACGTATTTCCCAGCTGTCTTATGGATTCCCGTCTTGATATCCTCAATGATATCAGCACATTTTCAAACCGGGAATTATCTGCCGTGAGCACAGAGAGATCCGCCAGCCTGCCGCTCATCTCTCCCATCTCATACCGGCGTACTTTAGGCCGGTTCCCCGGCGCCGAACATACAGATCAGGCGTTTCGGTTCATATTCCCTCAAGGTGGCGAGGAGGTTTTCCATACTCACCGCATTGTGGGCATAATCCAGCAGCAGGGTATAGTTTCCCGGTACCGGAACCGGCTCCACCCGGCCTTTGACCTTCACCCGGGAAACGCCCTGCTTCATGGCCTCCACTGGGATCCCCAAAACATGGCAGCAAGCGATGGCAGCAAGAGCATTGTAGGCATTGAAACGCCCTGGAATCCCCACCTCTGCGGTAAAGGCAAGCTCTCCGGCAACTTCAAAGGCGATCCCCAGGAAGCCCGGGCGGGTCAAATGGCGGCAGTCCGCCCCGCGCAGCTGAGCCGCCTGCCCGAAACCGTAGGTCTTTACCTTGCAGGTATGCCCCTTCAGGATACCTTCCACGTTATCATCATCCAGATTGACCACGCCGGTTTTGCACATGGAAAACAGTTTTGCCTTGCTTTCCAGATATTCCTGCATATCTCTGTGCTCTACCCCGCCGATATGGTCCTCGGAAAATTGGTGAACACGCCCACCTCAAAGGGGATCCCTGCAACCCGCTGGTCCTTCAGCCCGATGGAGGAAGCCTCCATCACGCAGTATTCACAGCCCGCGTCCGCCATGCGGCGCAGGTGCTTCTGCACCTCATAGCTTGCCGGCGTGGTATTCTCCAGCGCGGTTACCTCATCGCCAATCAGCACGCCGATGGTTCCCATCACGCCGGCTTTATGGCCGGCACTTTCCAGAATGGAATGCACCATATAGGCCGTTGTGGTCTTCCCTTTGGTGCCTGTAATGCCGATCACCTTGAGTTCACGCCCGCCGGATTCCCAAAAAGCGGCGCTGAGCAACGCCAGCGCTGTTTTAGTATCCCCGGTGAGGAGAACCTGCGCGCCCAGGGGGCTTCCACTGGCTCCTCCGCCACAATGACGCAGGCGCCCGCACGCGCCGCATCTGCCGCGTAGCGGTGTCCATCAGAAGCAGAACCCCGCAGGCAGACAAAGAGACAGTCCGGCTTTACCCTTCCGGGAATCGTAAACAATATCCGACACCTCCGCCTCCTGGAACCCGCTGGAAATTCCCAGGGAAGACAACAGTTTCGATAACTTCATGTGGCCGATCCATCCTTTCTGAAAAGAAAGCTGCTGAAAAACAGAAAGTCCGAAGAATCCTTTCATAAGGGTTCCCCAGGTCTTCTTTCCTAAAATTTTACGCTCTGAAAGTGTCTTTTCATGATACTCTTTTCCAATAATATTGTCAACAAAAAAGCCGCTTTTTACACATTTCCGAAACATCCGATTTTACTTTACTTTTATTTAACAATTTACAGATTCGGTATTTAACATAGGCAGGGTATGATTACGGCCGTAGACAGAAAGCAATAGACCAAACTTTACAAAGGAAGGTAATTTGTATGAAAAAGCAGTATCAGCCATTGCGGCAGTCACCCTGTGCGCCGCGCTTCTCGCAGGCTGCGGCAGTACGGAAAACTTCGGCTCCTCCACATCTCCCGCATCCAATGAGAACTCCGCCTCCACGTCCGCCTCTTCAGCATCGGGCGAGTCCAGCGCTGCAAGCACTTCCGCTTCCGGCCCCATCACCGTGATCTCCTGGGAAGACGGTTCCGGCACACGGGGCGCATTTATCGAGCTCTTTGGTGTGGAACAGAAAGATGACAGCGGAGCAAAAGTGGATTACACCACCGAGGATGCGGAAATCTCAAACAGCACCGAGGTTATGATCCAGTCTGTGGCCGGAAACACCGCCGCTATCGGCTACATCTCCCTGGGTTCCTTTGGACGAGACGGTAAAAAGCTGTGAAAATCGACGGTGCAGAAGCTACCGTAGACAACATCAAGAGCGGTACTTACAAGGTGTCAAGACCCTTTAACGTTGCCATGAAGGGCGACTCCGCCAATGAGGTTGCCAAAGATTTTCTCGCCTACATCATGAGCCAGGAAGGCCAGGCCGTAGTTTCTGAAAAAAGGTTATATTGGCGACGACAGCGCCGCGCCCTACGCCGGCACCAAGCCCTCCGGCAAATTGCCGTAGCCGGATCCTCCTCGGTTTCTCCGCTGATGGAAAAACTGATTGAAGCTTATCAGGCTTTGAACCCCGGCGCCGACATCGAACTTCAGACCAGCGATTCCACCACCGGTATGACCAACGCCATTGACGGCGTGTGCGATTCTGGGCATGGCTTCCCGTGAGCTCAAACAGGAAGAACTGATGCAGGCCTTGTAAACACAGTGATTGCCACCGATGGCATAGCGGTCATTGTAAACAATGATTCTCCCATCGACGAACTGACAAGCGACCAGGTAAAGCCATCTATACCGGTGAAACCACCGATTGGTCCGAGCTTGCCTAAAATACTCGAACACTGACAGAAAGGGACTGGCAGAGGGCGGGCTTCCCCTGCCCCTACGGCCCCCCCTTTCCTCGTAGGGACGATTCAAACTTATGAAGACGATACGGGCCGCGAGAACCAGCGGCCATCTGCGAGAGCGCGTGATGCGCCTGGTATTTCTGATTGCCGCCTGCGTTTCGATTCTCTGTGTGGCGCTGATCTGCTTTTTACCTTTTTCTGAACGGTATCCCAGCCATTGCCGAAATCGGGCCCTTCAATTTCCTTCTGGGAACAAAATGGGCCCCCAGTAATGATAAATTCGGTATCTTTCCCATGATTTTAGGCAGCATCTATGTGACCGCCGGCGCCATTTTGGTGGGAGTACCTCTGGGTCTGCTTACCGCCATCTTCCTGGCGCGTTTCTGCCCCAAACGGCTCTACCGGTTTTTGAAGCCTGCGGTAGATCTGCTGGCAGGCATTCCTTCCATTGTATACGGTTTTTTCGGGCTGATGGTCGTCGTGCCCGTGATGCAAACCCCTGTGTGCGGCGGCAGCGGAAAGAGCATTCTCACCGCCTCCGTCCTGTTGGGCCTGATGATTCTGCCCACCATAATCGGCGTCTCCGAAACGGCAAAACCGCATGAACGACCTGGTTCCGGACGTCCGCCACCAGGGGGACATCCGCATTGACGGCACCAGCCTGTACGATCCGCGCGTGGAAGTCATCTCCCTGCGCAAGCGCGTGGGCATGGTCTTCCAGAAATACAACCCTTTCCCGAAGAGCATTTATGAAAACATCGTCTTTCCCCTCCGCGTGGCGGGACGCAGCAGGCGCGCGGAACTGGATGAAACCGTGGAACGCAGCCTGAAAGGCGCCGCCCTGTGGGACGAAGTGAAGGACAAGCTGCACGAAAGCGCCTACGGCCTTTCCGGAGGCCAGCAGCAGCGGCTGTGCATCGCCCGCGCCATCGCCAACCGCCCCCAGATCCTGCTGATGGACGAGCCCTGCGCCGCCCTGGACCCCATCGCCACGCTGAAAATAGAAGACCTGATGGAAGACCTGAAAAAAGACCTCACCATCGTCAGTAAAAACAGAATTGATCCGCCTGATCTCGGAGGACAGCAATAACGGCGAATTCTGTATTGATCTGCTGATGGTGGCAAAATATTTCGAGCGCATCGGTGATCACGCGGTCAATGTAGCGGAATGGGTACAGTATTCCCTGACAGGCAGAAAGGCTCGCTCCTGGCGGATGCAGATGATATTCCATGGACAGAAGACATGGCCTGACTGCCGGTCCTGTCCGTCTGAAAAACCCACGCAGAAAGGAAGGGGCCGCTCGGCACGGAGCCGTCGCGGTATTCGATATGATCTATTTTTTTGGAAGATGACAACAGCATCAGGGAGCTGGTGGTTTATACCATGAATTCCACTGGCTTTGACGCTGTGGGATTTTCAAAACCCAGAGAGTTCTGGGCCGCTATGGAACAGGAGCTGCCAAGCCTGATACTTCTGGACATCAGGCTGCCGGA
>VOFE01000105.1_pt1 | contig 18000 bp, 23 predicted proteins | sample 5384071 | NCBI WGS metagenome assembly VOFE01 (sample SAMN12384724, study PRJNA508395) | human gut metagenome | isolation source: healthy gut D | host: Homo sapiens
CTGATGTCGCGCGCCAAGTGCGACGGCGACTTCTATTTCACGCTCGCAGAGAAATACTATGCCGTGAAACCCTCTTCGGAGACCGCCATGTTCCTTGCGCAGGCTTTCCAGAGCAAGGGCGATTACGCCAAGGCGATCAAATACCTCAACGAGGCGCTTGCCGTCGAGCAGGATCCTGCGGAGCGTCAGCTGCTGCTGGTGCGCATCGCGCTGATAGACTTGGTTGCCAACGATATCCCCGGAGCCGCCTCCGCTGCGCGTCAGGCCCGCGACCTGAATCCCGAGGACGGCGTTCCCTATTACGTGCTGGCTCAGTGCTATGCCATTTCGGCTGCCAACTGTGGCGGTTTTGCCGGTCAGGCCACCTTCTGGGCAGCTTACGACACGATGTCGAAAGCCGTCGAGCTGCTGCCTGAGCGATTCGGAATACCTCGAGTCTGCCAAAACCTCGATGAATGCATTCCGCAGCCGTTTCCCGAGCTCGGAGGAGTGCTTCTTCAACGAGCTGCAGGCCGGTTCACGCTATACGGTCAACTGCGGAACGGCTGCCGGTGTGTCGACTTCTGTGCGTCCCCGCTAATTGATCCGGACAGGATTTATCGCAAGATACGCCATGGTAGCACTCTCCGTGACGGGGAGTGCTATCTTGCTATTCTCTTGCGAGCGTGACGAAGGCGGACCCGAATCGGACTTCCGTAGAGACGATGAGAACCGAATACAGTGAGGATCTTTCGATCGTGGAATCGCAGAACGGCCGCCGGTCCTACCATTTCGTCACTCCGCTGGTCGAGGGCTATTCGCTGGCCCGCGAACCTTACCGCGAATTCCGCAAGGGAGTCAAGATCACTACTTACCAGGACGATTCGCTGACCACGGTGGACGCCGTGCTGACGGCCAATTACGCCATCTACTACGAGAACCGCAAATTGTGGGAGGCCAAAGGCAACGTCGTCGTTGAGAAATCCGACGGCAAAACCCTCTACACCCAGCAGTTGTTCTGGAATGCAGCAGACCAAGAAGATCTATTCGAACGTCGATTCGAAGATCGTGCAGAACAACGGACGCGATGTCTTCATCGGCGAAGGTTTCGAATCCGACGAGGAGTTCAAGGACTGGCGTTTTCGCCGCATGAAAGGCCGTATGGAGGTCGAGGTCAAACCCACCGAACAGGAGGTCGAGGTCGTTCCCGACTCGACTGCCGGCTCCCGGACGGGGGCGTCGGGACCTGTCCCTGCGCCGCAGCCCGGCGAAAGACCACATCCGTCCTGCCCATGCCCGAACCCGCTGTCAAGCCCGCCGTCGCTCCGGTTCCGGCCCGGCGGCCCGTTCCAAGGATGCGCCCGGCAGACCGGGTCCGCCCGCAGGGGAGCCTGCCGAAGCCCGGCCGGCAGAACGGAACAGCAGCAGATGAAGCCGGTGGATCTGAAACTGGACGATGACGAGATACAATCAACCCAATAAGAGATGCTTACTTCGGTCATACTGATTGTCCTGATGCTGTTGCTGTCGGCATTCTTTTCGGGTATGGAGATCGCTTTTACGAGCAAGAACCGCCTGAAACTGGAGATCGACCGGAAGCAGAGTCGGCTGTTCAATTTCATCGCCGACATTTTTGCCCGTCACCCCGGGCAGTATATCACCACGATCCTGGTCGGGAATAACATCGCCCTGGTTATCTATTCGCTTTACATGTCGTTGCTGTTGCGCTCGCTCGCGGCGGCAGTGGGTTGGACGGAGATCGCTCGCGGCGGGTCCGTCGTTCTGGAAACGGCGGTTTCGACAATCATCATCATCTTCGTCGCCGAATTTCTCCCGAAATCCGTTTTCCGGAACAGCCCGAATTTTTATTACCGCCTGTTTGCTCCTGCGATCTATTTCTTTTATCTGCTGCTTTTTCCGATCGCCAAGCTGACGACTTGGATTTCCCAGGGGATTTTGTGGCTGATGGGGCGTAAGCCGAAGGTTGCGATGATGGAGCCTATTTTCGACCGGACCGATCTGGCCAGCTTGTTCGAATCGGGGAAGCCGGAGGCGCAGCATGAACCGGATAATGAGATCAAACTCTTTCAGAATGCCCTGGATTTTGCCGATTTGCGCGTGAGGGATTGCATGGTTCCCCGTATCGATATGGAGGCGGTCGATATCGATGATACCTCGATCAAAGCGCTTACGGCGCGTTTTGTCGAGAGTAAGTATTCCCGTATTTTCGTCTGGAAAGAGAGTGTCGATAATATCGTCGGCTATGTCAATTCGAAGTCGCTGTTCCGGCATCCGACGTCGATCGATGAGGTGCTGATGGAGGTGCAATACGTCCCGGAGACGATGCCGCTGCAAGCACTCATGCGGCGGCTCATCCGTCATAAGAGCAATATTGCGGTCGTGATCGACGAGTTCGGCGGTACGGCCGGTATTATCTCTTTGGAGGATGTTCTGGAGCAGATTTTCGGCGAAATCGAAGACGAGCACGATGTGCCCGACCTTACGGAGAAACAGGTCGGCGATTCGGAATTTGTCCTTTCGTGCCGATTGGAAGTGGAATATCTCAATGAAAAATACGGGCTTGCCATACCCGAGAGTGACGAGTACGAAACGCTGGCCGGGTATATCATTTTCCGGTATGAAGGGCTGCCGGCGGCCGGAGAAACCGTGCGTTTCGAGCATCTTGAGATCAAGATTCTGCGCAGGACCCGTTCCCGGTTGGAGTTGGCGCGCGTGAAACGGTTGTAGTTTACGGGATATTTTCGACCGGTGAAGGGCAAGTGCGTTTTTTCGATATGCCGGATGCGGAAAATGACGAAAGAATTTGGTCGTTTATCATGGTTTTCAGAATATATTTATTATCTTTGAACACTCATTTTGAAACAATAAATTAAAATAGTTTATATGGCAAGTTTAAACACGTTACGGACCAGATTCGGTGTGGTTTTGTCGATTATCATCGCGTTTGCACTGCTGGCATTCATTCTCTCGCTTAAAACGGATATGGGACTTTCGGGTAACGACCCCAAGGTCGGTGTGATCGACGGTTCGAAGATCAAGTATTCGGAATATATTGAGGTATACAACAACCTGAAGGACCAGAGCAACATCTCCGAAAGTAATGAAGAGCAGATGGATCAGTTGGCTGAAATGGCTTGGCAGACTCTGATTGCCAACCACGTGTACTTGCCCGGTTTCGAGAAGATGGGAATCTCGGTGACCGATGCCGAGCGTGAGGGACTTATCAGCGGCGAGTATTATTCCGGGACGATGGCTGCGGCTTTCACCGACCCCCGTACAGGACAGTACAGTGTGGAGGGTGTGAGTGATTTTATCGCCCAGGCAACCGGAAATCCCCAGATGCAATATATGTGGGGGGCTTTGGTCGGACAGGCTATGCGGGAGCGCGAAATCAATAAGTATAACGGCTTGGTCAAAGGCGGTGTATATGTCAATCGGCTGGAAGCGGAAGAAGGCGTCGATGCGCAGAATAAGACTTTCAGCGGTTCTTGGGTCGGCAAGCGTTATCACGATATGCCTGATTCTCTGTTCTCGGTTTCCGATTCCGAAATCAAGGCTTATTACAATAGCCATAAGGCCCGTTATGAGCAGAAACCTTCGCGCACGCTCTCTTATGTGGTGTTCGAAGTGGCTCCGAGTGCAGAGGATATGGCGACTTTGGAAGACCGTTCGGGAAGTCGGCGATGAATTTGCCGCGTCGGACGATCCGAAAGCATTTGCCAAGAATAACCGTTTCGGTAAAATTACAGACAATTATCGGTCGGTTGCCCAGCTTCTGGACGATGAGGCCGAAGCGCTGGCCAACGGCAAGCAGTATGGTCCCGTCCTGAAGAACGATACCTGGACGATGACCCGTGTCGTTGAAACTTTGAACGCTCCGGATTCCGTGGGCGTCCGCCATATTGTACTCACCTACGACCAACGCGACCTGGCCGACAGTCTGATGACGGCTTTGCGGCAAGGTGCGGATTTCGCACAGGCGGCTCGTACCCATTCGCTCTATATGCAGGATGCCGGAAATGGAGGCGATGCGGGCGTGATGCCTTTCTCTGCATTCCCGGACGAGCTTTCGGGACTTCTTTCGACGGCTAAGCAGGGGGATATTCTCCGTGTCGAAGTGGGTGACGTTATTCAGATTTTACAGGTTTATCGTCTGGACAAACCTTCGAAGCACATGCGCCTTGCGACGATCACTTATCCTGTTGAGGCTTCGTCGGCGACCCGTCGCAATGTGCATAGTCAGGCAAGTCTTTTCTCTGTCGAGGGCAAGGGTTCTGTCGATGCGTTCAACGAGGCAGCGAATAAGGGAAACCTCACTCCTCGTGAAGCGAAGCTGGCGCAGGGTGAGCGTACGCTGCAGGGACTGGCTGATTCGCGTGAATTGGTGCGCTGGGCATACGATGCCAAGGTGGGCGCGATTTCCGAGATCTTCCCTGTGGGTGACGACTATGTGGTCGCTACGCTGACTGAGATCGATGATGACGAGTATACGCCGATCGACAAGGTGGCTGCGCAGGTTCGCGCCCAGGTTCTAACCGATAAGAAGTTTGAAAAGATCGTCAGCGAAATGAAGGGTTCGACTATCGAAGAGCAGGTCGCCCAAAACCTTGGTACCGAAGTCGTTCCGATTTCGAAGATGTCCGTTACGGATCGTTCTTTATCCGTAACATGGGTGTCGAGCCTCGTGTGATCGGAGCGATTACCGCAACGGACCGACGAAAGGCGTCCTGTCGGCCGGTCAAGGGAAATGTAGGTGCTTATGTTTTCGTGGTGACGGATATTCAGGAGGCGGAAACTCCGCAGAGTATCGAAGCTGAAAAGGTACGTGCCGAGGCGTCGTCGCAGGGGATGATTCAGCGTCGTCTGTTCGAGGCCATCCAGCAGATGGCCAACATCCAGGATCTGCGCGGCGAATATTTCTAAGCCCGAATACGATATAGTTTTGAACGCCGGAATATTCCGGCGTTCTTTTTGTTATTTTTGCGTATATTTAGAAGTCGTATCAAAACATATCGGATACAATTATGAATAATTTTGTTTTCACAATTGACGAAACTGGATGGCAAAGGGGATGATTCTCTTCTTAAAAGCTGATTCCTGCCGGCAAGGATCATGATTACCTGCGGCGGTGGCAGCGTGCGCCGCAACGGTAGTACGACCAAGTCGCCATTCTCTTCGAAGGCCATGACTTCGAAATGTCCGAGCCCAACCCGTCGGTCGAGACCGTCCGCGAGGCCATCGCATTGGGGCGTGAGAACGGACGGTCTCGGCCGTGGGCGGCGGGTCGGTCATCGACGGTACGAAATCGCTGCGGGGCTGCTTTTGACGGCGACCCGTGGAGATCGTCCTGAAAGGGCAGGCGGATAAAACCGTTCCCTCGGGACGGTGCTCACGATGTCGGCGACGGGATGAAATGAACAACGGCTCGGTGATGTGCCAGGGAAACGAAGGAAAATTCCCGGTCAACGGCGACTATCCGCTCTTTTGATTCGATCCCGAGGCATTGTTCTTTGCCTCAGAAGCAGACGCCTGGCCTGGTGAGCCGGCGCATGTGCTGGAGCAGTATATGACCACGCCCGATGGCAGTCGTTCTGATGGATTTGGGCCGAAGGTCTGCCGGTTCGAGATCGCACCCCATTAAAAGTGAGAACCAGCACGATTATGCCGTGATGTCGGTGCTTTGCGGCGACCCTGGCGGAACGACATGATCCGGATTATTTCTGCTCGTCGAGCAGGATCGGGCATGAGCTGACCGCACTGCACGGGCTGACGCACGGTGCGACGCTCGCCATTGTCATCAACGGGCCGAAGATGGCGGCGGCACCGTCACGATACAGCTCATCGTAATCCTGTGCCGGGATCACACCGCCGACGATGACGATGATATCCTCGCGGCCCAGTTTCTTGAGTTCGGCGATGATCTGCGGCACGAGGGTCAGGTGGCCTGCGGCCAGCGACGAGACGCCCACTACATGCACGTCGTTCTCGACGGCCTGCTTGGCGGCCTCCTCGGGAGTCTGGAACAGCGGGCCCATATCGACGTCGAAGCCGATGTCGGCGTAACCCGTGGCAACTACCTTGGCACCGCGATCGTGGCCGTCCTGACCGAGCTTGGCGATCATGACGCGCGGCTGGCGGCCCTCCTTCTTCGCGAATTTGGCAACCAGTTCCTTCGCGTGTTCGAATGCGGGATCTGATTTCACTTCTGAACTGTATACACCTGAAATGGAACGGATAACAGCTTTGTAGCGTCCTACGACGACTTCGCAGGCATCCGGAGATTTCGCCCAGCGAGGCGCGGACCTTGGCGGCCTCGACGGCGAGCTCGAGCAGGTTGCCCTGCTTGCTCTTCACGCACTCGGTGATGGCCTCGAGCGCCTTCTTCACGGCAGCTTCGTCGCGGTTGGCGCGCAGCTCCTTGAGCCGCTTGATCTGGCTCTCGCGCACGGCGGTGTTGTCCACGGCGAGGATGTCGATCGGAGCCTCCTTCTCCAGACGGTATTCGTTGATGCCGATGATCTTCTCCTCGCCGGAGTCGATGCGGGCCTGCTTGCGGGCTGACGCCTCCTCGATGCGCATCTTCGGAATGCCGGTCTCGATGGCCTTGGCCATACCGCCCAGCTTCTCGACCTCCTGGATGCGCTCCCAGGCCTTGTGGGCGATCTCGTTGGTCAGTGTCTCGACGTAATAGGAACCTGCCCAGGGTCCACTTCGCGGCAGATGTTGGTCTCCTCCTGAATGTAAATCTGCGTGTTACGCGCAATACGCGCCGAGAAGTCGGTCGGCAGGGCGATCGCCTCGTCCAATGCGTTGGTGTGCAGCGACTGGGTGTGTCCCAGCGCGGCGCCCATGGCCTCGATGGCCGTGCGGGCCACGTTGTTGAACGGGTCCTGCTCGGTGAGCGACCAGCCCGAAGTCTGCGAGTGCGTGCGCAGCGCCAACGACTTCGGGTTCTTGGGATCGAATTTCTTCACGATTTTCGCCCAGAGCATACGCGCGGCGCGCATCTTGGCGATCTCCATGAAGTGGTTCATGCCGATCGCCCAGAAGAACGACAGACGCGGTGCGAAGGCATCGATCGACATGCCGGCGTTGATACCTGCGCGCAGGTACTCCAGACCGTCGGCCAGCGTGTAGGCCAACTCGATGTCGTTCGTGGCGCCCGCCTCCTGCATGTGGTAGCCGAGATCGAAATCGAGTTGAACTTCGGCATGTTCTTCGAGGTGTATTCGAAGATGTCGGCGATGATGCTTCATCGAGAACTCGGGGGATAAATATAGGTGTTGCGCACCATGAACTCCTTGAGGATGTCGTTCTGGATCGTACCCGACAGCTGATCGAGGTGTGCATCCCTGCTCCAGTCCCGCTACGATGTAGAACGCCAGCACGGGCAGCACGGCGCCGTTCATGGTCATCGACACCGACATCCGTCCAGCGGAATGCCGTTGAAGAGCACCTTCATATCCTCTACCGAGCAGATTGACACGCCGGCCTTACCCACGTCGCCCACTACGCGCGGGTGATCGGCGTCGTAACCGCGGTGTGTTGCCAAGTCGAAGGCCACCGAAAGGCCTTTCTGGCCGGAAGCGAGGTTGCGGCGGTAGAAGGCGTTGGACTCCTCGGCCGTCGAGAATCCCGCATATTGGCGGATCGTCCACGGACGCATCACGTACATCGTCGAGTAGGGACCGCGGAGGAAGGGTGCGATGCCTGCCGCGTAGTTCAGGTGCTCCATCTCCTCCAGGTCTTCTGCCGTGTAGGAGCCCTTGACGGGGATGCGCTCGGCAGTCAGCCACGGCTCGACCTGGCCGCAGCCTTTCGAAGCGCAGCAACTCTTCTGCTGGCCTGCGTCGTATGTTAAATCTGAAAATTTAGCTCTCATGATTAGATTCCCATCTCTTTGAGGTAGAATTTAAGTGTTTCCAAGTACGTTCGACTTGACGTTGATGAAATTGTTGATGCCCTGCGCTTCGAGTTCGGGCATACATGCGGGCGCTCCCGCAACCACGAGGATCGCCTTGTCGCCGAGCAGCTCCTTCACTTTAGGAGCCGCCTCTGCGTAGTCGTCGTCCGATGCGCAGACTACGACGATCTCGGCTTTCGATTCCAGCGCGGCCTTCACGCCCTCCTCGATCGACTTGAAGTACGTGTTGTCGATTACCTTGATGCCGGCGCAGGCGAAGAAGTTGCAGGAGAACTGCGAGCGGGCGCGGGCCATGCCCAAACTGCCGCACGTGAGCATGAATGCCTTCGGCTCCTTGCCGCTGCGATCGACATGCAGGCGCATGTCCTCGAATGCCATGGCGCCGCGCGGGGGATTGAGCGTGTTGCCTTCCTCACGGGGCTTGCGCGTAACGGACTCGGCGGTGATCTCCTTCGGGGCCACCTCCGTGAAGTTGGGAACTGGTTGGCGCCGAGCAGTATCTGGCGGCGCGTTGCGATGGCCTTGTCCTTGGCGGCAGCCGAAGCTTCCATGCGCTCCGGTGATGAAGCCTGCCTTGTAAGCCTCGGCGTAGCCGCCCTTCTCCTCGATTTCGAGGAAAAGCTTCCAGGCCTCGGCTGCGATCGACTGCGTGAGGTTCTCCACATAGTACGAGCCGCCTGCGGGGTCTACGACCTGGTCGAAATGCGACTCGTTCTTCAGGAGCAGCTCGACGTTGCGGGCGATGCGCTTCGAGAACTCCGTGGGGCTTTCGAACGATGCGTCGAACGGCGTCACCTCCAGCGAATGTACGCCGCCGATGGCGGCCGACATGGCTTCCGTCGTGCCGCGGAGCATGTTTACATAGGGGTCGTATACGGTCTGGTTCCACTTCGAGGTCTCGGCGTGGATCTGCATCTTGCAGGCGCAGTTCTTCGCGGGATTGTAGCCCTTGACGATGTTGGCCCACAGCATGCGCGCCGCACGGAACTTTGCGATTTCGAGGAAGTAGTTCGAGCTTACCGAGAACGAGAAGCGCAGCTTGCGTGCGGCTTCCTCGATCGTCCAGCCCTGCGTCCATCAGGCGTACGAGGTAGTCATGGCCTGCCGAAAGGGTGAATGCCAGCTCCTCGACGATGGTCGAACCGGAGTTGCCGAAGATCTGACCCGATACGGTCACCACGCGGATGTGCTTGTACTCTTTGGTCTTGCGGATCAGCTCTGCGATGCGGGCGAAGCACTTCTCGCCGTTGGGCGAGCAGAAGTCGCCTTTCTGTCGAGAGTCCCTTGACCAGCGGGTCGATGCAGAACGCGATGCGGACATCCTCTTTGGCGATGCCCTCTTTTTCGATCTTCGCCAGTACGAGTTCGGCTACGTCAGCCGTTTTCACCGCAGAAGGTCAGCTGGATGGCCGGAATGCAGATCTCGCCAAGCAGCGTGTCGAGGTCGGCGGCGGTGAAAGCCTCCGACGCGATGCAGAAGCCGAGCGAATCGACGCCCGAGTTGAGGAGCTTCAGCGCCTCGGCGTTTGCCTCCTTGGGGCATACGACGCTCACGGTCTGGTGCACGCGCCAGCGGTTGTGGGCTGTGTGTACCTCTGACATACGGGAACTCGCCTGCCTGCGAGCCCAGAAAACGGATGCCTTCGAGGTTCTCGGCGCGGTAGTAGGGGCGGACGTTGAAACCTTCTCCCGTACGCCACACCAGCTTGCGCTCGTAATCGGCTCCTTTCAGGTCGGCTGTAATCACTTCCTCCCACTTTTCGGTCGGGACCGGCGGGAACTCGGTGAACAGCTTTTCACGTTTGGTATTTGCCATGACTATTTAGAGATTAGTATGTGTGTAGTTTCGTTCTGTTTCAAAATTGCTTGTAAAGTTACAAAATATTAGTGATTGAAACAAGAAATTGTTAATAAAATAACACTAGTATAATTTTTTTTATAATGTGGTGCCGCCGCCGTCCATCCTTTCGGCCCGGCGCGGATGCTCGTCTTCGGTGTGGTTGAATGGTTGAAAAATGGTCTTTATTTCTGCTTGGAAAATTACGAAAAACGAGCAAAAAATGTGCGATTTCAGGGGATTTTTGACGAAAATTTAAAAATGAGGCTGTTTTTCGAAAAATGACTGAAATTTTCGGGTGTGTGCGGCGAAAAACGGTTGTTTTTTCGGGAAAATGATGAAAAAAACGGCTGTTTTTTGAAAAAACGGTGTTTTTGTAAAAACAACGTAACGGAAAAATAATTACATTTGCAAGCCAGAAAGTAACAATACATACGGCGGTGCCGGGGGAGAAGCCTCCGGTTAGTTAGGTCGGGGAGAGCCTGCCGCGAGGCAGTTGTCCGTTGAATTTCAGGTTAGGTTTTAGTTTAGCAATTATTTCGGTTTCTCCCCTGCCCGTATGTTTTTCGGAACACTAATCCAATTCAGTTGATTATGTCATCATTACTCAGATTCAAGATGGTCGATGCGGCCATAAATCACACGGCCGTCGAGGTTAAAGCCCCCGAGGGACGCTCGTCGGACTACTTCGGCAAGAAGGTGTTCGGGCGCGCAGCCATGCGCAAGTACCTGAACAAGGCTACTTACGAAGCGTTGGCTCGATACGATGGAGAACGGTACGCGCCTGACGCGGAGTCGCCGACGGTATCGCCGCGGGCATGCGGCAGTGGGCGCTGGAGCACGGCGCGGACCACTATACCCATTGGTTCCAACCCTTGACGGGAGGTACGGCCGAGAAACACGACGCCTTCGCCGAGCCGACGGTCTAGGGCGGGTTCGCGTGCTGGAGGAGTTTTCCGGCAAGCTGCTCGTGCAGCAGGAGCCGGACGCCTCGTCGTTCCCCAACGGCGGCATCCGCAATACGTTCGAGGCGCGCGGCTACTCGGCGTGGGACCCACGTCGCCCGCGTTCATCGTCGATACGACGCTCTGTATCCCGACCGTGTTCATCGCCTATACGGGCGAGGCGCTCGACTACAAGGTGCCCCTGCTGCGCTCGCTCTCGGCGATCGACAAGGCCGCCACCGAGGTGTGCCGCTATTTCGACAAGAATGTCGAGAAGGTCATCTCCTACCTGGGCTGGGAGCAGGAATATTTCCTTGTGGACGAGAGCCTGTGGGCCGTGCGTCCCGACCTGATGCTCACGGGGCCGTACGCTGATGGGCCACGAGTCGGCCAAGAACCAGCAGCTGGAAGACCACTATTTCGGGGCGATTCCGACGCGTGTGATGGCCTTTATGAAGGACCTCGAATACGAGTGCCTGAAACTGGGAATTCCCGTCAAGACGCGCCACAACGAAGTGGCGCCCAATCAATTCGAGCTGGCTCCCATCTACGAGGAAGCCAACCTCGCCAACGACCATAACCAGTTGCTGATGACGATCATGAACAAGATCGCCCGCCGCCACCACTTCCGCGTCCTGCTCCACGAGAAACCCTTCAAGGGGGTCAACGGATCGGGCAAGCACAACAACTGGTCGCTGGGCACCGACACGGGCGTCAACCTGTTCGGACCGGGCAAGACCGCTTCGGAGAACCTCCAGTTCATCGCTTTCCTCGTGAACGCCATCTCCGCGGTTTACAAGTTCAACGGCCTGCTGAAGGCGTCGATTATGAGCGCGACGAACGCTCACCGTCTGGGCGCCAACGAAGCGCCTCCCGCCATCATTTCTACCTTCCTCGGAACGCAGGTTTCGGCCGTACTCGACAAGCTGGCCGCATCAAGGGCGACGATGCCATCCGTTTCGACGCCAAGAACGTCTTCAAGATGAGCGGTATCTCGCACATCCCGACGCTGCTGCTGGACAACACCGACCGCAACCGCACCTCGCCGTTCGCCTTCACGGGCAACCGCTTCGAGTTCCGCGCCGTGGGTTCGTCGGACAACTGCGCCGAAGCGATGATCGTGCTCAATTCGGCGATGGCATACGAACTGGCCGAGTTCCGCAGAACGTGGATGCCAAGATCGAAGCCGGGATCAAGAAGGAGAGGGCCATTTACGAGGTGCTGAAACAGATGATCAAGGCTTGCAAGGCGGTGCGCTTCGACGGCAACGGCTATTCCGACGAGTGGAAGGCCGAGGCGAGCGCGGTCTGGACTGCGAGACTTCGACGCCGCTGATTTTCGAGCGTTACCTCGACAAGCAGACGCTCCGGATGTTCGGCGACACGGGCGTCTTCTCGAAGGTCGAGCTGGAGGCCCGCACCGAGGTGAAGTGGGAGACCTATACCAAGAAGATCCAGATCGAGGGCCGCGTGCTGGGCGATCTGACGATGAACCACATCGTGCCGATTGCGTCGAAATACGAGGCGCAGCTGCTCGACAAGGTTTACAAGATGGCGCAGATCCGGGGCTGGACGCTTCGTCGGACATTCGGCTGATCAAGAAGATTCAGAATCACACGGCCGAGATACAGCGGCTCACGGGCGAGATGATCGACGCCCGCAAGGTTGCCAACAGGATCGAGGAGCCGCGTGAGAAGGCGATCGCCTACCATGATACCGTAGCCGCATGTTTCGACGAGATCCGCCGCCATATCGACAAGCTGGAAGAGATCGTGGACGACCAGATGTGGCCGCTGCCCAAGTACCGCGAGCTGCTTTTCCTGCGCTGATCGCCTCCTTATATAATTGTGTAATGATCCGGGTTTGCCGCTCGGATTATTTTTCGTTATCTTTGTTTTCCGGGAAGCTGTGAAAAGGGAATGGGGTGGATTAGGGTTCGAGCCGATTTGGCGGCAGCAAATTTTCCGAAAAGGCGCTGCGCCAGACGGGAAGGAGTGCAGGTTTGAGGAGCAAACCGGCAATGCATTTGCATTGGGACATTGCTATTCCGAATTTTATTGCTTTCTTGCATGATGAACATGTAACCCACTTGTGAATGAAGCGAAAAATAGGCACAGTATTATTGACGGTATGCGTCACCGCAGCAGCATATGCCCAAAGCCCGCCGTCGGCAACAGATCGGACGCGGAATGCAAAAACAGCGGCGCGTATCGAACGTCATCGCCTCGCCTCGAAAGAGAATAATCTCTTTGTGACGGACGCGTCGGGAATCACGGCGCATAATCAGGTGACTGTCGGCGTGAAGGTGGAGTACAGCCGCCAATTGAAAGGAAATTTTTATTGGGGCGTGGATTTTTCGGCCCGGTGGCATCTGGGGAGTTTGATGAGCTACGATTGGAGCGGCCACGGATCTGACCCTTACCGCAATACGGTTGCGCAGGATATTTATAAACTGGATGCAATGGCCTATTATCGGCTGCCGGTGGTGAAAAGCAGGCTTTTTCTGCGTTTCGGAGCCGGAGTTGGGGCGGGATACCACCGGATACTAAAGCATGTAGACAACGATCTTGACAAGGATAGGGTATTGCCTTTCTTCAATGTCGAATGTGCGTGGATTCTGCGGGTGACGAAGGGGTTTGAACTGAAATTTTCGCCGACGATCCTGTTTGTGCCTTCGGAATTCTCGGTGTCGCCCGTCGAACTCGGTGCGCCGACCGATGTGACGCCCTGGCTTACGGATGCCGGGTTTTCGCTGACGCGGCTGGCGGTTCTGATGTATTAGGAAGTAACAATATAGTATGAAAATCATTGCAGACAGCGGATCGACCAAATGCACGTGGCTCGTGACCGACGGCGTGCATACCTCGGAATACCGGACGCGGGGAATCAATGCCGTGCAGCACTCCCCGGAGCAAATACGCGAAGTGCTTGCCGAACTGCCGCCGTGCGGCCCCGTCGAGGCCGTCTATTTCTACGGCGCAGGGTGGGGGCACCTTCCCGAAGCGACGGAGAAGATGGTGCGGGAACTCCGCGCGCATTTCGGCACGGGGCGGATCGAGGCCGAGACCGACCTGCTGGGGCTGCCCGGGCGTTGTTCGGCCGCGGCGAAGGCGTGGCCTGCATCCTCGGCACGGGCCAATTCGTGCTGGTGCCGGGGCGGCGAAATCGTGGAAAACGTCCCGCCGCTGGGGGTATGTCCTCGGCGACGAGGGCAGCGGTGCGGCGCTGGGACGCAACCTGGTGAACGGTATTTTCAAAGGGCATATCCCCCTGCGGGAGGAGTTCCTCGCGGCGCATGGGCTGACCTATGAGGAGATCATCCTCCGGGTCTACCGCGAGCCGTATGCCAACCGTTTCCTGGCGTCGTTCGCGCCGTTCGTACATGCGTACCTGATTGCCCCGAGGTGCGGGCTATGGTGGCGGAAACCTTCGCCGATTTCGCCCAACGCAACCTGAGCCGCTATCCCGTGCATCTGACGGTCGCCTGCATCGGCGGCGTTGCCGCCGCATTCGAGGGGCTGCTGCGCGAGGTGCTCGCACATGGGGTGAGCGGGTCGGCCTGATCGCCGCATCACCTGCCGAAGGACTTATCAAATACCATTATGGAAAATAGAATAACCGAACAGGCTTCGGCCTACGATAATTTACAGCGGATGTCGGTGCACGACATGCTGACGGGCATCAACCGCGAAGACGCACGCGTCCACGAGGCCGTGGCCAAGACCATCCCCGTGATGGAACGGCTCGTGGAGCGGATCGTCGAGCGGATGGAGCGCGGCGGGAGGATGTTTTACATCGGGGCCGGTACGAGCGGGAGGCTGGGTGTGACGGACGCCTCGGAGCTGCCCTCCGACCTACGGGGTACCTTTCGACACGGTCATCGGGCTGATCGCCGGCGGCGACGGCGCCCTGCGCAAGGCCGTGGAACACGCCGAGGACGATACCGAAGGGGCTTGGCGCGACATGGCGCCCTACCACCCCACGGCCGGCGATGTGCTGGTCGGGATCGCAGCGTCGGGTACCACCCCTATGTGGTCGGCGGCCTGCGCATGGCGCGGGAGCACGGCCTGTTGACCGCCTCCATTACCTGCAATCCCCGGTCGCCCGTCGCCGCCGAAGCGGAATATGCCTTGGAGGCAGTCGTGGGGCCGGAGTTCGTCACGGGTTCGACGCGGATGAAGGCCGGCACGGCGCAGAAATTGATGCTCAACATGTTATCGACAGCCGTGATGATCCGCCTGGGGCGTGTCGCTGGTGAAATGTATCACCAACGATATTTATGTTCCGGCCGACTGCGATTTCGTGATCGAAGGGTATGTCGATCCGTCGGAGCCGAAGACGGTGGAAGGGCCTTTCGGCGACCATACGGGTTTTTACTCGCTGACCGATGAATATCCCCGCTTCCATGTGACGGCCGTCACGCGGCGGCGCGATGCCGTTTATCCTGCGACGCTGGTGGGCATTCCTCCGCAGGAGGACGCCTATATCGCCAAAGCCACCGAGAAAATTTTCCTGGCACCGATCCGGCTGGCCGTACAGCCCGAAGTGAAAGAGCTGACGATGCCTGTTTCCGGTACGGCGCACAATTTGGCCGTGGTGTCGATCGACAGACGCTACCGGGGGCAAGCCCATAAAGTAGCGCAGGGACTTTGGGGGGCTGGGCAGATGATGTTCAATAAATACCTCGTCATTATGGGCGAGGATTGCGACGTGCATGATCCGGACCGGTTGGCCGCCTTGTTGCGCCGGGCCGAGTTTCCGCGCGATTTGATTGTAAGCGAGGGAGTTTACGACGTACTCGACCATGCGACCGCGACGCCCGGGTTCGGCGGTAAACTGGCGTTCGACCTGACGGAGATCGATCCGTCCGCTTCGGCGGAGGCCGTTCGGCTTCCGGAGCGGTTCGAGCTGACGCCCGGTCTGGTCGAGGTCGCGGACGGACTTGCCGGGAAGTGGGGAGCCTTGCTGCTCTTTGCCGACGATGCGGTGGAACAGAAGCCGGATCTGACCGCTTTCCTTGCCCGAAATCCGTGCCGGGGGATTCGCTATGTCTTTCTTTTCGACGGACACGCCCGGACGCTGCGCCCGGACGAGCTGCTGTGGCTCGCTGCGGCCAATACCGATCCCCGGCGGGATGTGGAGTGCCGCGACGGTGTGCTGTGCGCGGATGCCCGGAGCAAGCGGCCATGCATTGCGGGCAACCCTTCGCGTTTTCCCAATGTGGTGACTTCGCTGCCCGAGGTCGTTCGGAAGGTGGACGAACGTTGGGCGGAGTATGGTTTGGGTGAGCGGCTCGAATCGCCTTCTGACCGTTACCGGGCGTTGTTGTTGTCCGACAAAGCTGCGTGGTAGAGGATGGCCGGATTTTTCCAGATGCGTGAGCGCCGGGCGCTCGTGGTGTTTCTCCTGCTGGCGGGAGTGTTCGTTGCCGGGCTGCTTCTGGCCGAACGGCGGGAGAGCGCGGTATCCGCCGACCGGGTGGAGGCGGAGATGGAAGCGACGGTTGCGGCGGACTCCGTGAGGCTGTTCGAGTTCGATCCCAATACGGTGGAGTATGCCGATCTGCGGCGGCTGGGGCTCACCTCCCGCATGGCGGTCAGCCTGCTGAAGTACCGCGCAGCGGGCAAAGTGTTTCGGATCCCCGAGGATGTGGCTACCTGCTACGGCATGACCGATTCAGTTTATTTCATTCTGGAACCCTATATTCGGATTGGGCGCGAGTATGCGCTGACACCTTCTCCGCGTCGGGAATATCGGGAGTATCTCCCGCGGAAGCCGAGGAGGATCGTGCCCCGCGAACGATTCAGGATCGATACGGTGTCCGGCATCCTACCTCGCGTCGCTCGGTTTTTCCGTCCGTCAGGCCGAGGCTATTGTCCGTTATCGGGATCTTTACGAAGGTCTTCGGGACGAAGCGGGTTTTCGGGCTTGCTATATGATCGCCGATTCGGTGGCCGATCTCTTGCTGCCTTATGTAATTTTTCCGGAACCGGAGCCCGTTCGTTCCGGATTGATCGAACTCAACGGGGCCGATTCGGCGACCTTACGCTCGGTGGTCGGGATCGGTGAGAAGAGCGTCATGGCCATTATCCGATACAGGGAGCGGCTCGGCGGATTTTACAGCGTGGATCAGTTGGCCGAGGTTCCGCAGGTCACGGAGTCCAATTTCGAGCGGATCGTGAAACAAATTTATTGCGATAGTTTCAAAATTCGAAAAATTGATATTAACTTTGCACCTCCGAGTACGCTCAAGGGGCATCCTTATTTGCCGCCCGCCGTATTCAGGAAGTTATTTAGTAAAAGACAATTGAAAGGAGGTTGGAGTACCGTCGAAGAGTTGGTTGAAGAGCACATATTAACCCCGCGTGAGGCCGAGCGATTGGCCCCGTATCTTCGGTTTACGGTACGAGAAGCCTCGAAAGACATACCGAACGGGGAGTCGGCGACGTCCGGATGGAGTCCCGCCCCGATACAAGACACGATCCATTGGAAAATAGAGTAAAAAACAATAAAAAAAGCAACGAATTATGATTATCATGCCGGTAAAAGAGGGCGAGAACATCGAGAAGGCCCTCAAAGAAATTCAAACGTAAATACGAGCGCGAGGAACTGATGCGCTGCTTCTGGGAGCACGACCCGCTTTTCGTACGCGAGCTCGTGGCGCTCGCCACCGAACCCAAGCCCCATTTCAATACGCTTTCAACCATGGTGCGCGCCCTCGAAGCCAAGGGGTATGTCGCCCACAATACCTTCGGAAGCACCTACCAGTATTACCCGGTGGTGACCGAGGAGGAATTTTTCGCGCCGCACGCTGGGCGGGGTCATCAGTAAATATTTCGAGAACTCCTACCTCGGGGCCGTTTCCGCCCTGGTCGAGGAGGAAAAAATCTCGGTCGACGAACTGCGCGAGCTGATCGACCATATCGAAACCCAAAACCGTCGTTAGCCATGTACACACTGATGCTGTACAGCCTGAAGGTCGGCGCCTGCCTGGCGGTGTTCTACCTTTTCTTCAAATTGCTGCTGAGCCGCGAGACCTTCCACCGCCTGAACCGGATCGTGGTGCTGGCGGCGATGGTGTTGTCGTTCGTGTTGCCGCTGTGTGTCATTACGGTCTATCGCGAACTCCCGGCCATGCCGGAACTCCCGGTGACGGAGGAGGCGGGCTACGCCCCGTCCGCGGAGCCGGAATCCCAACCTTTCCCGTGGGATAAGGCGGCGACGGCCGCTTTCCTTGCGGGAGCCGCCGCTGCGTTGTTATGGACGCTCGGGTCGGTATGCGGCGTATTGCACATG
>VOFE01000227.1_pt1 | contig 18000 bp, 29 predicted proteins | sample 5384071 | NCBI WGS metagenome assembly VOFE01 (sample SAMN12384724, study PRJNA508395) | human gut metagenome | isolation source: healthy gut D | host: Homo sapiens
AAGGATGCTATAAGCCTTATCACCATTACCAGCTTTGAGATAATCAAAGTATTTTTGTGTTCATCTAATGTACCAGTAATACGTCCATCAACCTCAAGAGCTGACTGAGAAGTAAGTTTTATCAGATACATTAGTCTTTGAAAAATGTGATTGACCTCATCATTGTTTATGTATTTTACTAAGAGCAGATGAAACTGATGATCGTAACTGATGAAATCTTCATAATTGTCATTATCTGGATGCTCTTCAATAGTTTTATATTGAAGTGTCAAGAACATTGCCAAGCTCTCTGATAGTTCGCTGACCTCTTGCAGTATTGATATCATTTGCAAGACAATGAGTACAGAAACCTTCTATTGCACATCTTATCTGAATAGTTTCTTTCATGTCCTTCTGATTAAGCTGTCTGATACGAAATCCTTTGCTTGGTATAACATCTATATATCCGTCCTGACTTAAACATTGTAGTGCTTCACGCATAGGAGTTCTGGATATTCCGTTCCTTTGATAATTTAGTTTCTGAATACAGACTGTTTACATCAAGTCTGTTGGTAAGAATTAAATCTTTAATATAATTATAAGCTTCCTGCTGAAGCGATGACATAAGCTGCATGATATTAAATTCCCTTCAAATACATTTTTATTAATAAAATAATAAACAAAAAAATACAATTGGTCAATAATTAATTAAAAATCTGTATACCGGTATACTGGATTTGTTGAAAATGTACAATGATATTGTGAAAAGTTTGACTAATTTTAATAATTGATTCTTAACCGGTATACTGGTATACTGCAATCAACAAGAAAACAATAAATCATTTTTCAGGAGGAAAAAGAATGAACAAGTAAACAACATTTGAATTAGGAAATTTAAAAGTTTTTAAATTGATTTAACAAAGCCACTTGATCTTACACAAAGACAGAGTCAAGAAGATGCCACCTTATCAGATATAACACAGGCGGTCCAATCCTGACTTCCATACAGCAATGGATCTTACAAGCCACCTTGGAACACATTGTGAGTGTCCTTATCATCACGATGATAACTGGCCATCAGTTGCTGAACTTCCACTTACAACATTTATGGGAAGAGCAATATATGTTGACTTCAAGGATACACTTCCTCACAGAAAGCACATCAAAAAGTGCGGCAGACCTTGACAAGGCAACAGAAGGCTGGGTAAAGGAAGGTGATATTCTTATCATCGATTCTTCTTACAAGCTTGACCCATTTACTCCTGATACTAATACAGACAAGGATCAGAGATTACTTGTTAACGGTGAGACAGCACAGTGGTGTGTAGACCACAAGATTAAGTGTGTTGGTTTCGGTGACGGAGTTTCAATTGAGAACTGCAACGAAGATGTTAAGCCTTTCCACGACATCTGTATGGCAGAGAACATCGTATTCCTTGAAGTATTAAAGAACCTTGATAAGCTTTCACAGGATACATTCTTTATGTCATACTCACCACTTCCAATTTACGGACTTGATTCTTGTCCTATCCGTGCTTATGCTATTTGAGGGACTTGCTGAATTTGCAAGATAATTAGTTAGAATAATAAGGAGACAAATACAGTTATGAAAAGATTGCAGTTCTTGGTGCAGGAGCCATGGGTTCAATATATGGAGGACATCTTTCATTACACAATGATGTCTATATGATTGATAAGAAGCAGGAAATTGTTGACAAAATCAATGCTGACGGACTTAAGCTTTTTGAGAATGATAAAGATGTAATTTACAGACCTGAGGCAATGACAGACAGTGCTAATCTTGGAGAAGTTGACCTTGTAATATTTTTGTTAAAGCACTTTTTTCTAAAGCAAAGACTTGAAGAAAAACAGACATATTATTGGAGAAATACATATGTAATGACTCTTCAGAATGGTGCAGGCCACGAAGACATTCTCTTGGAATTTGTTCCTAAGGAAAGAATTATCATAGGTACAACAGAGGATAACGGAGCAATCCTTGGTTTCGGCTATGTAAGAAGAGGCGGCAAGGGCAAGACCAATATCGGTATGCTTGTACCTGACAGCAACGGAATGCTTGGAAAGATTAAGGAAAGCTCTTGACTCTTGTGGATTTGATACACACATTTATGATAATATCCAGCAGCTTATATGGGACAAGCTCTTTACTAATGTTTCACTAGTGCTCTTACAGGAGTTCTTCAGGTTCCAATCGGATTTATTGCAGCAGATGAATATGCATGGAATATGACAGTTACTCTTATAAAAGAAGCACTGGCAGTTGCCAATGCTATTAGGACTTGAGTTTGATGAGCAGGAAATTATTGAAAGAGTAAGAAATACTTCTATTAGTTCACCAGAAGGAAGAACGTCTATATATGCAGACCTCAAGGCAGGAAGACGCACAGAGGTTAATACAATAAGTGGAGCTGTTGTAAGAGCCGGAGAAAAGATCCGGAGTAGATGTTCCAACACATAGAATGATTGTCAATATGGTTCATGCTATGGAAGACAGAGACAGAAAGGAGACGAAATAATGATATTTTCATCTATTAATTCAAAGGATGATTTTAGCAGTTATCCAAAGGCAGTACAGAGAGCAATTAAGTATTTAAAGGAAAATGATTTTGTTAATATGGAACCAGGTGTTTATGAGCTTGAAGGAAAGCTTATGTATGCACAGGTATTCGATGCTGAAACTGGTTCTGTAAATGAGAAAAGACCAGAAGTTCATGAGAAGTACCTTGATGTACAGTTCTTAGCTTCAGGTAGAGAAAAGTTAGGATTTACTCCTGATACTGGCAATTATGAGATTGATGAAAAATTTGATGAAAGAGATCTTTATTTTCTACAAATCAGTAGAAAATGAAGGATTTATCACATCAACACCTGGCTGTTTCTGTGTATTCTTCCCAACAGATATTCACAGACCACAGGGTGCAGATGGAGAGCCTATGAAGGTAAGAAAAGTAGTAGTTAAGGTAAGTACTGAATTATTGAAATAATATTCAGGGAGGTTTTTATGGGTAAAAAGTTTATTGCATTATTTTTATGCATGAGTTTATTAGTCTGTTCTGCATTAACGGGGTGTAGCACTAACACTACAGCAGGTGGACATGAAGTTAAGATTATAAGAGTTGCATTCAATCAGAATGAGGATCACCCTCAGTATAAGGCAATGAGAGAACTTGGAGATAAGTTTGAAGAAGCAACTAACGGAAGATATAAGATGGTTATTTATCCTAACGGGGTGTTAGGAGAACAGGGTTCTATGGCAGAATTCATCAGAACTGGTGCACTTGATATGGCTATAGTACCATGTTCAGTTCCAGAAGGATACGATTCGGACTTTGCTATCGTAGGCGCACCTTATCTTTATGATGATATGGATCATTTAAGAAGAACTACATTATCAGGTGCATTTGATGAGCTTTTCAAGTCAACAAGAAAGTTTAATTTCGAAGTTCTTACATGTATATACAGCAGGTGAGAGAAATATATACGCAAGCAAGCCAATCAATACAGCAGATGACCTTAAGGGTATGATTGTACGAGTTAATGACTCAACAACATATCTTAACATGGTTAAGTATATGGGTGGTGTGGGTACAGCAATGTCACAGTCAGAAGTGTATACAGCGCTTCAGCAGGGTGTAATTGATGCGGGTGAGAACAGTGAGCTTGTATATTCAGATTTCAAGCATTATGAAGTAGCTAAATATTACTCATACACAAGACATATTGTTCATCCTGATGTAGTTGTAGCAAGTACTAATTTCCTTGACAGCATGTCAGAAGAAGACATGAGCAATATTTGATAAGCTTGTAATGGAATCAACAGAATATGAATTTGATACATTTAAGGAAGCTGTTGAGGCAGGTAAGAAAGAAGCAGAAGAAACGGTGCAATCTTTGTGTATCCGGATACTAACGAATTCAGGGAAAAATGCCAGCCATTACTTGATAGTATTGCTAACCAGTCAGATATGACAAAGGATATTTATAATAAAGTAGAAGCTTTAAGAGAGGAGAATTAATATGAAGACAGTAAAAAATATATTAGATAAAAGGTAACTTCGTATGCAAGTGTATTCATATTTATAATGATGGTACTTATGGTAACTTATCAGGTTGTTGCCAGATACATTTTCTCAGCTCAAGCAGTGTAACAGAAATACTTACAAGATATTCATTTGTATGGTTAATAATCATATCTGCAACATATATGTTTGGACAGAGAGAGCACATTAATATTGCAGTAGTAAAAGATAAGCTTCCTAAGAAAGCTAAGAGAATCGTCAATATAATAATTGAATGTGTAACAATCGCATTTGCTGGTCTTATAATGGTATTTGGTGGTTTTAAGATTACAACATATGAATCTTGTACAGTTTGATACAATTCTTCATATTCCAACAGGTATTATCTATTCAATTATTCCAATATGCGGTGTAATAATTATCTTCTACAGCATCTATAATATTGGACTTGAACTCAAAATGCAAATAAGCAATAATTATGCATAGAAACTTTCGTATATATGAGTATAGCATTACAGGTAGCCTTAGTAATGGTTACAATACTAGTTGTACTGCTTGTTATCGGCGCTCCAATCGGTGTAGCAATTGGTATGTCATCAGCAGTATCAATGATATGTATGATTCCAGCAGATGTTTCATTTGCAACTTCTGCTCAGAGAATATTTGCGGGTTCTAATTCATTCTCGCTTATAGCAATTCCATTCTTCATCCTTGCAGGTAATATAATGAATAATGGTGGTATAGCAACAAGACTTGTTAATTGTGCCAAGGTAATAGCGGACGTATGCCAGGTGCACTTGCACAGTCAAATGTAGTAGCTAATATGTTATTCGGAGCTATATCAGGTTCAGGTGTAGCCGCAGCCGCAGCTATGGGTGGCACAATCGGACCATTAGAGGAAAAAGAAGGTTATGATAAGAACTACAGCGTAGCTGTAAATGTAGCTTCAGCTCCGGTTGGAATGCTTATTCCACCAAGTAACACAATGATTGTATATTCAAGTATCGCGGGAAGTGTATCAATCGCAGCACTCTTTATGGCAGGTTATATTCCAGGTCTTCTCTGGGGTGGAGCAGTTATGATACTTGCAGGAATTATGGCTAAGAAGCGTGGTTATCAGGCAGAAGAAAGAGTAACATTTAAAATTGCAATGAAGACATTCTGGCAGGCAATCCCAAGCCTTTTACTTATCGTAATCGTAATCGGAGGTATTCTTGCAGGTGTGTTCACAGCTACAGAAGGTTCAGCAATTGCTGTAGTATATGCAACAGTTCTTTCACTTATTTATAAGTCATTTAAGTTAAAGGACATTCCAAGAATTGTACTTGAAGCAGCAAAGACAACAGGCATCATTACATTTATGATCGGACTTTCATCAATTATGTCATGGGCTATGGCATTTACAGGAATCCCTGATATGATTGCAACAGCAATCCTTGGTCTTACAGACAACAAGATACTTATTCTTCTTTTAATAAATGTGCTGTTACTTGTAGTAGGAACATTTATGGATGTAACACCAGCGATACTTATCTTTACACCAATTTTACTTCCTATATGTACAGCATTTGGCATGAGCCCAATACAGTTTGGTATTCTGCTCTGCTTCAACTTATCAATCGGAACAATTACACCTCCGGTTGGAACAATCCTCTTCACGGCTGCCGTGTTGGTGGAGTTACTATTGAAAGTGTTATCAAGTACATGTTACCGTACTTTGCTATCATTTTCGTAGCATTATTACTGGTTACATACATCCCTGCAATTTCAATGTTCTTACCTAAGATTTTGGGATTGGTGTAATAAATATCTTTTTTCCTAATATAATGTGCACATAGGAAAAGTAAGCGTCTGCAGAGCAGACATTTACTTTTCCTGTGCCATTAACGAACGAACGGCCATGCGAAGCAGGTCGAAAGAGTGCGAAAGCACGGGTTCGTGAGTGTACGTTAAAAATGAATAAATTATAATAAGAAAGGCACGGGCTGTCAGTTTGGCAGTCCGCGTCTTTTAATTTGCCAATAAATAAATACTATGATATCATTAATTATTATGTGGAAAAGGAATGATTCATATGGATAATATTATTATAAGAAACATGAAAGAAGAGGATTCTTCAGAAGTCCTTGAGATGATGAAGGTATTTTTATGCCTCACCAGCACTGCTTTCAGACCCCTTCAGAGGATGTTATGAAAAGGGATATTGCGGATTGTCTTGGAGATAATCCATTTATAGAGTGTTTTGTGTTCGAGAATAACACAGGTGTCATCATGGGTTATTCAATGGTTGCACACAGTTATTCTACTGAATGTGGGGGTAATTGTGTGTGGGTTGAAGATATATATATTAAGCCGGATTACAGAGGAAAGAGTATAGCAGGAGTGTTCTTTGAACATCTTGATAATATGTATGGAAAAGAAGCTGTCAGGTTCAGACTTGAGGTTGAAGAGGAGAATGAAAGGGCAGTTAAAGCATATAAGAAGGCTGGATTTGAGAAGCTTGGTTATGTGCAGATGGCTAAGGATTACTAATTGGAGGTGTTATGAATAATAGTTATAATGAAAGAAGCATGAAGATAATTGACCTTAAGAAAACTATCTTAGAGGACAATGACGCTGATGCTGACAGATTAAGAGAAGAGTTAAAGAAGAAAAATGTATTCTATATGAATGTCATGTCAAGTCCCGGTTCGGGTAAGACTACAACTATTGTTGGTACAATTGAAAGACTTAAGGAACATTTTAATATAGGTGTAATGGAAGCAGATATTGATTCTGATGTTGACGCACTTACTGTTGCTAAGGCAGGAGTGCCAGCAGTACAGTTGCATACAGGAGGAATGTGTCATCTTGATGCTGATATGTCAAGACAGGGAATGGTCTGCGTTAGAAGCTGAAGCAGATAATACACTTGATTTTATTATACTCGAGAACGTTGGTAATCTTGTGTGTCCGGCTGAGTTTGATACAGGCGCATGTCTTAATGTGGCAATTCTTTCAGTTCCGGAAGGAGATGATAAACCGCTTAAGTATCCGCTTATGTTTGAGAAGTGTCAGGTTGTGATTATTAATAAGATTGATTCCATGCCGGCATTTGATTTTGATATGGATAGGGTTAAGGATAATATTGCAATGAGAAATCCGGAAGCAGTAGTTTTCTCTATTTCTGCAAGAACAGGAGAAGGAATGGATGCATGGTGCGAATGGCTAAAAGACAATGCAGCACAATATTTAGGAGAGAACCAGAATGGGTAATGTAAGAGTAATTGATGTACATCAGAGTGTTTATGCCGTTAATGATGAGATACTGCTAAGACAAGGGCAAGGCTTAAGGAAGAGAAAACATTTATGGTTAATCTTATGTCAAGTCCGGGGGGAGCAGGTAAGACTACGACTCTGATAAGAACAGCTAATATGTTAGGAGACAGATATCGTATAGGTGTAATGGAAGCAGATATTGATTCTTCTGTTGATGCTGAGAAGATGGCGGCAGCAGGGGTTACTTCAATTCAGGTGCATACAGGCGGAGAGTGTGCGATGGACGCTCATATGACCATGCAGGCACTTTGATGAATTTGACACAGAGGGGCTTGACCTTCTTGTTATGGAGAATATCGGTAATCTAGTATGTCCGGCTGAGACAGACACAGGAGCATCGCGTAATGTCGTTATTCTTTCGTATCCTGAGGGTGATGATAAGCCACTTAAATATCCTCTTATGTTCGAGGTGTGTCATGTAGTTCTTATCAATAAAATAGATACTAAAGAGTATTTTGATTTTTGATGACAAAGCAGTTGTTGAAAGAATTCACGAAAGAAATCCATTGGCAAAGGTATTTTTCGTATCAGCTAAGACTGGCGAGGCTTTGAAGAATGGATAAGCTGGCTTGACAATAATATTAAGGAATGGATTGGAGGTACAGTCTGATGGTAGACAGTCGTAATTTTAAAAAAACAGAATCAGAAAGGACAGGGATTAAAGAAACATAAGTGGATTCCGCTTGTTGTTATCGTAGTGCTTGCACTTGTACTTATTCTTATACAGTATTTTATGATTGATATACTTATGGCAGTCAACACAAAATAGTTCATATATTCATGAATTCGGAAAGATTTAATAATCCCAGCCCTGCAGATTATCTGGCAGGGTTTTTTAGTACAGCAGGAATGGAGCCTTTTCTTTATCTCTTTAGGAGACATGTCTTTTTTATCAGAACATCTGCAATTGCACCTGAAACAACCGGGGCAGACATGGAAGTTCCACTTTTTACAGAATATCCGCTAACGGAATTATTGCACGACCTGATATATGAACCATTTACAATAAGCTCTGGTTTGACTATACATTCACTGGTTGGACCTCTTCCTGAATAGAAATCTTTGCCATCCGGGGAACCGACTGTGATAATTTTTTTGCAGGTTCCGGGGATTGCAACAGTCTGTCGTCCAGGTCGCTTCATTTCAGCGGCTGCGACAACAATTATATTGTTGTCCCAAAGCTTTTCAATTGCTTTTTCAAGAGCAATGAGGTTTTCCTTTTCGCCAAATGTGGTTGCACCGAAGGATATATTGACAACTCTTATATTCAAATCTTTCTGATGGGAGATTATCCAGCCAGCAAAGGCATCTAAAACATTTTCTATCCTGCCATTACCAAGTCTGTCTAATACTTTGATTCCTGCGAGACTGGCAGCAGGGCAGATTCCTTTGATTCTGCCGTGGCTTGCATAACCGCTGCCAGCGATAATTCCACTTACATGGGTGCCATGTCCACAGTCGTCATAAGCATTTTTTCTGCCATTGACAAAGTCCTTGAAAGCTACTATACGGTTTTTGAAATCTATATGAGGATATATTCCTGAATCTATTACAGCAACAGTGATTAATTTATTCATAATAATTATTTTCAGAACATAATATATATTTTAGTATATTCAGATTAGGTGGTTTAGTGCGGTTATATTACAGGGATTAGATGTGACTAATTATTCATTTGCTTTTTTATAAAAATTGATATAATTTAAATATAAAAATTATGGAGGTACTTTAATGAAACAGTTAAATGAAAAAGTTGCTATTGTAACAGGGGCAGGACAAGGAATTGGTAAAGGAATTGCCCTTTGTCTTGCAAAGAGAGGCGTAAAGATTGTTGCAACGGGACGTAGAGCAGAGCCAATTGAGCAGACAATTGCAGAAATTAAGGAATTAGGAGGAGAAGGCTTCGCCATGACATGTGATTCAGCAGACAGAGCAAGAGTTGAAGAGGTTGTTAAGGCTGCTTTGCAGAAAAAGTATGGAACAGTTGATGTTGTAGTTAATAACGCACAGGCTATTGTTCCTTCTGCTCCAGTTGAAGAAACTTCTTATGATAATATGCTTAAGGCATGGCAGAGTGGTGTAATTGGTTCGCTTAACTATATGCAGGCTGCATTCCCTTATATGAAGGAACAGCATGAAGGAAGAATTATTAACTTCGCTTCTGCAACAGGTATGTTTGGTATTGCAGGACAGTTAGCTTATGGTTCTAACAAGGAAGCATTAAGAGGTCTGACAAAGATCGCTGCAAAAGAATGGGGACAGTATGGAATTTGTGTCAATATCGTTCTTCCAGGTGCAGAATCACCGGCAGCTAAGGCCTGGGCTGAGAAATTTCAGAGGCATATGCGAAGCAGGTTAACCTTACTCCTATGAAGCGTTTGGTGATCCAGAGATAGATATTGCTCCTGTCATTGCATTTTTAGCAGGTCCGGATTCATGTTATTTCTCAGGACAGAGTGTGATTGTTGATGGTGCTAATTCTATAATGCCATAATGGCTATATACATGTTGAAATAATTTGCTTTTTGGCGGTTCATGGAATATAATATTTACATCAATAATAATCGTGTATGAGAGGTTTATGTTATGGATAATAAGAGAATTGTAGTTGCCTTAGGAAGAAATGCATTTGGAGAAACATTTCCAGAGCAGCAAAGAGAATGTTAAGAAAGCAAGCAGTGGCAATAGCTGATCTTGTAGAAGCTAAGTATCAGGTTGTTATTACGCACAGTAATGGACCACAGGTCGGTATGATTCAGACAGCAATGACTGAGTTTGCAAGACTTGAGCCTGATGACAGAACAGTTGCTCCTATGTCTGTATGCGGAGCCATGAGTGAAGGTTATATTGGATATGATCTTCAGAATGCCATAAGAGAAGAGCTTATTAACAGAGGAATATATAAGACAGTTTCAACTATTATTACTCAGGTAAGAGTTGATCCTTTTGACATTGCTTTCAGTGAACCATCTAAGGTTATTGGTAGATATATGTCTAAAGAAGAAGCTGATGCTGAAGAAGAGAAGGGAAATTATGTAGTTGAAGAAGAGCCAGGTAAGTTCAGAAGAATAATTGCTTCACCTATGCCTATTGATATATATGAGATTGATGCTGTCAAGGCATTACTTGATGCAGATCAGGTTGTTATTGCAGCGGGCGGTGGTGGAATTCCTGTATTACAGCAAGGTTCACATCTTAAGGGTGCAAGTGCTATTATTGAAAAGGATTATACAGCTGCCAAGTTAGCAGAGCTTGTTGGAGCGGGAACATTACTTTTCCTTACAGCATATGATAAGCTTACTATAGGAAAGGGAACACCAGAGGAGAAGGTATTTGATACAGTTTCTGCAACAGATCTTCACCAGTATATTAAGGATGGTCACTTCCCAGCAGTTACAACTTTCCCTAAGGTTGATGCATCTATTAGATTCGTAACAGCAGATAAGGAAAGAAAGGGCTGTTATTGCTAATCTTGAGAAGGCTAAGGAAGGTCTTGCTGGAAAGACAGGAACAACAATTACAGCGTAATATTTTACTCATAATATCAAATAAGGCACGGACATATGATATGTGATATGTACCCTCTTTACTGGATAAACCAGTAAGGGGGGTATTTTATTTGTTATAGTTATGAATTTAAAAGAACTGCTGTTGATGAAACTGGATAGTGAAAAACTTTATGAGAAGTTCAAGAGGATTTATGATGAGAGTGTTATTAGAAATGTTGATAAAGTAAAGGTTGAAGATAGGTTGTGGAATAGGGGCAGAGGAAGGTGATTCCTCTGCTTTTTAGTCGTTAAGGATAAATAGATAACAAAAAATGATATTTATAACATCACAAAAATATGATATAATTTACAAATAGATTATGATTTGTAATGTAGGGAGAAAACATGGGTATCAAATTATTTCTGAATGATTATTATGATCTTTTAAAGTTTATGCATGATAATGAAGTCGTGATTCTGGATGAAAAAGTGATTCCATTAACACAGCAGGAGATAGCGACAACTTTAAAATGTAGCAAGATGAAGATTAACAGTATGTTTAGTATTTTGCAAAAGCAAGATTATATAGAGCAAAAAAACAAGAGGAAAATATGTTTTGACGGATAAAGCAGAGAATATAATTGAAACAATAGAAACATTACAGTAGTTACAGATAAGGAGCAATATATGCCTACATTAGACTGGATAGGAAAAGACAAAGTAATTAATCATCATAAAGATGTTCCGTATAAAGTACTTGAAAGAAAGTATAGTTTTGATGAGAGTGGTATGCACAAAGAGGATATTCACAGCAATAACATGATAATTCATGGTGACAATCTTGAAGCCCTGAAGTCGCTTCTTCCACAGTATGAAGGAAAAATCAAATGTATATACATAGATCCACCTTACAATACCGGAAACGAAGGATGGATATATAACGATAACGTAAATGATCCCAAGATAAGGAAGTGGCTCGGGGAAGTCGTTGGTAAAGAGGGAGAGGATTTATCAAGGCATGATAAATGGTTATGTATGATGTATCCAAGACTTGTGTTGTTACAAAAATTGTTGGCAGATGATGGAGCTATTTTTATCAGCATTGATGATAATGAACAGGCATTTTTAAAATGTGTATGCGATGAAATTTTGGCGCTAGAAATTTTGTGGCACAATTGGTGTGGCAAAGGACATTTGCGACTAAAAATGACGCAAAGTATTTTTCATCAGAACATGAGTATGTTTTGGTATATCTTTGCGGAAATTGAAAAACTGAAAATATAAAAGCATTGCCTAAAAGTGAAAAACAGTTAGAACGATATAAAAATCCAGATAATGATCCAAGGGGACCATGGATTTCGACGGATTTGCTAAGAATGGAACATAGAGATAACAGTGTTTATGAGGTACCTACTCCGCAAGGTAAATTGTACAAGCCACAACCTGGAACAAGCTGGAGACATCCTAAAGAAGAAATGATGGCATTGATAAAAAAATAATGAAGTGTGGTTTGGGGCAAATGGAAATTCAAAACCAAGAAGAAAAAAATTTTTAGCAGATGTGAAGTCTGGTATAATACCGCAGACTATATGGAAACATGTTGATGTTGGACATACACAAGAGGCAAAACAACAATTAAAAAAATATTAGATGCTTCAACGGATTTTTTTGCTACACCTAAGCCAGTACGTCTTATTAATCAGATTTTGAGAATCATTTGCGATGATGGAGATATTGTACTTGACTCATTTGCTGGTTCGGCAACTACTGCACATGCTGTGATGCAATCAGATTTGAAATTATCTTATATTATGATAGAGGTAGAGGATTATGCTGACACAATAACAGCCGAACGTGTAAAAAGAGTGATTGATGGTTATGGGGAAGGAAAGAATGCAGTAGATGGAACAGGTGGTAACTTCTCATATTATGAATTAGGAAGTCCATTGTTTTTGCAGGATGGAACTATCAACAATGATATAGATACAGCTGAAATTAGAAAATATATCTGGTATACAGAAACCAATGGGCTTGAGTATACTGAGAACAAACAGGAGAAATATTATATTGGCTCTCATAATGATACAGCATATTATTTTTATTATGAAAAGGACAAGGCTACAATACTTGACTATTCTTTTTTGGCAACGGTAAATGTAAAGAACCAGGCATATATTATATATGCTGATTCTTGCGCATTATCAGATATTGATTTACAGAAGTGGAATATTACATTTAAGAAAATACCAAGAGATATTGAGCATATCTAGAAAGGACAAGGTATGGAACTTAAAAATTATCAGATACAGGTTATAAGAGATTTAGAACGATTTTTAGAGCTGCTTATAGAGAAGCAGAGTATAAGTTCAGCATACAGCACTTTATGGAATGAAAAAGGAGTGAATGTGGGGATAGATGGAATGCCACCATACAAAACGGAATTAGCAGGAGTTCCACAGGTGTGCTTCAAAGTTCCAACAGGCGGTGGAAAAACATTTCTGGCGGCAAATTCAATTAAGCCAATATTTGATTCTATGCCACATATACATCCTAAAGCAGTAGTATGGCTTGTTCCATCAGATGCAATACTTACTCAGACATATAGAACATTAACGGATAAGAATCATGATTATAGGAAGAAAATAGATGTTGATTTTGGTAATAAGGTCGAGATTTATTCTAAGCAGCAATTGTTAAATGGACAGAATTTTAATCCAACTTCGGTTAGTGATAATTTATCAGTATTTGTATTGAGCTATGATTCATTTCGGACGAGCAAAAGGATGGAAGAAAAGCGTATCAAGAGAATGGTAGTTTGTTGCCATTTGTGAGATTTAAACAGGATAGTGGTTCGTTGTTGGAAGATACGGATGAAACAGCTTTGATACAAGTTATCCGTAAATTGAATCCAGTTGTTATTGTTGATGAGAGTCATCATGCTACAAGTAAGCTCAGTAAAGAAATGTTACAGAATTTCAATCCTTCATTTGTACTTGATTTGACCGCTACACCGAAAAATGGAAGTAATATTATCTCATTTGTAGATGCAAGACAGCTTAAAGCAGAAAATATGGTTAAATTACCTGTAATTGTTTATAACAGAAAATCTCAGGAGGATGTCTTTGTATCAGCCATTTCATTAAGAAGAAAATTAGAAAATGAAGCGGTTGAAGAACAGAAAAATGGTGGCAGATATATCAGACCAATTGTTTTATTTCAGGCTCAGCCTAGAACCAATGATGACAGTACAACCTATGATAAGATAAAGCATACTCTTATTGATATGGGGATACCAGAATCTGAAATTGCAATAAAGACTGCGGACAGGGATGAGTTAAAAATATAGATTTAAGCAGCCACGATTGTAGTATCAGGTATATCATTACAGTTAATGCATTAAAGGAAGGATGGGATTGTCCATTTGCATATATATTGGCAACAGTCGCAAATAGAACATCAAGCATAGATGTAGAACAGATTTTAGGAAGAATTCTCAGACTTCCTAATACGAGAAAGAATAAAAGAGAGGTATTGAACCTTTCGTATGTTATTACATCATCAAATGCTTTTTATGCAACACTTGACAAGGTAGTAGCAGGACTTAATGCGGCTGGCTTTACAAGTAAAGATTATCGTATAGACGATTATGTGGAACAGGATACTGAATTTCCAGTAGAACAAGCTGGTAATATACAGACAGAGTTAAAGTTAGATAATGATGTAACTGATGATACAAATAATGTTTCGGATGAGATAGATTCTTTAAATGTAGACTTTGTGAGGGAACAAATATCACCATTCGTAAATAATGAAAATATGGAATCACAGAGTCAATCTAAGGTTAATGATGCGGTAACAGATATGCTTGACCATGCAAAAACACAGAATGAATTATATTGGCAAGACTTTGAAAAACAGAAGAATATCTGCCAGTACCACCAGAGGTTGGAAATAAGATGAAGCATTACAAAATAAATCAGTTATATGCTAGTGAAGCCGGACAGTTAGAGATACCTCAATTTATGATAGAAACAGGCAGATCTCTATTTTCTGAACATGAGCATCAAGTATTAACAAAAAGAAAATCTGTATGCAGGATTTTCATTATTAGATAAGGATACTGTAATTGATTTTGACAGCATAGATTCAGAAATTGCAAGAATTGATATTGATGATTCAGATGCATTGCCAAAAGCATGGAAATTGCAGGGCTTTGATAGCCAAAATGTAAAACAGTGGTTTGATGAACAGCCGTCAGATAGAAAAATGCGTCTGTGCAAGGATATGATAATAAAGAAATTATCAAAGAATAATGCGATAAATGATAGAGATTTGGAGGTATATGTAGACAGGATTATTCAGAATCTTACAGAGGATCAATTAACAGATATGGAACAGACACCAGGTATCTATGTTCTGAAAATTAATAAAAAAGTTAATTCACTTTTAAATGAATATGCTAAGAAAATGTTTTATGAATGGGTGGAACAAGACAAAATTTCTTGCCAGCCATCATATAAATTACCAAGAGAGATATCACCGACAAATACTATTGCATCGATTCCAAAATCACTATATAACGAAGAGGAAAAGTTTGATACCGAATATGAAAGAAAGGTAGTCATGGAATTATCCTCATTAAACAATATTAAATGGTGGCATAGAAATATGGCAAGAAAAGGATTTGCCATAAATGGTGCTGTAAACGCATATCCGGATATTATGGTGAGAACAGAAAGCGGTAAACTATTACTAATAGAAACTAAAGGTGATCAGCTTGAAAATTCTGAATCCAGAGAAAAAGCCGAAACCGGAGCAAAGTGGGCAGAGATGGCTGGAAGAATGTATAAGTATTATATGGTGTTTGAAACAAAGAATCCTGGATATAATGGAGCTTATTCTTATGAGGAGTTTATGAGGATTGTTAAAGAGTTGTAGTAAATAGAAAGGAAAGTACGTATTGATGCGTAGAGAAAATCCAAGATGGGAGTATAGAAGAGAAACATCAGCATACGATAAGTCCGATTATAGGAGTAAATTTTATAAGGGTAAATGGGAAAAAGCTTGGATAAAAGATAGAATCAATATGCTTCAGATAAAAAATAGATTTATATGAATCGATGTGGGAAGGTTATATAGATAAAACAGAACATATGCCCAAAAGTTTGTTTAAATTTTTCCATTTAATCATAATAGTTTAAAATGTATTGAAACCAATTCTGTTTTTATGAATAACCCTAGTAACTTTAATGATCCATTTGATTGCTTATTGTGCGCAAATGAAAATGAATTTCTTAAATACTGTTTATTGGATTATCTGAAAGAAACGGACGCTGTTGGACGAGAGATATTATCACAAGATGAATTGAATAAATTGGAACATAGTTATTGCGGTGATTGGGAACAGCATAATGGAAGTATATATAATACTTTTGATAGTGTTGTTACTCATATCTGTTATGATCCTGAATTAAGAAAAGAACGTAAAGGAAGCGATGAAATTAGTCGGAAACTATATTATGATAGGATAAAATATGAAAATGGACTAAAAGAGCTAAGAAAAAATATGATACAAGTAACTTCATTTGCTAATATTGATGATTTTAAGTTGACTTCTTATATGGAATTATGGGCACATTATGCACAAAATCATGAAGGTTTTTGTGTTGAGTACGATTTAACACGACCTATTGCAGATTCAAGAGAAAATGCAATGATTCTAGGGGGATTATTGCCTTGCGAATATGGAGCAAAACAGATTATTTTAAGTAAAAGAAAAAATATACAAGTATATAAACAAAATCCCGCTTACAGCATATGAACAGATGGAACTTGATAAAAGTTTAATGCTGTCATTTATCACAAAATCTTCATCGTGGAAATATGAAAATGAATGGCGACTTTTGCTTTGCCTGTGGATATATGTAAAATATATGACAATATGATACCATTCTTCCCGATAAAGGCAATTTATATTGGATGCAGAATGCATAGGGATAATAGAGTATTTGTATTGTTTGGCAAAACGTAAAGATATTAAAGTTTATGATATGTCTATGCATGAATATAATTTTGAACTTGAAGGTGAGTATTGCGAAGCCGATATAAATAATTATTTTCAATCAAAGGAAGAGAAGAGACAGAGAGTTAAGAGATAGTAAATATAATAATTATGTTTAGAATATAGCTGTGTAGGAATGGAGATGACGCTATGGAACTTGAAATGGATGTAGAGGATTTATTAAACAAAAGAAAATTAGAATCAGACCGAATAGAGTTTAAGACTGGGTGGAATCCTGACGATATCTACCATAGTGTCTGTGCATTCGCAAATGATTATAATAATGATGGCGGCGGTTATATTGTTGTAGGCGTTGAGGAAAAAATGGTGTTGCAAGTCCGTCCGGTAAAGGGCTTACCTGAATATATGTTGGATTCAATACAGAAAGATATGTTGGGGTACAATAATTTGATTTCTCCACCCTACTTTCCACAGGGGATACCAGCAGAAGTAGATGGAAAATGGATTTTGTAATTGTTGTTAGAACAGGACAGCAGCGACCTTATAAATCACCAGAGCATGTAACAAGTAAGAAAGAAAAGAAGTACAATTATTATATTCGTTATCAGACAAGTTCTGTTAAGGCAAATAGAGAACAGGAGCGAGAACTGATTAATATGTCAGATCAAACCCGTTTGATTGCAGAGCAAACCATAAGGCAACATTTGAGGATATTTCACCGGTGCTGTTAGAAGATCATTTGAGAAAAACCGGTAGTAGACTGGCAAAACAGGTTAAGGAACGAGGCGTAGAGGAGATATTAGAAGATATGCAGTTACTGGTAGGACCGCCGGAACTCCGTTATATTCAGAATGTGGCAATTATGATGTTCTGTGAGCATCTGGACCGGCTTTTCCCATACACTTATGTTCAGATGACGTCATTTCCGCAGGGAAGTGTAGAAAATCCAAGTGTTAGTGAGGATTTTCCTAATATCACAGGTTCCGTGCCACAGATGATTCAGGCAACAATGGAACGATTTAGAAATCTTTTTATACGAGAAAAAGTAATCAAGGTTCCAAATCAGATGGAGGCTTTGAGGATTAAGAATTATCCGTATCAGGCAATTGAGGAGGCTGTTGTAAATGCCTTTTATCACAGAGATTATATGTCC
>VOFE01000422.1_pt1 | contig 18000 bp, 22 predicted proteins | sample 5384071 | NCBI WGS metagenome assembly VOFE01 (sample SAMN12384724, study PRJNA508395) | human gut metagenome | isolation source: healthy gut D | host: Homo sapiens
ACATCTTATCACATGAATTACAGAATTATGAATGCTATATTAAGACTATAGCAAATGATTTAAATCTGTTGTACAATTATAGCAGATTTGCTCGTGACAAACAATGGAGGAAGTACATATAATGAAAATTTATTTTGACAAGCTTTACAGGTATGACAGATTACAGGAACCGGCAGGCATAGCACTTCCTTTTAAGGAAGGAGAGTTAAAGACTGCTGACAGGATAGCTATTACACAGAATGGCAGAAAATGCATGGTTCAGCCGAAGGTTACATCGAAGCATGCAGATGGAAGCATAAGATACCTGTATGTGGATTTTCTTGCTGATATTCCGGCTAATAAGGGCGCAGTGCTTGAGTTTGAAAAAGAGTCTGATGGAAGCTGCGAAGAAAAGGGAGTATCTGTTACTCAGACTGGACAGGGGCTGTGTGTTGACACAGGCTGTGTTACATTTACAGTAAAGAATAATTCCCAGAATATATTTGAAACACTTGATGATGGAAGAAAACATTATAACGCTCAGAATTTTGGAAGGACCATATCTGAAAGATGATATGGGATTATACGACATTAATATTGGCGAGTGGAAGATTATAGACGCAGGTCCTGTAAAATGTAATCAGAGCTAAGGGAAGTAACATTCTTAATAATAAAAAGTTGATTTTGAGATAACACTTACATCATATGCAGCTAAGTCATGGATTGATGTTTCATACAGAATTATTAATACGACTTATGATGAACTTCATATCAAATCACTGGTATTTTATGCAAAGCCTGATGAGACAGTCACTGCAAGTGATGATTTGTTTGATATGCACATTAATATGGGTAATGATTCTACCGGATGTGGAGATGTACTTACGGATAATTCTAAAGAGAATGGACCTGTGTATCACACAAGAGGAACCGGGGAATTAGAGATGATATCTGGTAAAGCACCTGTTTCCAATGTAAGAACACTTGTTGGAAGCTCTAATTATAAGACTGATTTCTATATTGGAAGAGATGGAGTGCAGGTTAATAAGATTATCGATGATGCATATCTTGTAAAGGAAGCAAATGAACATTTTTGCAGAGGTATTCTATGGTACATTTCTTGCAGATTATACTGATGGAAATGATGGATTGTGTATAACTGTATATCAGGCACAGCAGAATTATCCGAAGCGCAGTTAAGGCATATGACGGCGGAGTAGCTGTTATGCTTGTTCCAGAGGATATTGGAAATGTTGTTATGCAGTCTGGTATGGCGAAAGAACAGAGATTCCTGATGCATTTCCATGAACCGGATATGCAGATGTGGGAGCTTGATAACAGAAGTACAATATACCAGATGCCTGACAGACCATGCATAGCACCAGAGGAATTCAAGAAGCGCAGATGTGTGTATGGATGTATTCCCTGAACATCTTGTGGATGAAGTTGAAATCGCACTTATTGCAAGGGCTGATAATCATTCAAGATGCTACGGCATGCTGAATTGGGGCGATTCTATTGATATGGGATATACTTTACAGGGAAGAGGTGGCGGAAAACCTGTATGGAGTAATAATGAATATGATTATCCGCATTCATGTGCTCTTATGTATGCAAGAACTGGAATCAGAAGATTCCTTTGACTATTTAATAGTTTCTGCAAAGCATCAGATGGATGTTGATGTATGCCATTACAGCAAGAATCCATTAAGAATAGGTGGACAGTGGGAACATACAGCAGGCCATTGTAAGAATGGAATAATGGTATGCTCACATGAATGGGTTGAAGGAGTGATTGATTACTATCATTTTACAGGTGATGAGAGAGGTCTTGAGACAGCAATAAGTATAGGTGATAACATATTAAGACTTTTGATACACCAATGTATGCAAAACCGGGAGAAGCCAATGCGAGAAACAGGCTGGGCTTTACGTGCACTTGTTGCATTATATGTGGAGACAAGGGATGAAAAATGGCTTGCAAAGTGTGAGTGGATTATTGACAGCTTTAAGATATGGGAAGAGGAGTATGGCAACTGGCTTGCTCCATATACGGACAATACTTTATAAGAGTAGGATTTATGATATCAGTAGCTGCAGGAAGCGTAATGAGATATTACAGGGTATTTCCAAGAGAAGATATTAAGCAGATGCTTATAAGAGCAATTGATGATATTGTAGAGAATTGTACTCTTGACAATGGTTTGTTCTATTATAAGGAGCTTCTTCACTTTCAAGAAATGGAAATAACACACTTCTTCTGGAATCACTGGCAATTGCTTATGAACTGACAGGTGATAAGAAATATCTTGAGTATGGTTTCAAAACATTTGAAACAAATATTAATAACACAGGCAGGGCAGGAGTTGGTTCTAAAAGGTTATAGATGATGCTGTTGTTGTTTCCGGAGACAGCACGAAAGGATTTGCACAGAGTTTTATACCACTTGTTACATATTATAAGGCACTTGGAGATACAGGATTAATTAATAATGTAAAGCTATATTCATAATTGAGATTAAGGTGTATAAAAGAGTTTAATACGGTGAGAGAAAGCAAACGCGTTTTGCGTGGATGAGCTTTCTCTCACCGCTCTTTTGTATATAGCAAAGATTAACGCCCACACAGCTTGGAAAAGTCGCAGATATTTACTGGTTTTTTTATGTAATATATAGTATAATCTTTCAAAAGTGTTTGTAATTGACGGAAAGGTGGTTTTTTATGAGAATCGGAATAAGAGCACATGATGTTGCATACGCTCCATTAGAGGAGCTTATACCTATACATGCACAGGGTTTTCACTGTATGCATATTGCACTCAGTAAGTCTATCAAGGAGTTTAAGCCAGGTGTGGAGACTATGACTCCGGGGCTTGCTATGTATATTAAGGAATTATGTACAGAGAATAAGGTTGATGTTGCAGTACTTGGATGTTACCTTAACCTTTGCAATCCTAATCCTGAGAAGCATAAGGAGATTGTTGAGAAGTATAAGGCACATATAAGATTTGCAAGTATTCTTGGCTGTGGAGTTGTTGGTACTGAGACTGGTGCGGTTAATGAGGAGTATAAGTATGAGCCAGCTAATCACAGTGAGGAGGCACTTCAGTGCTTTATTGATAATTTAAGGCCAATAGTTAAATATGCTGAACAGTTTGGTGTCATTGTGGCAATTGAGCCTGTATGGAAGCACATTGTATACACTGTCGAACGTGCAAGAAAGGTGCTTGACGCTATTGATTCACCTAATCTTCAGATTATATTCGACCCGGTTAACCTGTTATGTGTTGATAATCTTGCACAGCAGGATGAGATTATTGAGAAAGCATTTGAACTGTTATTAAAGGATATTGCTGTTGTTCACTGCAAGGATTATATTGTTGAAAGGCAGTGAGCTTAAGTCAGTGGCAAAGCAGGTACAGGAAAGGGTAATCCGGTGACCGGAGGAGGTCTTAATTATCCACTTCTGTTAAAGAAGATTAAGGAGCATAAGCCATATGTACACTGCACACTGGAAAATACTGTTCCTGAGAATGCAGTGGCTACAAGAGAATTTATGGAAAGAACATATGCCAGTGTATAAATAATGGGCTTAAGAAAACTATAACGCTGGACAATTACCAGAGAATGGAGGCACGTATGCCAGAGAATATAGAGTTACCAGGCGCAAGCCATAACAAAACTAATCAGGTTGAAAGAGCGGTGGATACACCAGCAGATTTTACAAGTCCTGAGGAATTATATAAGGATCTTATTGCAGCTATAAAGAAATACCACCCATCTACAGATCTGTCTGATATCGAGAAGGCATACGAGACCGCAAGAAAGGCACATGAGGGACAGTTCAGAAAATCGGGTGAGCCATATATAATCCACCCTTTATGTGTTGCTATTATTCTGGCTGAATTAGAGCTTGATAAGGAGTCAATTATTGCAGGTCTTCTTCATGATGTTGTTGAAGATACAGTTATGACAAGTGAAGATGTTGCAAAAGAATTTGGTGATGAGGTAGCACTGTTAGTAGATGGTGTAACAAAGCTGACACAGCTCAATTACCAGCATGATAAGATTGAGGTCCAGGCAGAAAACCTTAGAAAAATGTTTCTTGCAATGGCAAAGGATATAAGAGTTATCCTTATAAAGCTTGCCGACAGACTGCATAATATGCGTACAATGCAGTATCAGTCACCGGCAAAGCAGATTGAGAAATCAAGAGAGACAATGGAAATATATGCTCCAATTGCTCACAGGTTAGGTATTTCCAAGATTAAGGTAGAGCTTGATGATTTATCAATGAAATATCTTATGCCTGATGTATATAATGATCTTGTTGAGCAGGTCAACTTAAACAGACCGGGCAGAGAAGCATTTATAAAGAGCATAATTAAAGAAGTCGGCATGCATATAAGCAATGCCGGTATTGAGGCTGAGATAGACGGAAGAGTTAAGCATTTCTTCTCAATCTATAGAAAAATGGTCAACCAGAATAAGACGCTTGACCAGATATATGACATATTTGCAGTAAGAATCAAGGTTGACACAGTAAAAGACTGTTATGCGGCACTTGGTGTAATACACGAAATGTATAAGCCTATTCCAGGACGTTTCAAGGATTATATCGCCATGCCTAAGCCTAATAATTACCAGTCGCTCCATACAACACTTATTGCATCTAACGGACAGCCGTTTGAGATACAGATAAGAACTTACGAAATGCATAAGATTGCTGAGTATGGTATTGCAGCCCACTGGAAATATAAAGAGGGAAAAACTGGCGAGAAGGACAACCAGAGTGAGGAAGCAAAGCTTAGCTGGTTAAGACAGATTCTTGAATGGCAGAAGGAAATGTCTGATAACAAGGAATTCTTATCATCAATCAAGAATGACCTTAACCTTTTCTCAGACAGCGTATACTGCTTTACACCTACGGGTGATGTCAAGAACCTTCCGGCAGGCTCATGCCCGATAGATTTTGCGTACAGCATTCACAGTGCTGTAGGTAATAAGATGGTAGGAGCGAGAGTTAATGGAAAGCTTGTTACTATTGATTATGTTATTAAGAATGGTGACAGAATCGAGATTATAACATCGCAGAATTCAAAAGGACCAAGCCGTGACTGGCTTTCAATTGTAAAGAGCACACAGGCAAAGAATAAGATTAACCAGTGGTTTAAGCAGGAGTTAAAGGAAGATAATATCATTAAGGGCAAGGAAATGGTTGCTAACTACTGTAAGACTAAAGGTATTGTTCTTTCTGATATTACCAAGCCTGAATATGTTGAAAAATGTCTTAATAAATATGGCTTTAAAGACTGGGATTCTATTCTTGCAGCCGTCGGACATGGTGCACTTAAAGAGAGTCAGATAGTAAACAGGCTTAATGAGGAGCATTTAAAGACCAAGAAGGCAGAAGTTACAGACAAAGATGTGCTTGAGGAAATCGTTGCCGCTGAGTCTAAGGAAAAGTCAAAGAAGAAGGAAGGCAAAGGTGGAATTGTCGTTAAGGGAATCCATGATGTTGCTGTGAGATTTTCAAAGTGCTGTAATCCGGTACCTGGTGATGAGATTGTCGGATTCGTTACACGAGGAAGAGGTATATCAATTCACAGAACAGACTGTGTTAATATAATCAACTTCCCAGCTAATGAGCGTGCTCGTCTTATAGAGGCTGAATGGGAGCAGGGACAGACAGCAGGCGATACCTATGAGGTTGAAATCAATATATTTGCCAACAACAGAACAGGTCTTATTGTTGATATATCAAGGATGTTCACAGAAGCGGAGATTGATGTAAAGTCTATGAACTGCCGTCTTAATAAGAAAGAATTCGCTACCATAAGTGTTGGTTTTGATATTCATGGTAAGGAAGAGCTTAACAGAATTATAGATAAATTAAGAAAGATAGACGGAGTTACTGATATAACAAGAACTGCCGGCTAAGAAAGGTTTGCAGATTATGATTAAGATAGAATCAAGAGTATTGGGACCGGTAGCTACTAACTGCTATCTTATAATTAACTTAGATAACAACGAGAGCATTATTGTTGACCCGGCAGATTCACCAGAGTCTATATATGATATGGTTGTGCGTTCAGCAAGCAGGCCACAGGCAATACTTCTTACACATGGACATTTTGACCATATAGGTGCGGCTAATGAGGTGCGTGAGCATTATGGAATTAAGATATATGCATCATGTGACGAGGAAAAGCTTCTTGCTTCACCTGCAAGAAACTTGTCGAATGCATACGGCATGAGTCTTAGGGTTACAGCAGATGTACTTCATAATGATGGAGATATTCTTGAACTTGCAGGACTTAAAATAAAAGCAATCCATACGCCGGGACATACAGCAGGCGGAACATGTTATTATATCGAATCAGACAAGACACTTATGTCAGGTGATACACTTTTTGCCGGTTCAGTCGGAAGAACAGATTACCCTACAGCAAGCTCTGCTGCAATGATGGAATCTCTTCATGACAAGCTCTGCAAGCTTCCTGATGATACAGATGTATATCCCGGACATGGAGAGTTCACAACGATTGGATATGAAAAGCAGAACAATCCATTTATGTGATGTGATGTCCGCAAGCGAAAAGGAAGCAACGCGAAGCGTTATTTACTTTTCGCGGGACATCAACGAGCAAACGCCTGCGAAGCAGGCTGGAAAGCATGATAGTGCGGGTTTGCGAGTATGAGAGCGCAAATATCAGTGCGAAAAGGAAGCAACGATGATATATATTAAGATTGATAATGATGTATTTTATGATGATGCGGTTGTGCTTGTCCGTTCATTTTATCCAAGAACTGATGTTATGGCACTAAAGGCAGATTCCAAACCGGAAGAGAAAGATGAGATTCTTTCAATAGAAGTTCCTGATGTCATAGGGCTTGATAAGAAGAATGCCCACGAAGTGTTTAAGGACAGCTTATATAAGAAGCTTTCAGAAAAGACAGGCAAGAAGCTGCCGTGGGGATATCTTACAGGAGTAAGACCAAGTAAGATTGCGTACACAATGCTTGAAGAGGGCGCAACCAAGGAACAGATTAAGAAACATTTTATGGACAAGCATTATGCAAGTGAAGAAAAGGCTGAACTTGCGCTTACAGTAGCGAGGAAAGAACTGGATATACTTACAGATATGGATTATAAGACAGGCTACAGCCTGTATATTGGAATTCCGTTCTGCCCAAGTATCTGCCTGTACTGTTCCTTTTCATCATATGCACTTGGTGCATACAAAGATTATGTAGATAATTATGTGGATGCACTTATTAAGGAGATAAGATTCGTCGCTGAATCCATGAAAGGCAGAAGACTTGATACAGTGTACATGGGTGGCGGAACACCTACAACTTTGAGTGCAAAGACAGTTAGATAAAGTACTGACAGTGGTTGAAGAAGCATTTGACTTGAGCAGATGCCGCGAGCTTACTGTAGAAGCTGGCAGACCGGACAGCGTGACACCGGATAAATTCAAGGTTCTTAAAGCTCATAATGTGGGAAGAATATCTATTAATCCACAGACAATGAACCAGAAAACACTTGACCTGATTGGAAGAAAGCATACAGTTGAAGATATTAAGAATGCTTATGCAATGGCAAGAGAAGCAGGACTTGATAATATCAACATGGATATGATTCTTGGACTTCCGGGAGAGGGTGTAGACGAGGTTTACCATACACTTAATGAAATTAAGGCGATGAGGCCGGAGAGTCTTACCGTTCATTCGCTTGCAATTAAGAGAGCTTCAAGACTTAACATATTGCGTCAGCAGTACACAGAGCTTTCAATTAAGAACACAGACAGTATTATCGCGATGACTGAGCAGACAGCAAGAGATCTCAACATGCAAAATGCCTTATTATATGTACCGCCAGAAGAATATGGCAGGTAATTTTGAGAATGTTGGCTATGCAGTCCCGGGACTTGAATGTATATATAATATTCTTATTATGGAGGAGAAGCAGACGATAATTGCATGCGGCGCAGGAGCTTCAACTAAGGTTGTGTTCCATAATGAGTCAGATGATAATCACTCAGTACGGATTGAGAGAATTGAGAATGTTAAGGATGTCAGAAGCTATATCGAGAGAATTGATGAGATGATTGAGAGAAAGCGGAAGTTCTTTGGGGAGAATGAGTTTTGATAAATGGAATGGATTGACTGGCATGGGGAATGTGATAAGCATAGGTAATCAGGGCTTTGATAGTATAAGAGAGAACAATTACTTTTTTATAGATAAAAGCAGTCTCATTAAAGAATGGTGGGATTCTGGTGATGTTGTTACTCTGATAATACGCCCTCGCAGGTTTGGCAAAACGCTTAATATGAGTATGCTTAATTGTTTTTCTCTAGTAAATATGCTGGAAGGTCAGACTTGTTCAAAGGCTTATCAATATGGGATGATTCCAGTTACAGAGATATACAGGGAACTTATCCTGTCATATATCTCAGTTTTGCTGATGTTAAGCAGACAAGCTATGCCGAGGCAGTTTCTAAGATTAAGAGCATAATATTGGAAATGTACTCACAGTATGAAAGAATGATTGATAAGGATGCTTTGACGGACAGTCAGAGACAGCTGTTATCAACAATTAAGGTTGGAATGGATGATATTGCGTAGTCCCAGAATTCATTAAAAATATTATCTTCTGTACTTGCAGAGACAACAGGAAAGAAAGTCATAATATTATTAGATGAATATGATACTCCTATGCAGGAGGCTTATCTTGACGGTTATTGGGATGAATTCACAGCATTTATAAGAGGATTCTTTAATGCAGCATTTAAGACCAATACGTATCTTGAGAGGGCTATGCTCACAGGTGTTACAAGAGTTTCAAAAGAATCAGCATTTTCAGATCTGAATAATCTTGTGGTTGTCACAACGACATCTGACAGATACAGTACATGCTTCGGATTCACAAAGCAGGAAGTATATGCGGCACTTGACAGTTTTAATCTGGGTGAGCAGAAAGATAATGTCAAGAAATGGTATGACGGTTTCACATTTGGCAGACACAAAGATATATATAATCCATGGTCAATAACGAATTATCTAAAAGAACAGAAGTTTATTCCGTATTGGGCACTTACAAGTTCTAATAGTATGATAAGCAGACTGGATACAGTCGGCATCGATAGACATGAAGATGGATATGGAAACTCTCCTTAATGGTGGAGAAATAACCGTTTGCTTTGACGAGCAGATAGTATTCAGCCAGCTTGAAAATGATGAGAATGCAGTCTGAGTCTGATGGTTGCCAGTGGATATCTTAAAGTATGCGAAGTTGAATACAGAGGCATGATGGGTAAACCATGGTATCATCTTGCTGTTACTAACATGGAAACACTCAGCATGTTTACAGGTATGTTTACAGGATGGTTTGCTGACAAAAGCACTAATTATAACAGCTTTGTCAAAGCATTTATCAGCGGGAATGTAAAAGAAATGAATATATACATGAAAGATGTTGCTTTTATCGACAATAAGTAATTTTGATTCAGGTATGCATCCTTCATCAGTCAGTGAACCTGAGCGTTTTTACCATGGTTTAGTCCTTGGATTATTGTCTGAATTGTATGATACTTACGAAGTGAAATCAAACAGAGAAAGCGGATATGGAAGATATGATGTTATGGTGATTCCTAAGATTGATAAGCAGAAAGATGCTATGATTCTGGAATTCAAGGTATGTGATATCGACACAGAAGGTACGCTTGAAGATACTGCGGAGGCGGCATTGCAACAGATTAAAGAAAGACAGTATGATGCTGAACTGATAGCGAGAGGTATAGACAGAAAACATATAAGACATTATGGTTTTGCTTTCCAAGGCAAAAAGGTGTTAATAAAGGAACAATAATAGAAAGTCCTTATAATGATATCGTCAAAGTGATATCTTTATAAGGACTTAATTTAATATTGGGGCAGGTTTTGTCGTCTTTATATATGGGAAAATGTGTCGCAAAGGCTGCAGAAGGCATGATTTGCAAAGCCCACTAATTAAGAGCAAAGTTAGAACATAGTAGGTGTTTACCCTGTAAAATGTGTGTATAATAAAAATGAAGGGGAAGAAAAGACCTACTCAATGAAAGATTGAGTAGGTTTAAAGTAGAATAACAATAGGTCAACGCATATAAGGAGGGAATATGTATATGGTGGAAAAACTGATAGATGACATCGTAAAGACTAATTCAACTAATTATCTTACAGAGGCAGGAAAGAGGTTCGTTAGTAATATAAAAAATAAGAATGACATTAAGAAGCTGCTTGCAGATAACCGGGATTTCTTTATTAAATATGAATCCAGTGCAGACAGAATGATGGATGATATAGCGACAGTTTTGTCAGATAAGAATCTTGAGGAACTGGCTGGAAAACTGTGTGAAGATTCGGGATATTCTTTTTAAGGCAATACTTATAAAAGGACTTACAGATTGTATGAGTGAATATGAGATACCACATGAGGTGGCATGTCTATATGCTAACAGGATATTAGGTGCAGTATTGCATGAACTGCCACAGGTTGCTCCGGACAAATATGACAGGTATTTTCAGAGTGAATGGAGAATAGAACAGCAAGCAGGCAGAGGAACAGATTAACCAGAAGTTGGAGAAGATAAGCAGTCAGATGGCGGTATATACAGCTAAACAGATGGCGATATATTCAACAGATGCTTTGGATTTACAGTTAAAGAGGCAGACGGTGAATCCTAAGATAGGCATAGATTTCTTTTGACATAGATGATGATGAATTTATAAATAAATTCAATAAATTAAAGAATGATGAGAAAGTCTGTGTGAGGGCAAGATGCAGGGAAGAGGCTGTATACTGCATAATAAATGAATTGTGGAAATCAGGGGAGAAACGACCGATATTCGTTGTAAAGAGCAGGGAAGACTGGGATAAACTAATGGCTGTCAAAGAATCAGGAAATATATATATACCATGGTTCTATGCGGATGAAATAGTATCAATAGAGAATAATACTAATATATTTGTGTTTACTGACGAGGTGCCATCATTTTCAGATAACGAGATAGAGTTAAGACCAAGGACATATGAGACAATACGCAGAGCACTGACTAGAGCAGGAATGGGAGTTAATGAAGCAAATGAACTTGTAAGTGAAACACATGGATTATATATTCCGATGAAAAGAAGAATATTTAATGGGGCATTTTTAAAGAAACCAGAATGGATTGATGGATTGTCCGTAAAAGTAAAAAGCTACATGTCTGCTTGCAGGTCAGTGGACAGATGCTGACGGAGATAAGGCAGTAATAGAGGAACTTAGTGGATGTGAATACGAAGAATTTATAGAGCAGATTACAAAATATGCAGGTGGAGAAGAACCATTTGTTTATATAATAGGAAAAGGAAGTGAGAAACAATACTATCTGGCAAGTGTTCAGAATACATGGGAATATTTAGATGTACAGACAGACAGTGACATATGGGGAAAGTTTACAAGGGCAAGCATAGATGTGCTGAATGAGTCAGAAACATTATTTACATATACATACGCAGAGCGTTTTGCTGCAAGATACAGAGGAGAAAAATTATTCTGGTCAGCTAATATAAGACGCGGAATGTTAAATACACTGTTAATAAAGGTGCTTCATAAAGACCACGGAGATTCACAGGTGGTTCTTGATGATATGGTTTCTGAAATACTTGGATATGTAAAGACAGAACAACAGTGGAAATACATATCAAGATACTTTAGAGAACTATGTGAGTTATCCCCTTCCATGGTACTTGACAGATTAGAGAATGAATGGGAGAAGTCTACAGGATTGTTGCAGCTTTTTGACAGGCAGAGTGATAACTTCCTGTTTGAAAGAAATGCATATATAGATATACTGTCTGGAGTTGAAACAATGCTTGTACAGAAACAGTATGCTGCGAGAGCACTAGAATGGCTGCTTCGAATAGATGATAAGTCATATAAATATACATCAAATACACCAGAAAGTATAATACATAAAGCAATATGCAGCTGGATTAATCTGTCAGCCTTCAGAACAGTAGATGAGAAAGTAAATGCTGCAAAAATAGCTCTTTAAGTATGACAGGAATGGATGGGAACGCATATATAAGGCATTGCCACAATATGACAGTAACATTATTGGAAATATCATATGCCCACATTACAGAGAGCATGTGACAACTGAATGGATGGCAAAACAGGATATAGTAGAAACAGCAATACAGTATGTACAGCTTCTTATAAAAGAAGCACATTTTTAAGCCAGAACGGTGGGAAAAGCTTCTTAATATAGCGGATGATGTACCAGATAATATTAGAGAAAAACTGATAAATGGCATGCTATATGAAATAAGTCAGATGACAGATGAAGAAAAAATACATCTGAAGAATTTCATTAGAAAGATAATATATAAAAACAGATATTTCAATACAGCAGAATGGGCACAGCCTGAAGAAATTGTTGAACAATACGAGAAGCTTTTAGATGGGATACATACGGATACTCCTGAATATGAGTATGAGTACCTTTTTGTGCAGGAGAATGACGGAGTACTGCTTAATCCTGTTGAAACATGTGATAATAATGCCAGACATGATGACAACGAAAAACAGGTGCAGGCAATAATAGCAGATGAAGTGACACATTTTAAGAAGCATAACTTAAGTGTGGCAAAGCTTGCTGCAATATGCTCGAAAGAAAATGGACAACTCTTTGGAAGGAGTCTCGCCAGATATTGGAGTGGTGTTTTTGATGAAGAAGTATTCTATGATTTATATAATGCACAGAGCCTGAACAGAACGATGGCTATTGATTACTGCAGAGAGCTGGCTTATAGTGGTGAAAAATGTATATCTGTATATAATGGAAATACATAAAAAGAAAAAATTAGACGATGAATTTCTTTGTTGGGATATACAGATTAGAAGCGGAATGTTCAGGTGAGGATATACCACAGATAGATAAAGCACCAGAACATATAAAGAAAATGTTCTGGCAAAGAGGCAGACTACTATATGACATCAAAATATATCTGGGCGCTTGGCGAATGCAAGAAATATGGAAATGTAGATGTATATTAAGCTGTTATACAGAGCAATGTCGGATAAATATTTTGGTACGGAACAGATATACGATTATGTTGTATCATTAAAAGATATAGACGATATAAGGAATGTGTCGGATGTATCATATTATCTGAAAGAAATATTAAAACAAATGCATAAAAAAATATATAGATGATGCTGTAAAAAGTTATGAGCTGGCTACTGTTGAGATAAGATTTTTCGGAGCATTAAAGTGGCGTGATATGAAATGTTTCCAGAAGATAGTCAAAGCAGACCCTGGTAATTATGCAGAGCTGATAGCAATAACACGCAGAAAGGATAATGATAATTCTGAAAAAATGCTGACAGAAGAAGAAAGTACATACATAAATGTAATGTGCCGCCTGTATGGAGAAATTAAGTTCTGTCCGGCAGAAAGAAACGGAAAAGTTATAGAATCAGAGCTAAGAAGCTGGATAGAAGAATTCATGATTCTGCTTGAAAAGAATGACCAGAAAAGTCTGTTCAGTTATTATATTGGTAAGATGTTATCATATTCACCAGCTGGGAAGGATGGTTATTATCCATGTGAGGCAGTAAGAAATGTGCTGGAAGACTATGCAGATGATGCTTTAATATCAGGTTATGTCACTGAGAAATATAACAGCAGGGGAATATACAGTCCGTCTGATGGCAGAACTGAAAAGAGTCTTGCAGCCAGATATAAGGAAAATGCAGATTATCTTAGTACAATATATCCTAAGACAGCAAAGATATATTACAGATTGTGTGACAGATATAAATATGAAGCAAAGTGGGGAGAGAAAGGGCAGAAAATGGTGTGTATTGAATCAGGATACATTTACTGACCCGCTCCGTACATCGAACTTTCCGCAGAATTGGACGATTTACTATTGGGCTTATTGGATGGTTTGGTGTGTGGCTGCTCCGTCCTTTATCGGAAGCATTTCTCGTGGCAGAATAGTGCGTCAGACAATTCTTGGTGGCTATATATTTGGTGTTGGTTCCACATTGACGAGCTTTATTGTACTGGGTAACTACTCTATGGGAATGCAGGTGGCCGAAAAAGCAGACTTTATTGCACAGTATCTGGAGAGCGGTGACCTGTACGGGATGATCGTATCTATCATTAAGACGATGCCGGGTGCGCCTGTTATTATGGTAGTTGTTTTGTTGACAATGATTGCTTTTTATGCGACGTCTTTTGACTCAATTGCATTGACAGCATCCTGCTACAGCTATCACACATTGAGAGATGGTGAGCAACCGAATAAGGGCATTCAGTTGATGTGGTGTATTTTGCTGATTTTGCTTCCGATTGCATTGTTGTTTGCAGAAAGTTCTATGAACAATCTTCAGTCGGTGAGTATTGTGGCGGCATTCCCGATTGAGCGGTAATTGTGATGATTGCGGTTAGCTTTATGAAGGATGCCAAAAATATATGGAAAATTAAAATATGGATTAAAAGCAATTGCTTTCTGTGGAAAACAAAAGGAATATTCGCCAAAAGATAAGAGTAGTTTTCTAATGGCAGAAGCTATTGGGGTTACAACATATAGTTCTTTTTTGCATTACATTCTTTTTTTGAGGATGTAGATGTCATAATAATGGATGATGTGCATTCTTGTGAAGATTATATTATGTCAAATTGGACTATTCAGATTGATGGTCAAGGTACAACTTTTATTGAAATAGCTGAATTATTAAAACCATTTATTAGCGAAACAGATTATAAGTATTTATTAGAGGATGAATATATTCCAGAAGTTGCATCATGGTGTAATATGTTGCCTATGCCTTTAATATTAAATAAACTAGATGAAATTCAGACAGTTCTGCAGCAAGGTATAGAAATAGGAACTTCAAATTATTATGCGTATTTGAGAATGTCTGAAAACTTGAAAGAGTGTAATATATATATTGCAAATAGAAAAATTCTTATACGTCCTTGGATAGCACCAACTATGTCCTTTAAACCATTTGTAGATGCAAAACAAAAGAATATTGATGTCTGCAACACTAGGAAGAAGTGGTGAATTAGAAAGAATTACAGGTATTGAAAAAATCTTTCGTTTGCCAATAGTAAATGATTGGGACAAAAAAGGATTGGGAAGAAAATTTTTTGTTTTTCCGGATTTATCATTGGGTGAGGAGGAACAAGGAAATGTAATTATGGCACTTCAGAATTTATGTAAGAAAAGTGTTTTTCTTGTCCCGGATTCACTATCAGCAGAGACTATTAAACAATTTTATGAAGATAATTTAAACGACACAAAAGTTTTTGATGCAAAGGATATAGAAGAATCTAAACAATCATTTGTAGATAGCCCTGCTGCAACAGTTATTTTAGCAAATCGTTTTGATGGTATAGATTTTTCTGATGATGAGAGTAGATTGCTATTTATTTGGAATTTACCTAAAACGACTAATTTACAGGAAAAGTTTTTAATTACTAGAATGGGAGCTTCAAAACTATATGCAGAAAGAATACGAACGAGGATAATTCAGGCTGTAGGTAGATGTTCAAGAAATCCGAGTGATTATTCAATTGTGTGTGTAATAGGAGATACTATTCAAAATGATTTGACAAAACAGGAAAAAATTAAGCAATTTGCGCCAGAACTGAGAGCAGAAATTCAATTTGGTTTGGAAAATTCTATGGATTATTCAAATGTGAATGATGTGTTGGAACAAGCTGAAGATTTTTTGAACAGAAATGAAGTATGGCAAGAGGCCGAAGAGTATATTGTAGATTTGAGAAATGGATATTGGAATGAAGATAATAAGCTAGAGAATCAGATAAATGAAAAGTTACAGAACTCAGCAATATTGGAATTAAAATTTCAATATTCATTGTGGAAAAAGGATTATAAATCTGCATTCGATTATGCCTGCAGTATTGTCGGAACTTTAAATGCACCTGCGCTAAATGGATATAAATGTTTTTGGAATTATATAACTGGTTGCATGGATATTACTTATTTCAAAGCGGACAAATAGAGTATAAGAAATCTGGGATACAATATTTATCAGATGCATTAAAAAGAGAATATAAGTATAAGATGGCTGTCTGGATTGCCGGAAAAATTGTTCTCTGTTACGAGCGAAGATGTTAAAGAAACAGATTTTTTCTTTGATTGTATTGAACGGATAGAAAAAGTTTTTACATCAATAGCAACCTCACAAAAAATGGAGAAAAAATCAAAAATATTTTAAATGATTTAAATTCGTCCGATGGAAAAGAATTTGAAAGAGGGCATAAAACATTAGGCGAATTGATGGGATTTATTTCAGAAAATCCTAACAGTACAGGTGCGCCTGATCCGTATTGGATAATTAATGAAAATAATTTAGTCGTTTCAGAAGATAAAATTTATGAGGAAAAAGAACAGGTAAAAAAAGTACCGATATCTGATGTTAGCGAGGCTGGAAGACATAAAGCATGGATTGTTGAACACGAGAAAAGAATAACGAAAGGCGCTAATGTATATACAATTCTAATTACTAACTCGGATGGGATTGATGATGAGGCTCGTATATATGCTGATGATATATAGAGGAATATTAGAAATTCTCTATTCATTAAAGCTTCAAAGAAGAAAGAGTAATAATGTTAAAATAGAAATTATGAAGATTGTTGTAGCTGTAACTGAATTCATTTCATTAATAGTTGTGATTTTACAACTTGTAAAGGAATTAGTATAGATAAACAAGTTAATCTGTATTTACAATTTGTCAAGAATTTATTATGAAGATGCTGAATATATAAATACTGATGATATTGTTTTGTTAGAGAGGTTCTATTTTAAATAAATTATTATTTTGAGTACATGTAATTAGGAAAATGATGAATTTTATATTGAAAATAAAAACACAAAATACGTTGATAAATAAAAAAACAATGATATATTATATTTGTATGAGAAATAAAACGAGTAATGTGTTTATAAATTTGGAGGTAGACATGAAACTTCTTCGTATTACAGCGGAAGGATTGCCGTTATTTAAAGAAAAACTGGACTTATCATTTTACGCACAGCAGAGAGTGTCTGAAGAGCAAAAGAATATTCTATATCCATTATTTTCAAATATTTATGTAAATTCTGCAACAGGCTTTATTGGCATTAATGCGTCTGGAAAGACCTCTGTCTTAAAGGTTATTTTACTTGCATTGAAATACTCAATAATGAGCCAATTAATCATATTGAATCTCGAGATATATTGGGAAACTCAAGCCAGATTAAATTAAATATGTTTTTTTATTCAAGTAATACAAAAGAAGTATGCCGATTGGAAACAATAATTATTGCTCAGAAGAATAAATCAGAAGGAATAAGGTGTATAGCATCGGTTCAGAGTCATTGTGGACAAAATCTGCGGATGAGGTTATTACCCGTAAGGCAATGCTTAATTTTGAAGGAAGAGAGCCTATAATGGTTAGAAGCAGACCAGGAGGATTTTTTATCAGATGATGTAAGTATTATGATTGCGAGGAATAAAAAGACTAAGGATAATATGCGTATTGTTAATCTTCTGAAATACACAAATGAAAACGTTTTGCGGATTTCTGAAGATAATATTCCAGTTGAAGTTATCACTTTTTGGATCCGACAATTGAAAAATTACACTTTGATGAAAATGACAATAAGATATTAATTCATTTGCAATTCAGAGGCAAAGAGGAAATTCTTTTAAATAATCCGGCAGAGCTTAACGATTATCTTTCATCAGGCACTGTGAAAGGAATGATTATTTTTACATTGGCAAAAGAAGTACTACAGAGCGGTGGTTATATTGTAGTGGATGAAGTAGAAAATCATTTTAATAAAGAAATTGTAACAACATTGCTGCGTTTTTTTATGGATAGCAAGCTGAATAGAAATGGTGGAACTCTTATTTTCTCTACACATTATCCTGAATTATTGGATGAATACGAGCGCAATGATGGTATA
>VOFE01000608.1_pt1 | contig 18000 bp, 22 predicted proteins | sample 5384071 | NCBI WGS metagenome assembly VOFE01 (sample SAMN12384724, study PRJNA508395) | human gut metagenome | isolation source: healthy gut D | host: Homo sapiens
CTGATGAAATTTATATTTCTCCTTCCTCGCTGCGCAAGGATCTCAAGGAGCTGAAGCCGACGCTGGAACGCTATCATCTGACCCCTGCAGCACAGCCACAGCAGCGGCTATCGGATCACCGGCAGGAAAAGGATATCCGCCGATGTTTGTCCAAGGAAGCGTCGATCAGCGGAATCATCGACTTCCTGCCGCAGGAAACGATGTATAAATCCAGCCAGCTGAGCCTGATTCAGCACGTCATCGCAGAATCGCTGATGAATGCCAACATTTCAATCACCGCCGATTCCTGCAGTGCCCTGTCGCTGCATATCCTGATCGCGATCAACCGCGTGGAAACCAACAACCTCATCAACCAGGAAGTCAGCGAAGCCATGCGCCAGTCGCTGGAATACAAAACGGCGATTGATATCAACCGTTCGATCGAGGAAATTTTCCATGTGTCGCTGCCGGAGGCGGAGCTGTGTTATTTTGCGTTCCATATCAACGGAAAAAAAGAAAATCAACGCCGATCATGAAAGTCTGAGTGAAGATCTGCCGCAGGATGCCGTGATCTTTTATAATTTATTTCTGCGCAATATCTTGAAGCTGTCCAAAATCGATTTGTTTGAGGACAAGGATTTACGGGCGAATCTCTTAACGCACATCGTACCGTTTCTGCACCGGCTGGATAACAATATGCAGGTTACGCAGTCGAATCTGTCATCGATCCGCGACGAATTTCCGTTCGCCAACGAACTGGCGGTCTGCGGCCTGTCGTTTATTCCCAGGAAGTACGGCATCGCCGTGTCTGAGGAAGAAATCATGTACTTCACACTGCACATCGCGCTGGCTTTGGAGCGGGGACCGGAAGCGCGGGTGAAAGTGAATATCGCCGTGATTTCCAACGATATTTCCAGTTTGTTTAAGCTGATCGCTTACCGGCTGAACAAAACACTGGCGGATTTTATCAATCTGATCAAGCTGTTTGATGCGAAATCGCTGGATGCGGAGGAGTTAAAAAGTTCGACATCATTCTTAACGCGACGGAAGTAAATCTGCGTTTCGATAAGCCGACGTTAAAATCCAGCCGAGTCTTTCGGAGAATGATCTGCATATCCTTCGCCTGATGCTGAACAATCTGAACGAGAAGTTTCATCTGGACAAACTGATCCGTCCTGAGCTGTATCTGAAATCAGCGCTTCTTCACGTCAGGAAGCCTTGATGAAGCAAATTGAACACATTCAAAAAAAGTTTGCCGCTGCCTGCGGATTTCTATGATTCCGTCGCCGCCCGGGAGCGCATGGGGACAACCGAATATAACAATAAAATTGCGATTCCGCATCCGTTAAACCCGGAACAGCTGCCTAATTTTATTTCCATCTGCAAGCTGAAAAAACCGGTGACGTGGAACGCGAAACCGGTTCAGATTATTTTCTTGGTCTGTATCAATGAGAATCAGGCATTGACACGGATTTTCTTTGATAAAATCTCAAAATTATTCAAAATAGTCATCTGGCTTTTTGAATTGTTGGAAACGAGGAATTATGATGAATTTATGGCAAAGTTCAGCCAGTTCTAAAGGAGGGATTCGATGTTCACTACCTTTCCCAGCTGTCAGTTTCAGGCTACCCATCCGCAAACTGCCGCTGAAATAAGGGATTATCTTAAAGGCCGCTGGAACGCTGAAACGACAGGCTGCTGCCGCAGGGAGGGATTGAAATTTCAGTCCGGCGATACGTTGGTCACGGTCTGTCTTAGCTGCACAGCGATTCTTAGAGAACGATTTCCTTCTTGTTCAGTCATAACGCTTTATGACTTGTTGGAGCAGGATTGTGAGTTTTGCTGGCCTGATGCGCGCCAACAGGCAATCACAGTCCAGGACTGTGCCCGGGCAGATGCCTCTCTGCGCCGTCAGGTCCGCGGCCTGCTGACGAGAATGAATTATGCTGTGCATGAAATGGATGAGGCAGCACCGCCCACCTGCGGTACCCTTCTGATGAATCCGATCAGCGATCGAAATCGGCAGAGCGCACCGGCTTACTTTAAATCGCTGCAGGCTCAGGTAAAAATTCTGGATTCTGCCAAGCAGCAAAAGCTCTTGCAAGCTCAGGCTGGTTACTATCCCGACAAGCAAGTGGTCGCCTACTGCAACAGCTGTTATCAAGCGCTGGGTTCTTTGAATATCGAGCGTTTTCATCGTTAGATCTGATTTTTATGAAAGGCTGATCCGCAGCTGTCCGTAATGAGTATATCTGGGATGTATGATTTTTTCTTAAAGTTTTATCACCAGAACGTGTGGGATGAAAAAACTAAATAATTTAAAATTTCTGTCAGTCTTAAGACCTTTTCGAGCGTATCACGCACGACATTCATCGTTCTGGCCTGATCTGCGAGTTCTGTTCTGTTGACCTCAAACAAACGAAAGACCTCCTTTATCTAATAGTTTTTCAATATTTCTGGGAACATACAGATTCCATTTTACATCCAATACCGGGCTCTCATTTTTACAGTCTTCATAGAGATAGCGACAGCTTTTCCGATATTCTTTCCTGCAGAGTTCAAAGAATTTTGGGCTCAATTTCATATTCAGGGAAAAACGTACAAAAGAAGCCTGCTTTCTGCCATAGAAATTGATTATCAAACGCCGTTAAGACCGCAATCAAATTTTCCTCATTCACAACAGTGATCATGGAAAGGCAGCGCAGCAGTTCTTCAAGGCCGCCGATTTTATCAAAATCCTTAATGTTATCCGCAATCGTGCGCTCAAGATCTGTGACTCGAATCCGTCCGGACTGTCGAATCCCTAAATTTATTTTTGGAGATACACGCCGATAGTATCTCCCGTCGAAATCAAATGAACGGAAACGATGAGCAGATGTCACATAGACATCCGCAAACACTTGATTAGTCAGTCCGTAATACTCAAATGCTGTGTGATGAGAAACGCAGGCATCCGCGGTTATTCCTGAGGCAATCTCAAAACTATTGCAGACAGACGTGCCAGTTTCAAGATTCACTGCCACGTAGTAATTTTACGAACGTCGGTTATCCATCCTCTTTTTTTATATGTGTAAAGCAAAGTATCCGCAGTCCGGATATTATGCGTAAGAGCAGCAACATCCTCACGACTGAAACATCCCATCTTTTAAAAGTTTTACATAATAATCCATAGGCTCACCTCTTTTTAAAATTGACACAATTTACTTTATTATACAAGTAATTTGTGTCAATTTTAAAAGAATCATGATTAAAATTCAAGTTCCTGTAAAAATTGAGATCTCAGTTTTAAGCAGAACTGAGAATAAATCATAATTCAGACTGGCGAGCGAAGTCTTTGTCAGCATTAAAGACACAATCAAATTATTAAATCCTATATTGATTATAGCAGGATCCGCAGGCGTATTCATCTCATTTGAGTTCCATTAGCTGAAACCCTTGTTTATATTTCATTACAAAAAATCCTCTGCCCCCTGAGGGAACAAAGGATTGATAATTCATTGTTCTAAATTACCGCTGAACACGCCCGGAGCCGTCGCCGCCCGCCAGCGCTTCAACTTCCTCGGCGCTGACCAGATTGAAATCACCGTTGATCGTGTGCTTCAATGCCGAAGCCGCGACCGCGAATTCCAGAGCTTCACCCTGCGTCTTCTTGGTTAACAGGCCGTGAATCAGGCCGCCGGAGAACGAATCGCCGCCGCCGACCCGGTCGATGATCGGATTGATCTCATACCGCTTGGACTGATAGAATTCCTCGCCGTCATAAATTAACGCCGACCAGCCATTATGCGTGGCGGAGAAGCTTTCGCGCAGTGTTGTGCAGACCGTCTTGAAACCAAACTGGACGCGCATCTGCTCAAAGATTGTCTTGTAGCCGTTCAGGTCCAGCTTGCCGCTGGAAACATCCGTGCCTTCCGGCTTAAAGCCCAGGCACAGCTCCGCATCTTCTTCATTGCCGATGCACACGTCGACATACTGCATCAGATCTTTCATGACCGCCTGCGCTTCTGCCGGTGTCCACAGCTTTTTACGATAGTTTAAATCGCAGGAAACGGTAACGCCGTGCTTCTTCGCCGCGATACAGGCCGCTTTGGTCAAAGCCGCGCCGTTGGCGCTGATCGCCGGCGTAATGCCTGACCAGTGGAACCAATCAGCCCCTTCCATGATCTTATCAAAATCGAAATCATCGACCGAAGCCTCGGCAATCGAGGAACCCGCACGGTCATAAATAACCTTGGAAGCCCGCATCGACGCTCCGGTTTCCAGATAATAGATGCCCACGCGGTCGCCGCCGCGGGCTATGAAATCGGTCCGGACGCCGTATTTGCGCAGGGCGTTCACCGCCGACTGGCCGATCTCGTGCTTCGGCAGCTTGGTGACATAATACGCATCATGACCATAATTAGCCAAAGAAACCGCAACATTCGCTTCACCGCCGCCGTAAACGACGTCAAAGGAATCAGACTGAACAAAACGAGTATTGCCCGGTGTGGACAAACGAAGCATAATTTCGCCTAATGTAATGATTTTCATAATTGAGATTTACCCCTTTCCTTATGCCGCATTTTTCAGATGGATCGCAAAGCCGCCGATTTCACCTTCAAAGTAAGCAAATTTCAGATGACCCTTGGCATCGAACTGTTTCGTTTCTTCAACGAATTTGTAACCCCGCGCTTCAAAGTAACGGACTGCACGGTCCACAGAATTCACAGTATAACAAATATGTCCATGCGTGCCGCGGCCGTTTTCATTCATCACTTCCACGGTCTCGCCCGCAAAGAAGCTCTTGGACGTGGCGCGTACATCGCACTGAAGCAGACCTGCCATTTCGTTCGCAATCCCGCGGAGGTCGACGGTGTGGCGTTGATGCCGACATGATCCAGCTTCAGCCCCAGCATCGTCTTGACTGCGTTCTGCGTCAGTTCCTTAATCTTATCGAATTCCCCGTTGGCAATCAGCTTGGAATCGATCATCCAGGTACCGCCGCACGCTACGATCCGATCATAGGCCAGATAATCGCAGATATTATTTTCCTTAACCCCGCCGGTCGGCATGAAGTTGACGTTCACATACGGAGCCGCCAGCGCCTTAATCATTTTCAGGCCGCCTAACGGCTCAGCCGGGAAGAATTTCACCGTGGTCAAGCCAAATGACAACGCTGCTTCAATATCGCTGGCATTCGCGCAGCCTGGCAGAATCATGATGTTTTAGACTGGCAGTAACGAACGATCTCCGGATTCAATCCCGGCGAAACGATGAACTTCGCGCCCGCTTCGATCGCGTCGTCGACCTGCCTGGTCGTCAGAACGGTGCCTGCGCCCAGGATCATGTCCGGGAACTTTTCATTGATGATCTGCATCGCCTGCTTGGCATGTTCAGTACGGAACGTCACCTCAGCGACAGGCAGTCCGCCTTCGCACACAGCGCCTTGGCCAGGGGTTCAGCGTCTTCGATCCGGTCGATTTTGATGACCGGCACAATGCCGATCCGGCTGATTTTTTTCTAAAATTGCATCCATGATTTCCACTCCTTTTTCTTGAATGAGTTGATACACTTCTAGTATACATGCTTTCCCAGGTTTGTAAAGAGATGTTCTAAATTTTTTTAGATATTTAGTAATATACTAAAAATATTTTAGGTTTCACTCGGACTATCTTGACAATTTACCACTCCTCTGAAACAATATTCGTTAGAGAATAAAGGAGGGATCGCCAGTGAATTCAATCGAAGAACAACGTCTGCTTTTTTCTCAGATCCTGGATCTGTTGGAACATCATTTCGGACCGCAATGCGAGATCGTGCTGCACGACAACACGAAGGATTACGCGCATACGATCATTGATATCCGCAACGGTCAGATCAGCGGAAGAAAGATTGGCGACGGCGGCGGAGCCTGGGGGCTGGAGGTTCTTTCCAGCGAACAAACCGATACTCACCGCTATAATAAAGTCATGGTGACTGACGACGGCCGGATCATCCGCAACAGCTCGATTTTCTTTCAGGACAGCGAAGGGAAGAATATTGGTTCGCTGTGTCTGAATACCGATATCACGCCGCTGGTGGAAGCGCAAAAGAACCTGGATGCGTTTACCCTGCTTCCGCAGGAAGAAAAAAAGATTGGCGAGGAACCATTTACCAACGACGTCAATCAAATTCTGAGCTGTCTTCTGCAGGAATGCCGCAAGCGGATGGATAAGCCGGCCAAGGAAATGAATAAGGAAGAAAAATGGAAATTGTGCGCTTTCTTGATCACAAGGGCGCCTTCCTGATCACCAAGAGCGGCGATAAGATCTGCGCTTTCCTCGACATTTCCAAGTTTACGCTTTACAGCTACCTGGATACCATCCGCAAGGAAGATAAAGAATGAATCCCACGCTGCGCAGCGCCGGCTTAACCTGCCTGAAGTGCCTTAACGAAGCAGGATATGAAGCCTGGTGGGTGGGCGGCTGCGTGCGCGACACATTGCTGGGCCGGCCGGTTCAGGATGTCGACGTGACGACTTCCGCTTTACCTGAACAAACGATCGTCTGTTTCCGCAATGCCGGCTATCCGGTCATTCCGACGGGATTGAAACACGGCACCGTGACGGTCATGATTCAGGATATCCCGATTGAAGTCACTACTTACCGATCTGATTCTGATTATCAAGATCACCGTCATCCGGAATCTGTTCGCTTTACACGTTCCTTATGGGAAGACTGCGCACGGCGGGATTTTACGATCAACGCGCTGTGCTGGCATCCGGATCTCGGACTGCGCGATTATTTCCACGGCCAGCGAGATCTGAAAAAATAAAGTCATTGCCTGCATTGGTAATCCTTACCAGCGGTTTGATGAGGACGCTGCGAATTCTGCGAGCATTGCGGTTCGCTTCCACCTTAGGCTTTGCACTCGATCTGGGTACGCGTCAGGCGCTCTTTCATCAGGAAGAATTGCTGCGGGTGTTGTCTGCCGAGCGCATTGCCCGGGAAATGGAAAAATGGTTGTCGGACTCCGCTGGCCGGAAATCTTCGCCAACAACTATGAAATTCTGGCGGTTCTGTTTCCGCAGCTTCCTGCCTTGCAATCACCGCAGGCAATTCAAAAGCATTCGATACGTTCCGGTTCTGTCCGCCGGTGACGCTGCCCCGGCTGGCCTGTTTCTTTCTGGAAACAGAACAAACGCCTTTGGTCTATTGTATCGATCAGGCTTTACATTGGACTGGACAGCTGAAATTTTCTAATCAGAATAAGAAAAATCTGATCCAGCTTGTCCGTTATCAGAATCACCCGATTCCTCAGGACCGCGTAAGTCTGCGGCTTTTGATCCATGAACTTCCGGATCGATTCGGAGAATGGATTCAGCTCAACAAGCCTTAAACCGGCTTACGCCTGAACAAGCCGCCCACCTGATCGCCGCCAGCGAAGAAATCCGCGGACACGACTGCCTGACCCTCAAGCAGCTGGCGATCAACGGGGCCGACCTGATCGCCGCCGGCTGTCCGCGTCCTCAGATCTCCGCACTTTTAAAGCAATCGCTGAACGCGGTGATGGAGGATCAGATTCCGAATCAAAAAGCTGCGCTTTTGCGCTTTGTCCATCAACAACGAAAGCCGGAACACCAGGAGTAAATCCCTGGGGAACCGGCTTTTTTGTCTTCTTAATGATTTATGAAATTAGACGCTCTTTTTTCTTCCCGCCGTTAATTCCAGTTCGTTGTGAAATAACCGTTTTCCTGAACGAATTCCAACGTGCGCCACATTTCCACGGCACGGGTTAATCCTTGTTCATAATCCGGCATCGGCCAGCGGGAAGAACTCGAAGGTCGCGGTACCCGGATAATCGATGGCTTTGAGCGCTTCGATCACTTCGATCCAGTTCACCGTCCCGAAACCGATCGGCAGGTGCTGATCCTTTTCCCATTGTTGTCATGCAGATGTACTTCGTACAGCTTCTTCCCCCATGCGCTGGATCGCTGCCGGGATATCCACACCGTCCACGTTTGCATGGCCGACGTCCAGACAGAAACCAACGTTCTCCAGATTCACTTCTTCCACCAGCGCAATCAATTCGTCGATCTGACTGTAAAACGTCCTCCGTAGATATTCTCGACCGCCAATCGAATTCCTTTCTCCGCCGCTCGCTGACCGAACCAGCGCAGGTTTTCCACAACCCGCCGGTGCGTTTCTTCCGCGCCCCATTTTTCTAACGACGCCTGATGAACGATTTTATTCTTCTTAAACCCCTGTCGGAGAACGTCCCCGGATGGACGACGAACACGCCTGGATCCAGGACACTGTAAATATCCAGGCTTTTCTGCATATAATGACGAACCCGCTTTTTGTTCAGGATCCTCCTCGTCCAGCACCGAACCGACGAAATGATAAGACGACAGCTTCATGCCTTTCCGGACAGCCAGCGCGTGAATCTGATCGGCAAATTCCTGATCTTCGGCCTCCTTTTCCGGATACACCTCCTGATCCCAATAAGTATTGAACGTATGAATTCCCAGTTTCAGCGCCATTTCCATTAACGCTTCCGCTTTGTTGAGATCCAGCTTGCCTTCGGCATTGCTAAAATCAAAGTGCAGTGAACATTCTCGCATAAAATTAAAGCTCCTCTCTGGATCTTATTATACCGCAGTTTTTCTCTGACTGAACGACCTTCGGGTAAATCTTCCGTTCATTCCCACCGAATAAACAAACAAACCAGAGATCCTTTTCATCCTGATCCCTGGTTTGCATTTCTTGATTTCATTCTATCTTGCTGGTCGATCTAGTTTTTCTATTCCTCTTTTTAAAACATTTATAAGTCTGGATAAACGTTCAGCTTAATTCAAGTCCCGTTTTGCTACATTGTGAACGATCTGCTTGGCCAGCGCTTTTCCCTGGGCAAACGAACCGTCGATGCCGCATTCGCCGGCTAAAACTTCTCCAGCCGCAAACAGATAAGGAATGGCCTCTCCGCTCTCCTTAACCACCTGCATCGTATCATAATCTACGACCAGGCCGCCGATGGTAATATGCGCCGCAGGAACACACGGATAAGCATAATATGGACCTTTTCGCAATTTCACTGTTCGGTTCAAATGTTGTACGGCCAAATTGCGAATCCTCATGGGTTTTCGTCATTTCGTTATACGCCTTAACCGTAGCTTGCAGAGCCTGCGGATCCGCGTTAATCTGCGCCGCCAGTTCTTCCAGCGTATCCGCTCTGAACAGTCTTCCATTTTTCAGCATTGCTTCCACGTCACTGCCACCCTGTGTTCTGCCATCCTGAATTCCGCTGTTATTCGAACTGGAGATAATATAAGTTCTTGATCGCCGGTCTGTTCAAAGATCGCCGCCGAAATATCCCAGCGGGTTCCCCGTTTCATTCGTAAACCGCTGACCTTCCTGATTGACCATCAGACACGATGCCGTATTCCCAACAATCGCTTCTGTAGACCCAGTTTTTCTATCGGCCATCGGGAACATCATTTCCGCTTCCATCTGATCGACAGCTGCGCCTAATTTCTGCGCCATGACAATGCCGTCGCCCGTCGCGCCTGCAGTATTAGTGCTTAAAACGTCTTCCGTCATGCCTTCCCATAGCTCATTGTATTCCACTAACATTTTGCCATTGCCCGCAAATCCGCCCGTCGCTAACAGGACGCCCTGACGTGCCTTAACGTTATATTGAGTTCCATCCGCACTGACCGCATGGACACCGGTCACTGCGCCTTCCTCGTCGACAAGCAATTCCGTCACCGGTGTGCTGGTATAAATGTCAATCGGATACTGATTTTCTTCAATGTTCTTTTTTAAATAATGGAAATACCCTTCGCCTAAGTAAAAGTCTTTAATATTCGTCCAGCGCGGCCAGCTGTATCCGACAATTCCATGGGCCTTTTTCCCATTCAACGCCCATCTCTTCGATCCAATTGTCGAATTCCTGCAGTGTTTCCGCAAAATACAAATAATCTTCGAGGTTGCCGCCATCTGTGCGAACTCCTTCGATCGCCATCCATAACGGACTGTCGAAAACCTTCGTGCGATCGGTAGCTTACCAGGCTTCAACTTCCGCCGTAAATTGAGCCCAGACCGCCGCTTCTTCTTCGCTTTGCGGTCCCTCTTCTAAAGCGTTCAGTACTCTGGCTTCATAACCCGCATCATTGTCAGCCTTGAGTTCTTCCGGCAAGCCCAAGTTTTCAATAAAGCCGCCGCTGACGATGGCATTTCCACCGATATTCGCCTGTTTTTCAAAGACGACGACGGAGTCCGCTCCTTCATCCGCAGCGCTGACCGCCGCAGCCATACCAGCTGCGCCGGCGCCGACAATCACCAGATCGGTCGTCAAATCAATGACTTCTTCCGACTTCTTGGTATTATTCGCTGCTTGCTTTAACTGTTCAACATCACCGCCGGCCTGTCTGACGGCGTCCGCTGCAGCTTCTAAAATCGCATCCGAGGTGATCGTTGCTCCGCTGATCACGTCGATATTCAAACTCTGTTGATCCACAATCTGTTGCGGAATCTGTTCCAACGGTGCATCCGAAATATTCGGTGTTTCGTGATGCTCCGTCACTTCGGCGGAAATGATCGCTTGATCGGAAAATTCCATTGTCAGCGCAAGTTTTCCCCTTTTCCATTTTCGGAGATGCCGGTATACGTTCCGGCCTGATAGGTCTGGCCTTCCGGTTGTTTCGCAGACTGCGAACAGCCGCTTAACAGTGAAGCTGCCAAGCCAAAAGCCAGGACTGTTTTCAACACTTTCTTCATAAGTTCCTCCCTCATTTCCTCTCTATTCTACCAGTCTTCCTGAGGGAACCTCCGATCAGGTTTAGAATTCATTTCCAGTTTTTGAAAAGATTTTCCAAAACTGAAAATCACTCTTTTTTAACGTCTTCAAAACAGGTATACTAATGACAAGACCCGCAAAACGAAGCGGACAGGAGCCTTTATGTTAATCTATTATATCTTGAATTTATTAAGCAATACTCGTTCGCGGAATGATACATACGGGACCATCGCCCGGCAGTTAAGCCGGAATATTTCGAAACTGGACGACTATTCCCTGACAGCGCTGGCTGAGATCTGCAGCGTATCGCCTGCTTCTTTATCCCGTTTTACCCGCTTAATGGATTACCGCAATTACAGCACAATGGCCAACCAGCTTCAGGAGGCAATCCCGGATTACGTGCATGGCGACGGACAGCTGCTTATCAAGAGCCCGCTTCCCCATGAAAAGGGACAAACCGCCATGCGCAGGCAGCTGGATCAGATGAATGAGCTGGCCTATCAAGCCGTGCAAACCATCGATTTAACAGAAGCTGCCCGTTGTTTAATCCAAGCCCCAAAAGTCGCAGTCTTTGGATCGCCAAAACCGCAGGCCGCCTTGATGCTGCAAATGGAGCTGGGGATGCAGGCAATCGAATGTACGAATTATTATGCGCCGGAAGATCAATATCCCGAGATGCAGGCGTTAGAGGCTGGCTGTACCGCAGTTGTTTACGATTGTTACGATCATGACTCAATCCTGCCTTATATCTTATCGCTGCGGAAACCGGACGTAAACCTGATCTTAATTTCCTGCTCAGAAAAACTGAAAGCTACTTATAATCCGGATTTTTTCTGGCCTATCCCAATCTGAACTTTGCGATGAATCTCGCTTTAGCCGATCAGATTACCCTTTACCTGGTTTCTGAATTACAGGCCGCCGCCGCGCCGAAGCCCGGTAAAGTTTTTCCTGCCCGCTTTGCTTGGGCGGGGTTTTTTTGTTATTCCGTTTGTTATTCCATTGATTATCCAGAGGTTCATCTCGACCAGAATGCGAGTTCTGCGTTTCTCTCCAAGTTCACATTCTTCTCGGGAATGAAAAAAGAAGTCTTCCAAGGGGAGGACTTCCAGTCTTTGACGTTTTCGAAATTATTTCTTTTCACTTTGGAATTGGAAGCGATGAAGCAGCTGTTGAAACAACAGAACCTCGGCATCGGAGAAACCGTCCATGCACTGCATACAGTAGCGTCTGAACTCGGTTTGGATGAGATCTGAAGCGGATTTCCCTTTCTCTGTCAGGAAGATGTTCATTACTCGGCGGTCCTTGTCATTGCCTATCCGCATCACGAGATCTTCACTCTCCATTTCTGAAATGATTTCTGAAATTGTGGAGCGCTTGCTTGCGGAAATGACCGCAATTTCCTGTTGATTGATCCCGTTATGATCAGACAACAGATGCAGGATTTTGAGATGGGATAACTTCAGATCCAAAACTTTCAGCGCGTCCGACTTCACTTCGTAAAACTGCTTGATCAGATCGGAAAACATGATAAACGCTTTCGTATCTAAATTCACTACGTCCCGAATTTGATTCATGAACTCACTCCTTTCTTTTTTTTCTTATTATAAATCAAAAGTCCAGACGAACGATAGAATTTTACCGAATTCAAGTGAATTAAACGTTTTATTTCACTTTTCAGGCTGGACAAAAGAAAAGAACAGGAATCCTGCTCTTTTTACTTAAGAATCGGTGTGATTTCAATCACTGGAATTTCTACGGGATTGTAGATTCGCGGTAAATACCACCGCTGGCACAAACCGCGCGAAACGACCAGGTCTGAGTTCTGTTCCCGATACAAACCGCCGGCCCGCTTCGGAAACCAGCCTTGCCGGGGCGCGAACAAGCCGTTAATCAGTCCCGGAATCCGGACCTGTCCGCCATGGGCATGTCCGGACACAATCAGGTCAAAACCAAACTGCGCGTAGATTGGCGACCGTTCCGGCCGGTGCGCTAACAAAATCGTGTATTCCGGACAATCCTGCATCGATCCCAATTCGTTCATCAGCTGGACTTCTTCCTGTTGATCCCGGTCAATATACGCATATTTGCGCGCGGATCGTCAACGCCGCACAGCGTCAGCCTCGTCCCGCGAATTGTGATTGTTTCTCTGGTATTGTCCAAAACGGTAATTCCAGCCTGGCGCACCCGCGCTTTGACCTCCGGCAGCGTGATCAGAGTCTCGATATTTTCATGATTGCCTGTGCAGTAATAACACGGCGCTATCGCTGAAACCTGATCGAGAAACAATTCCGCACCCCGCAGCGGTTTGATATCGTCGATAATATCTCCTGGCATGAGAATGAGATCGCACCGGGACTGCCGCAGCTTATCCAACAGCCGCTTTTGATCCGGACCATAGACCGTGCTGTGCAGATCGGAGACGACCGCCAGTCGGACCGGCGCTTTGATTTTCGGACTGGACAGCGTATAGGATCGGAATCGAATTGGAAAACTGACGAGCCAGCCGATCAACAGATAGGCGGCGGCCAGGCCGAGAAAGAGAAGGGCCAGCTTCATCGCCCGCCTCCTTTTGTAATGCCTGCGGTATCGTTATGCGGTTGTTTCATTCTATTTCTCCTTTTATTCAAAGGGACGGCTTCCGCGTTAAAGCCGCGGAAACCTTTCCTTTTTAATAATCGCCCATTGCGATCATTCCGTCGATCACCTTCTGGACGCCGGCGATGTTGGCGGCTGTCACATAATCCTTCGGATCCAGCTGATATTGCCGGATTGCTTCCTGGCATTGTTTATGAATAGAGATCATAATCCCACGCAGCTTGTCGTCGACTTCTTCAAACGACCAGGCCAGACGCATGCTGTTCTGGCTCATTTCCAACGCGGAAGTCGCGACACCGCCGGCGTTGGACGCCTTGCCCGGGGAGAACAGGATTCCCTGCTGACGATACAAAGCGATCGCTTCGTTATCATTCGGCATATTCGCGCCCTCAGCGACGAGCTGGCAGCCCGCATCGATTAAGCGTTGAGCGCGCTCCTTGTTGATCTCGTTCTGTGTCGCGCATGGGAAAGCCAGATCAACCTTCAGGTTAGCGTCATAGACCGAGCCTTCATGATATTCGCCATGCCCCGCCATTTCCGGATACGCCGAAAGCGAGGTGCGCAGCTGTTCCTTGATTTTCTTCACGGTATCCAGATCCAGCTGTTCATCGACGATATAGCCTTTAGAATCACTCATCGCGATGACCTGAATTCCGTTCTGCAGCGCTTTTTCCGCGGCGTAGATCGCGACGTTGCCACTGCCGCTGACAATCGCTTTCTTCCCCTGCGGATCCATCTGCGCCGCTTTCATCATTTCCAAGACGAAGTAGATCAACCCGTAGCCGGTCGCTTCTTTGCGTGCCAGACTGCCGCCATAACCTACGCCCTTGCCGGTTAACACACCACGCTCGCTGACGCCCTTCAAGCGCCGGTACTGACCGTATAAATAACCGATTTCCCGTGCGCCGACGCCCATATCACCGGCCGGCACATCGACGTCCGGACCGATATGCTTGACATTCAATCATAAAGCTCTGGCAGAAGCGCATCACTTCTGCATCGCTTTGCCTTTCGGATCGAAATCACTGCCGCCCTTGCCGCCGCCGATTGGCAGCGTGGTCAGGGCATTCTTGAAGATCTGTTCAAACGCCAGGAATTTCATCATCCCCAGTGTCACCGCCGGATGAAACCGCAGACCGCCTTTATAGGGGCCCAAAACGCTGTTGTATTGAACACGGTAACCGCGGTTGACATGCATCTGTCCCTGATCGTCCATCCACGGCACTTTAAACTGGATAATCCGCTCCGGTTCTGTCAAGCGTTCCAGAATTGCCATTTTCTCATATTCCGGATGATGATCGAAAATCAGACTGACCGATGTCAGCACTTCTTCCACCGCCTGCAGAAACTCGGGCTGCGAGGCGTCTTTTTGTTTCAGTTGATGTAAAACTTGTTCACAATATGAATTCATTGTTATCCCACCTTTTTTATTATGATATGCTACTCGGCCTGAAAATTCAATGAAAAAAGAGGGACATTCCTTTCGGATATTCCCTCTCTGTTCATTTTAGACCGCTGGTTCAGCGTGGCTGCCGAGCATTTCTTCCGGAAGCTTGACATCTTCTTCCAGATCGACGGAACGTTCTTCCCGTTCCTCGCGCAGCTCCGCTGCCCGTTCTTCGATCATGCGCGTCGTTTCGCGCTCGAATTTTTGAGCCGGTTCCCGCTGGGATCAGCTTGCCGATGATGACGTTTTCCTTCAAGCCGATGAGATGGTCCACCTTGCCCTTGAGGGCCGCGTCGGTGAGCACCTTGGTGGTCTCCTGGAACGAGGCGGCAGACAGGAAGGAATCGGTTTCGACAGATGCTTTTGAGATACCCAGCAGCGTCGGCCCGAAGACCGCCGGATGCTTGCCCGCTAACAGACAAGCGCGGTTGATGCCGGTGATGTTGTTCAAGGACAGCGTCTGACCTGCGCTTAAGCCGGTGTCGCCGCCGTCGATGACAATGATCTTCCGCAGCATCTGACGGATCATAACTTCGATGTGCTTATCGGAAATTTCAATACCCTGGGAAGCGTAAACCTTTTTGACTTCCTTCAAGATATAGTTCTGAACTTCCATTACGCCTGCGACTTCCAGCAGTTCCTTCGGGTTAACCTGACCTTCGGTCAGCTTATCGCCCGCAACAACCTGGGACCCGACTTTCAGCCAGGAACGGATCGTCTGCGTCAGATCGCATTTGTGTTCGATGCTTTCCTTTTCGTTGGTGACCACGATGCGCATGCCGCTCTTGTTTTCCAGTTCGCTGATCTCGGTGATTTCACCGTCGATCTTGGACAGAACCGCGACATGTTTCGGGCAGCGGGCTTCAAACAGTTCTTCAACTCGCGGCAGACCCTGCGTGATATCACCGTCGTTACCGGAAGCGACGCCGCCGGTATGGAATGTACGCATGGTCAGCTGTGTGCCTGGTTCACCAATGGACTGCGCGGCCATGATGCCGATCGCTTCGCCGGCTTCCGCCAGCTTGCCGGTCGCCATGTTGCGGCCATAGCACTTGCGGCAGACGCCGTTGGTGCTTTCGCAGGTAAACGTATTCCGGATATAAGCTTGGGTGACGCCGGCATTGACCACACGCTGCGCCATCGCTTCATCCATATAAGTATCCGCTTCGACCAGAATTTCACCGGTGTTCGGATCAACGATCGCATCTTGGCTGTAACGGCCGATTAAGCGTTCAGCCAACGGTTCGAGGATCGTGTTGGTCTTGCGGTCGACGATATCCTCAACCAGATAGCCGCGGTCGGTTCCGCAGTCTTCCTCGATGATGACGACATCCTGAGCGACGTCGACCAGACGACGGGTCAGGTAACCCGATTCAGCCGTCTTCAGCGCGGTATCGGTCAGACCTTTACGCACGCCGTGAGTCGAGATAAAGAACTCGGACACATTCAGACCTTCACGGAAAGAAGAGTAAATCGGAACTTCGATAATCGAAGGCTGGTATTCCTTCTTGGACTTCGACTGTGTCGGACGGGCCATCAGACCCCGCATGCCGCACAGCTGAGTAAAGTGGGATTTGTTGCCTCGCGCTCCGGATACCGCCATCATGTTGATCGGGTTCTTACGCGGCAGGGATTTCATAACGGCATCGCCAATTTCATCCTTGATATCCGCCCACAGCTTCGAGAAGTGGCGTTCCCATTCCGGCGGCGTCAACATGCCTCGGCTCAGCAGCTTATCCAGCTTATCCGCCTGAGCGCGGCCTTCCTCAACATATTTCTGTTTGTTCGGAACGACATTGATATCCGCCAGGGATACGGTCATGCCCGCAACCGTGGAATATTCAAAGCCGAGGTCCTTGATGTTATCCATGATATCGGAAGTGCCTTCCGTTCTGTACCGGTTGAACACTTCAGCGATGACGTTCGACAAATCCTTCTTTTGAATTCCGATTCAGCGGCATGGCAGCGATCGCTTCCTTGATGTTTGTGCCTCAACGGCAGGAAGAACTTATCCGGCGTCGCCTGTAAGCTTGCCTTGTTGACATCGTTGATATACGGGAAGTCTGCCGGGAACATTTCATTGAAAATGACCTTGCCGACTGTCGTTACCAAGTACGAATGATTCTGCTTCTCCGTGAAGCAGCTCTTATGCAGAGCGTATCCCGGCAGGGCAATGCGGGTATGCAGATGCACCTGCTTATTCTGATACGCGATTAAGACTTCGTTGGTATCCTTGAAGACATGGCCTTCGTTGGTGCCGAACCGGCCGTCAAAGTCGGCGTTGAACGCGGTACAGACTAATGGATGCAGCTTGATCGCTTTGCCCTCTACCAATACTGGTTCAAAGGCCTGGATACCCAGCCTATGCAAGGTCGGTGCACGGTTCAGCATGACAGGATGCTCTTTGATAACGCCCTCTAATACGTCCCATACTTCCGGTCTTACCTTCTCGACCATTCTCTTGGCATTTTTTGATGTTGTGGGCATAACCCTGTTCCACCAGCTCTTTCATGATGAAAGGTTTAAACAGTTCAAGCGCCATCTTTTTAGGAAGACCGCACTGGAAGAACTTCAGCTCTGGTCCTACTACGATTACAGAACGGCCAGAGTAGTCAACACGCTTACCCAGCAAGTTCTGTCTGAATCTTCCCTGTTTACCCTTCAGCATATCAGACAAAGACTTCAGAGGTCTGGAGCCAGGACCTGTAACCGGTCTGCCTCTTCTTCCATTGTCAATCAAAGAGTCTACCGCTTCCTGCAGCATTCTCTTCTCATTTCTGACGATAATGTCAGGAGCGCCCAGTTCGAGAAGTCTGTTCAATCTGTTGTTTCTGTTGATCACTCTTCTATACAAGTCGTTGAGGTCAGAAGTCGCAAATCTGCCGCCGTCCAACTGAACCATCGGTCTCAGATCTGGCGGTATGACTGGGATGACCTCAAGAATCATCCACTCCGGTTTGTTCTCAGACAGTCTCAGCGCTTCGACGACTTCTAGTCTTCTGACGATTCTGATCTTCTTCTTCTGGCCAGTAGCTGTCTTCAATTTCTCTCGCAGATCCTTTGAAAGTGCTTCTAAGTCAATCTGTGACAACAGTTCTCTCACAGCCTCTGCCCCCATAGCAGCCTTAAAGTCACTTCCATACTTGTCTTTCGCTTCTCTATATTGCTGCTCTGTGAGGATCTCTTTATATCCGAGATCAGTCTCGCCTTGGTCCGTTACGATG
>VOFE01000702.1_pt1 | contig 18000 bp, 30 predicted proteins | sample 5384071 | NCBI WGS metagenome assembly VOFE01 (sample SAMN12384724, study PRJNA508395) | human gut metagenome | isolation source: healthy gut D | host: Homo sapiens
CCGACGTCGTGGCCGTTATCGAGGCCAACAAGGCCTAACGCCACCTACAAGGACATGCTGTCCTTCATCGAGACCGTTGCCGCCAAGGACGACGCCACCGTGTCCTTCACGCTGGCCTACCCGTTCGTCGACAGCGACAAGCAGCTCAAAGAGCGCCTGTCCCCTGTGCCGCGTCTTCCCAGCTGCCGAGATCACCAAGGAGACCATGACCACCCCGCCGACCGGCTCCGGTGCATGGGCCTTCGGCGAGTGCAACGGCGAGGATGGCGGCGAGCTGAACTTCGTCCCCAACCCCAAGTACAACGGCCGAAGCCGGCTTCCGCCGACGCCATGCAGTGGCTCGTGCGCGTTGACAACACCGCTCGCGTGACCGCCCCTGCAGGAGGGTACCGCCATCGCCGGCGAGAACATCCCGTTCTCCAACATCGACCAGCTGGTCGGCGCAGGCGTCACCGTCGACAGCGTCGACAGCTACGGCATCGGCTTCCTGATGTTCAACTGCCAGAAGGAGCCCTTCAACGACAAGCGCGTCCGTCAGGCCTTCCATTACGCCATCGATTACGACAAGCTGATCAAGAACCAGCTGGGCGGCAACGCTGGAGAGACGCTGACCTCCTACCTGCCGAAGGACAACCCGGCCTACCACGAGGCATCCACGGTCTACAAGCACGATCCCGAGAAGGCCAAGGCCCTGCTCGATGAGGCCGGCCAGAGAACCTCGAGGTCAAGCTGCTCGTCATCGACAACTGATCAAGGATCTGTCCGCTCAGATCCAGCAGGACCTGCAGGCCGTCGGCATGAACGTCACGCTCGACGCAGGCTGCCCCCCTACCCCACCCATGGCAGCTTCCAAGACCGACGAGATCCTGCCCTTCGACGTGTTCCTGGCCCCCGGCGACGTCTCCTGCTTCGGCACGAACGCCGACGCATCTGGCCTGGTTCTACGGCGAGAACACCGACTGGTGCCAGGGCCGTTCCTGCTGGGCTAAGGCCGGCGACGGCAAGTGCCAGGAGTTCAACGAGTACCTCGACCAGGCTCGCAAGGCCACCGATGCGAACACGCGCCAGGAGGCGTACAACAAGTGCTTCGACATCATCTCCGAGGAAGTGCCGCTGTACCTGCTGTTCCACAAGAAGGTCGTCACCGGCTACTGGGCCGGCCTCCCCATCGAAGGCTTCTGAGCCCAGCCCGACCACCGGCCTGTACTTCCAGAACGCGAAGCTGAAGTAATAACCGCCAGGTTATAGGCTGCAACCGGAAAGCCCGCCTCATTGCGAGGTGGGCTTTCTTTGCGTCTTGACCCCATATGCGCGTGAAGCGTATACCATGTTCACGTCAATTCGATTTAGGGGGTTATCACCGCATGACACGTTTGTTTTCCGTATACGGAGACTCCATCAGCTCCTTCGAGGGCATCCTGCCACAAGGCTGGCGCGTGTTCTTCGAAGGCGAGCTTGAGCTCACCGGCGTGAAGACGCCGCACGACACCTGGTGGGGCCAGGTCATCGACCACTTCGACGGGCAGTTCTGGCCAACGCGTCCTGGTCGGGTTGCGTGGTGGAGGGACGCGACTTCCCCTGTCGGCGCCTCGGCCGAGCGCATCGAGCACCTGCAGGCCGACGGGCGTACCCCCGATGACATCCTCGTGCATATCGGCATCAACGACTACGGCTGGGGCTGGGGTACGCGCAGATCTGCGCGGCAACGCCTTCCGCTCCGCCGAAGCTTGCGGCCGAGCGCCCGGACCATGGCAGGTGGCGGGCATGGCCCCGAAGGGAACCCCTTTGCCAACTTCGAGGAATCCCTACCGCCGAATGCTGGCAACGATGCACGCCCAATACCCCGAACGCCCGCATCTGGGTCTCCACGCTCCTTCCCGGCCGCGTGAAAGGTGCTCATCGCCCCACGTCCCCACGCGCTGGTTCCGCGGCATCTGCGTCGACGAGTACAACAAGATCATCCGCGCTGCCGCCAACGACGCCGACAACTGCTATCTCGTGGACATGCAGGCGTTCGGCTACGACTACGACGCCATCGACGGCACCCACCCCACCGCGCTTGGCATGAAGCAGATGGCTCTCCATGTTCATCCGCGGCATGGAGCAGGCCGACCCCAAGCTGCCGCGCACCCCTTACGAGGGGCACGATCTGTTCTCCGACCAGATGCGAAGCGCCGAGTTCTGCACGAAGCCCTGCGTTGGCTGCGAATACGCACGAGGAACCGGAAACAACTGGTGGCACGTCTGCGAGAAGCAACTGGCTGATTAGTTATCCTATTTCGCCGTTTATCCACGAAGGAATCTTGCAAATCGGTATAATGTGGAAGGTTTGCCAGCGTGCGTGAGCTGAACGATGGCAAACCATGTAACGTAAGCATGCTCTTATGAGCCTACAGAAAGGAGGGATCGAGTGAACAACCTGCTTCGATTGATCGGCAATCGCCTGCTTTGGCTGCCCATCATGGTGTTCGGTGTCACCGTTCTCGTCTTCTTCCTGATGTCGCTTTCGCCTATCGACCCCGCCTTCTCGGCGCTTGGCGAAAACGCGTCACCCGACCAGTTGAGGCCTACCGCGTCGAGCACGGCCTCAACGATCCCCTGATCGTTCGCTACGGCGACTACATGGCCGGCTTCTTCCATGGCGATCTGGGCACGTTCGGTCCCTCGAACCAGTCCGTGTCCGCTCGCATCGCCACCGCACTGCCCATCACGCTGCAGCTCGGCTTCTTCGGCTTCATCATCGCCATCGTCGCCAGCGCCATCCTCGGCGTCGTGTCCGCCCTGTATCGCGACCGCTGGCCCGACCAGGTCATCCGCATCTTCTCCATCGCCTGCATCGCTACGCCGTCGTTCTGGCTGTCGGTGCTGTTCATCCTGCTGTTCTCCTCCACGCTGCACCTGCTGCCCGCTTCCGGCCCCTGCCTGCGTTCACGGCAGATCCCGGCGGATGGCTTGCGCGCATGGCAATGCCCGGCATCGCCCTTGCCGTTCCGCTGACCGGCCAGATGACGCGCATCATCCGGCACGTCCATGGTCGAGGAGCTCGACAAGGACTACGTGCGCACCGCCCGCGGCTTCGGCATCCCCTACGGCACCGTCGTCGCCCGCAACGTGCTGCGCAACGCCCTGATCACGCCCGTCACCGTGCTTGGCCTGAAGTTCGGCTACCTCATCGGCGGCGCCGTGGTCCTCGAGGTCATCTTCGCCCTTCCGGGCATGGGCATGGCCATCGTCTCCGGCGTTACCTCGAATTACGTCATGTTGGTTCAGGGTGTCGTTCTCGTCGTCGCCATCACGTTCATCATCGTGAACGTCATCGTCGACATGCTCTACATCCTTATCGATCCGCGAATTAGGACGGTGTAGAGTATGGTTCAACTTCGTGGCGACCTCACCAAGAAGATGGAGGACGGCGCCGGCAAGGTCCGCTTCCGTCGCTGGAAGAACATGACCATCGGCGCGCGTATCTCGCTGGTCATCCTCATCGCTATCATCGTAGTGGCCGCGCTGGCCGACTTCATCGCGCCCCTACAGCCCCCTACGAGATCTTCACCTCGTTCTGCGCGCCTGATTCCGCGCACCTGTTCGGCACCGACGACAAGGGCCGCGACGTTATGTCCCGCCTGATGCGGCGCGCTACTCCCTGGTCATCGGCCTAGGGCGCTACTGGCTTCGCGCTGGTCGGGCTCCATCATCGGCGCTATCGCCGCCGTCGTGCGCCGCGCGCATCGCCGACGTCATCATGCGTATCCTGACATCATCATGTCCTTCCCCGGCATCGCGCTTGCCGCCACCTTCATCGGTGTTCGGCAACCTCCGTGCCGTCGCTCATCTTCGCCATCGGCTTTTTGTACATCCCGCAAATCGCCCGTATCGTTCGCGCCAACGTCATGAGCGAGTACAACCAGGACTACGTCCGCGCAGTCGTCGTCTCCGGCGCCCGCGCCCCGTGGATCCTGTGGAAGCACGTTGTGCGCAACTGCGTGGCTCCTGTCCTCGTGTTCACCATCGTGCTGGTGGCCGACGCCATCGTGTTCGAGGCATCCTGTCCTTCATCTCGGCCGGCATCCCCGAGCCCACGCCCACGTGGGGCAACATCCTGTCCGACGCCCGCGGCGGCGTGCTTGCCGGTCGTTGGTGGCAGGCGCTGTTCCCCGGCATCATGATCATGCTGACCGTTCTGTGCCTCAACATCGTCTCCGAGGGCATCACCGACGCCATCGCCGCGCCGAAGAGCGCCGTCAAGGTCGACGAGAACGACCTGAACAAGGACCGCGAGGCCGACCGCATGGTCGCCGACCCGACGCTGGCCTACGCCGCTCAGGCCGATATGCTCAACAAGCGCCTGGCCGCCCTTAAGGAAGCCGAGCTTACGCGCACCGACCGCTTCGAGGCACGCACCGACGTGCCGCCTATTCTGGAAGTGAAGGATCTGTGCATCAAGTTCCCCGCCACGGCGACGTGAACGTGGTCGACCACGTGAGCTTCGTGGTGCGCCCGCGCCAGACCATGGGTCTTGTGGGCGAGTCCGGCTGCGGCAAGTCCATCACCAGCCTGGCTATCATGGGCCTGCTGGACAAAAAGGCCGAGATCTCCGGCGAGATCATGTACGACGGCAAGAACCTGCTCAACCTCTCCGACAAGGAGATGAACGAGCTGCGCGGCCGCGAGATCGCCATGGTCTACCAGGATGCCCTGTCCTCGCTCAACCCCTCCATGCTCATCCGCTCTCAGATGAAGCAGCTGACTAAGCGCGGCGGCACCCGTTCCGCCGAGGAGCTGCTCGAGCTGGTCGGCCTGGACCCGAAGCGCACGCTGGATTCCTATCCCCACGAGCTCTCCGGCGGCCAGCGCCAGCGCGTGCTCATCGCCATGGCCCTGACGCGCGACCCCAAGCTGGTCATCGCCGACGAGCCTACCACCGCCCTCGACGTGACCGTGCAGAAGCAGGTCATCGACCTGTTGAACAAACTGCAGAAGGAGCTGGGCTTCGCGATGGTGTTCGTGAGCCACGACTTGGCCCTCGTGGCCGAGGTCGCCAACTCCATCACCGTGATGTACGCTGGCCAGGTTGTGGAGCAGGGCCCGGTGAAGGAGATCCTCACCAACCCCATCCACGAGTACACGCGCGGCCTGCTGGGGTCGGTGCTGTCCATCGAGGCCGGCGGCGCCCGCCTGCACCAGGTGCCGGGCTCCGTGCCTTCGCCGAAGGACTTCCCCGAAGGCGACCGCTTCCGTCCGCGCTCCAGCCATCCGACAAGACGTCGAACGTGCGACCCATGCTCAAGCGCGTGGCGAATTCCGACCACTATTACGCCGAGCTGCCTGACAGCGAGCCTGAAGCGCATCGGCGTCAAGCCTTATCTCACGGGAGGTGCGAACTAATGGCCGAAGCAACCAACAGTGCAGCCGTCGCCAACAACGACGAGCAGACGCCTATCATCTTCCTTGATGATATCCACGTGGTGTTCAAGACGCGTACCGGCTCCCGCTGCACCCCTAACAAAGGTCCGTCAACGGCCTGTCCCTGAAGCTCATGCCGGGCCAGACCATCGGCATCGTCGGCGAGTCCGGTTGCGGCAAGTCCACCACGGCCAACGTCATGTGCGGTCTGCAGACCCCCACGTCCGGCCACGGTGTACTTGGGCACCGATGTCACGAAGCGCTCTGCAGCGCAGCGTAAGATCATCGGCCGCGTCATCTCCGTCGTGTTCCAGGACCCGGCAACGGCCCTGAACGCGCGCATGACGGTTCGCGAGCAGCTCATGGATCCCATGATCGTGCACAAGGTCGGCGACGCGAAGTCTCGTGAGGCCGCGTGCGCGAGCTCATCGAGATGGTCGGCCTTCCCAACAGCGTCCTTGAAGCGCTGCCCGGCCAGATGTCCGGCGGCCAGCGTCAGCGCGTGGCAATCGCCCGTGCGCTGTCTGAAGCCCGACGCCATCATCGCCGACGAGCCCCCTCGGCCCTCGACGTGTCCGTGCGCGCACAGATCCTCAACCTGCTGATGGATCTGAAGAAGGAGCTCAACCTTGCCATGGTGTTCATCAGCCATGACATCCAGACGGTGCGCTACATCTCCGACCAGATCATCGTCATGAACCATGGTCAGGCAGTTGAGCGCGGCACCGCCGAGCAGATCTTCAACAACCCCAAGGACGACTACACGCGCCTGCTGCTGGGCGCTGCTCCGTCCTTTGCTCCATCCCGACCTGGGCAAGTAGCCTTACAACGGGCTAACCTAACGGGGAACGCAATCGCCCCCGCCAGCTCGCAAGAGCAGCGGGGGCGATTTTCATTTTGTTACATTTCAGAAGCGATAACGTGTAACCTAGGAAGCCCGTTTTTTATCGGCGAACTAACAACCCGATTAACATAGATGAGCCCCTTGCTCGGTACCCTCATAAAGCGAATTCCGCAGCGACTGGGAATAGTCCAATGGACTGTTCCACCAGCGAGGAGTGTCTGAGCAGCTGGGGTATCGAGCAAGGGCTCATCGAACGGGACAAAAAGAAGCCCCGACCAACATTGAACTGCACCCCAGTTCTTGGACAGGGGCAAATAGAAAACAACTAAGCTGCATATTGGGACTGATTCCGAATTCCTCCGGGGTCAGTCCCTTAAAGTTTAACCTGTCTTCTCCTCGTGTTCCAATGGACGATGTACTTCTCCAGCTCGGCTTTAAACGTCTCGGAAGTCCGGGAACTCCTGATTCCTGAAGAACTCGTCCTTGATGTGGCCGAACACCTGCTCGGTCGCCCCGTTGTCGATGCAGTTCCCCTTTCGCGACATGCTCTGGATTATCCCAGCACCCCTAAGCGCATCGCAGTAAGTTTTATGCTGGTACTGCCAGCCCATGTCCGACTGCATGATGGGGTGGGCGCCCTCGGCACCTTGGGAAGCAGCATCGCGAAAGCATCTCCTCCTGCTGCATCAGGCTCGGATGCTCCGATATCGACCAGGCAACGATCTCCTTGCTGCCGAAGTCGTAGGCCGGGGCCAGGTAGGCCTTGCCCCACCTCTGCTTGAACTCGGTGACGTCCGTGCCCAGCTTCTGCCACGGCCCGTCGGCCGAGAAGTCGCGGCCGAGCAGGTCCTCGAAGGTCTCGCCGACGACGCCCTTTGTAGGAGTTGTACTTGCGGTAGTCGGTCTCGCGCCTTATGCCGCAGCTTATGCCCATCTCGTGCATGATCTTGAGCACCGTCTTGTTCGCCACGGAGGCTTCCTTCTCGGCACGCAGGCACATCGCGATCTGCCTGTGGCCGCAGCCGTTGGCGGTGCGCGAGAACACCTCGGCGACGCCCTCCCAGAGCTCCGGCCTTGTCGGCGCCTTCGGCCCCCTTGGCCTTGTTGTAGTGGTAGGTCGACGCCGGCACGCCGGATACGGCCAGCAGGTCGGCGAGCCTGTGCCCCTTCCCTGAAAGCTCCCCTGATCACCTGGCATTTTCTCCCGCGTCGCTTTGCCGCTTCCAGGGCCCTCAATTTTTTAGGTAGGCGACCTCCGCCCTGAGCCTGCGGTTCTCCTCGGCGGTTCTCCTGCTCGACCGTCTTGGGCTTCGCCGAGGATGCCGACCCGGGCGGCCTCCCTTTGGGCTTGGGCCTCAGCGCCTCCGGGGCCCGCCCTCGCGGTACTTTCGCACCCACGAGTTCAGCGGGACAGGCCGCGATCCCGTACTTCTTCATAACGTCGGGCTTCGACATGCCGCCCTCGACGTGGTCGCGCGCCGCGGAAAGCTTGGTCTCGTAATCGTAGCTGCGATGGCTGCCGCCCATGTTCAGGAACACCTCCTGATCCGACGGCCCTGCAGGACTTGACCCAATTCTTAGCCGTCGTCATCGGAATCGCAAGCTCCCTCATCAGGGTGCGCCATCCTGCGCCCTTTCCGATCAGCTCCGCCGCCAGCTCCCGCATGTCCCTGTCGTGCCACGACGCGAAATCGGCATTCATGAAAAAACCGCACCTCCAAATCTCAGACTTTCTTTTCTTTGTCCAAGATTTGGGGTGCGGTTCATAGGCCGGGGCTTCCGATGGGACTGCTAAAACTTACTTGCCAGCAGCCTCCACGAACCAGCTGGTGATGCTGGTGGGGTGCGTGATGGCGGTGCCGACCACGACGGCCCACGCACCGGCGTCCATGGCAGCCTTGGCATCGGCAGGCGTGCACGCGGCCCTCGCAGATGACGGGCTTGTCCGGGAACTCTTCCACCGCCTGGCGCACCAGCGCCACATCCGGGCCGTCGGCCATGCCGCAATCGATGGCGGCGCCAGGGTGCGAGAGCGTGGTGGAGGCGATATCGCAGCCGATGGCGAACGCATGGCGGATGTCTTCGATGGTGGAGCAGTCCGCCATCACGAGCACGCCTCTTCAGCGGACGCACCGTGTCCTCAAGCGTCTTGCCGTCGGGGCGCGGGCGGTCGGTGGCGTCGATGGCCACGATGTCAGCGCCTGCCATCACGCAGGCGCGCGCATGACGCAGCGTGGGCGTGATGTAGACGCCCTCATGGCCTTCCTTCCAGATGCCAATGACGGGCACCTCGGTGCGGCCTTTGATGGCCGCGATATCGGACAGGCCCCTGGCAGCGGATGCCGCCGGCGCCGCCCAGCTCGCATGCACGGGCCATCGCCATGGTCTCGGGGTGGCGCAGCGGCTCGCCCCATATATGCCTGGCAGCTGGCGATGACCTTGCCGCGCAATTGCTCGATGATGGGATCCATTTCCCCGTCCTTTCAAAATTCGAAAACCAGCGGCGCCGCAGCCGCGAATCCACGGCGCCGGGCGCTGCGATATGCCGATGAAAACTACTCCTGCGGCTCTTCCCCATTCTGCTGCTCTTGGGAGTCATGCGGGCTCGCCGAGAGTTTCAAAACCCTCGGCGTCGTCAACTCCGTCCAGTTCCTGCCGGACCTCGACATCCTCCAAGTAATCCAGAAGATCCTCGGCCGCGCCGATAAGCGGGCGTGCCCGCCCAGCTCGGCCGCAAGGATAGGCAGACCGCGCTGCGCCAGCGGGATCTGGCGCTCGAAGCCCTCCTGTACCGCCGCACGCCACTTCGTGCCCGCCTTGGGCACCGAGCCGCCGATGACCACCATATCGGGATCGAGCAGGTTCGTGATGCCCGCGATGGCCTCGCCCAGGGGCGATGCCGGCGGTCATGATAACCTTTGTGCGCCGCAGGCTCGCCTCGGCTGCACGGCGGGAGATCTCGGCACCATCGATATGGTTGCCCGTGATCTCAGCATAGCGCGCCTCGATGCCGCTCCCCGACGCCACCAGCTCAAATGGCCGGCACCGCCGCACACGCACGGGATACCTACAGCCTGCGAACAGGCGATATGCCCGATCTCGCCGGCGAAACCGTGGTTGCCGCGAACCAAGCGCCCATGGGCGATCACGGCGCCGCCGATGCCCGTGCCGGCAGCGATCATCATGCAGGTATCGGCCCTGCTGGCAGCGCCCCCCAGCGTGCCTCGCCGAGCGCATGGGCCTGCACGTCGTTGAGCACCGACACCGGCAGCTCGCAAGACTCCTGCAAAGCGCTCCTTGATGGGCTGGCCGGTCCCCCGGGCATGATCTCATTAGCGTACGCGATGCCGCCCGTGACCGCATCCACGCGGCCCGCAGTGGACACGCCGATGCCGAGCACCTGCTCTCGGCGCGAACGCGCTTCGGCAAGCACCGTGTTCGCCACATCGCACACGGTGACGAGCACAGGGCCGCCCCACGCTGCGCCTGCGTGGGCACCTGGGTTTCGAACACGACTTCAGGGACAGCGTCGATCTGCTCGTATCGCAGCAGCGCGCCGGCGATCTTCGTGCCGCCGATATCAAGCGCCGCAACGTATGCGGGATATTCCATGCACCCCACCCTTCCCCTTTTCGAAAAGCACCTTATCACCTGGTGTCAACCATGGTACCGCCAACAAAAAAGCCGGCGCGGGTGGAACCTGCGCCGGCTTGCAAAAGCGAAGAAAAGCTACTGGCGGATGGGAGCGTCCGCGTCCATGAGGCCGGCCTTCTGGATGACCTCGACGATGGCCGCGACGTCCTCGCCCTCGAGCGGCTGGACGGGGCTCGCGCATCTGGTTCGTGTTGAACACGCCCATCTGCCACAGAGCCGTCTTGAACGCGCCCACGCCGGCGCCGAAGCCGACGGTGGCCTTGACCACGCGGGTCAGGAACATCAGACGGGCAAGGTGATCCTGGATCTCCTTGACGCGGTTCCAGTCGCCGGCCTGAGCGGCCTTCCACTGCTCCACGTAGCTGTGCGGGTCGAGGTTGGCCAGGCCCGGCACGCTACCGTCGGCGCCTGCCAGGTACGCGCCGTCGACGCACACCTCATGGCCGGTGAGCAGCTGCAGCGGATGACCGGCGTCCTCGTTCTCCAGCACCAGCCAGCGGAAGCTGACGTCGTCGCCGGAGGAGTCCTTCACGCCCTGCAGCACGCCGTCCTTGCCCAGACGCACCAGCATGGTGGGGTCGAGCTTGGTGTGCACGCACACGGGCAGGTCGTAAGCGAACAGCGGCAGGTCGGTATGCTCGCGGATGGCGCGGAAGTGACGCTCGGTCTCCTTCGGGCCGCCCAGGGCGTAGAACGGAGCGGTGGCGACCAGCGTCGACGCCAAAGCCCCTTGGCACGCTTGGCCTGATCGACCACGCGCAGGGTTTCCATGTCGATGACGCCGGCAAGCACGGGCACGCGATGGTTCACGATGGCCACGGCCTCCTGCAGCACATGGTAACGCTGGGCATCGGTGAGGAACGCGACCTCGCCCGAGGAGCCCAGGAAGAACAAGCCGTCGACGCCGGCGTCGATCATACGGTTGATGGAGCGCTCGAAGGCCTCCAGGTCAAGCTGCTTCTTCTCGGTCAGCGGGATGACCACCGGGGGATTACGCCGTGGAACGGGGAATCGGTCATGATGAGTACCTTGCCTCTTTCTTTCTGTTGAGCAAACTTCAATGAGGATAGTATCGAGGTTCGCGGTTCGTCAACGAACTGGCCAACGTTTCACAAACAAAGGATGGAATCCGCCTTACGGTGCGAACGGGCGCCCGAACGGCGCAAGCCTCATGGCTGCGGCGCAGCCCGAGCACCCCAACGCTACGCGATCACCTTTCCTCGAAGCACCACGTGCTTGATGTTCAGATCGCGGTCGAGCACCACGGCGTCGGCCTGATAGCCTCGGGGCGATGGCGCCCAGCTTGCCGTCAAGTCCCAAGGCGCGGGCCGGGTTGACCGTTGCGGCCTTCACAGCGCTGGTCAAGGGATGCCCATAGTGCGCACCGCCGTGCGCATGCACGCCATCACGTCGGAGACGCTGCCGGCAAGGCTGCCGTTGGCGATCGTGGCGCGGTTGCCCTTGACGAAGAACTGCTGGCCGCCCAACTCGTATTCGCCATCCCCCAGCCCGCAGGCGCGCAGGCTGTCGCTGATCAAGATCATGCGGTCATCGCCGAACAGGGCGAACGCCAGGCGTACCATAGCAGGATGGATATGCACGCCGTCGGCGATGATCTCGGCCGTTACGTCGTTACGCTCCGCACCGGCGGCAATGGGGCCGGGCTCTCGATGATGCAACGCGGGCATAGCATTGAACAGGTGCGTCATATGGCGGCGCGCCAGCATCGAAGGCCGCGCACGCGTCATCATAGCCCGTGCACGTATGGGCTACGGAGACGCGCACGTCATGGGACATCTGGCGGATGAACTCCAGGTTGCCCGGCTGCTCGGGAGCCACGTCAACCAGCTTGATGAGGCCCTTCGCCTGGTGCTGCAGGCGGCCGAACTCTTCGATGGAGGCGCTGCGCACGTATGCGGGGTTCTGCGCGCCCACCTTATCGGGGGCGATAGGGGACCTTCCATGTTGATGCCCACGATCCCGGCCTCCCCCCGCTGCTGCTTCATGCGCGGCCACGCTGGCCACGATGGGAGCCAGGCGCTCTTCAGGAAGCGTCATGGTGGTCGGGCAGATGGAGGTCACGCCACGGCTTGCCTCGTATGCCGCGATGGCGGAGATGCCCTCATCGGACGCATCGCAGAAATCGTGGCCCATGGCACCGTGGAAGTGCACATCTATCAGGCCTGGGATCACATAACATCCCGAAGCGTCCAGCGCATCGGCAGCGCCACCCGCGCCGCACGCTACGTCTCCCGATGTCTCGATGCTGGAGAAGGTCTGCCCCTCCACCACCACATCGCGTTCGCGGAAGCATTGACCGTCGAACACCTTGCCGTTTGCAATGCGCATACCCGCATGCTCCTTTCAATATGGAAGGGCCTTCCGCATGCGCGGAAAGCCCTTCGAATGTAGTTATCGATTATGGCACCGGTCCACCTTACAGCAGCGAGCCGGCCCGGCGTCCACCACGACGGTAACGTTTGGGTGCAGCTGCAGCACGGACGCGGAACCTGCGGCGTGACGGGGCCGAAGAACGCGTCGCGCACGATCTGCGCCTTATCGACGCCGCTGGCCACCACCAGGATGGGATGCCCATGGTGTAGGCCTCGCGGGGAACCTGGTCGATGGCCGTCGAACAGACGGCTGTTGGCGTTGATGGTGCTCTCCGTCAGCTCGACCACATGGGTGCGCACGGGAAACTCGTCGCACGGCTCGTTGAAGCCGATGTGGCCGTCGTGGCCCGATGCCCAGCAGCTGCAGGTCGATGCCACCCCACGCCGATGGCCTCTCGTAAGACTGGGCGCAGGCTGCGTGCATCGGGGTTGGTGCCGTCCGGCAGGTTGATCTTTGCCTCAGGGTCGATGTCGACATGGTCAAAGAGGTTCTTGTGCATGAAGCTCCGATAGCTTTCCGGGTGCTCCTTGGGCAGGCCGCGGTACTCGTCCAGGTTGAACGTGGTAACCTGCTCGAAGCTGATACGGTCGGCCTGGAAGTCCTCCACCAGGTCGGCATACAGGCCCGATGGGCGTGGAGCCGGTGGCCAGGCCCTCAGCTGCGCGGCGATCAGATCCGCCGCGCGACGGCTCATATCCTCGTAGGTCTCCTCGATGAACAGTTGCATGTGATGCCCTCTCTTTCGCCATTGAAAATCGGTCGGAGTTGATAATGGGAATTAGCACGCGCAGCATTCGCCCGCCGCGCGCTGCCGCCTAGGTCCAGAACAGCACCGTCTCGATGATGTCCTGATACGACCAGGGGTAGATATCGGAGAACCATCCGGTTTCCGGAACGAAGCAGAGAAGCGCGACGTACAGCACCGAGATGCAGACGAGCGTCAGCAGCCCTTCATGAGCAGCACCTGTGCCGTCGATCCGGGCCTGAGGTTCTCGTTGACGATGAACGCCAAAAGCACCGATGCCGCCAGAACATGAAGCTGAAGTCCGCGTAGTAGCGCTGCAAGATACCCGCCATCTGCGCATCCATCAGCGCAACCACCACGCCACCGAACAGCAAGGCGATGATGACGCCCGCAATGGTCCGGGTTGAGCGCGTTTTGAAGCGCAATGCCAGGATACGGCGCGAGAACGGCAGGATCCACAGGATGGGAAGGCATGCCAGCACGCCGCCGAACGTGATCTCCTTGATGGTCTGCCCCAAGTAGGTGGTCTCAAACGGAGCAGGCTGCACAAACGGGAACACGCCGGTCATGGAAGGCGGCTGCAGGAAGTATGCGAACAGCGCCGGAGCCAAACGCCCGATGTTCCAACCGCGCTTTGTCATGTCGTTGACCGTCAGGTTGTAGTTCGCGCCGAAATCGGTGAAGCTGCCGAAACGAGCATGGTTGTACAGCATGAGGCCCGCCGCCACCACGATATACGGCGCCATCAAGCACGCAAACTCGATCGCGCCCCTTACGCGTAAGGATGGTCCGCTTCGTGATGTACTTGCGCCAGAACAGCGGGAATGCCACCAGCGACAGCACAATCAGCTGCGGGCGGCACCCGACAACCAGGGCCATGCACAGGCTCCCGCCCAAATACCAACCGCAAGGACGCTTCGCCGCACGGCCGCGCATCCACAGATACAAGCCCCACACCGAGAACGCCAGCCCCATGGAAATGGGAAGCGAATAGAACGTGGGGAACTTCAGCAAATACAGGATGCCGCAGCACATGACCAGCGGGATCTGCAGCAACAGGTACAAGCCCAGGCTGACTCGCTTGAAGTGATAGCGCGCAAACCTGTCAAGCAACGCCGAACACCCCAGCACAAACATGATGACGGCTATGAGCACGCCGATGGCTGTGGGAAAAACTCGACCCCGTTAGCAAATAGAACGGCAAGTAAAAACACGAGCACGGGCACCACGCCGAAGTACACATAGTAGTGACCATCGTGGTATGCGACGTCGAACAGGGTACTCCTCGCCCGTTTCCTTCTGCAGCTCGTCACGTGCGCCCCCTTGTCGTAGGGTCTTCCATGTCTTGGAGCCATTGCGGAGGCGTTTCCTCCAGATACAGCTGGCCATGAGCCATGGACTTGGCAAGCTCAGCGTATTGCTGGGCGTTTTCGCCGCCGACCTTGAACGTGTTGGCAATGCCGGTGCCATCCACGAGCCGGAATTGTACGTGCTGGTGGCGACGCCAACCAGATTCGAGCCCATGAACAGATACGAGCTGAGCAGCACGATCTCGATCGCCACGGCGGTGATGAGCGCAGCCTTGGATTTACGCGGATTGCGAACGATGCCGATGCGGTAGATGGCCGACTTCGGACGGAAGATGAACGCAAGAGCCAAGATACCCAACGTGAACAAGAAACGCGTTTGGTTGAACAAGAACGGTTCCCGTGCGTTGATGGACACATCGGAAAGCTTCACGGGTAGTTGATATCCTCGCCGGTGATGGTGATCTTAAGATTGGTCACCAGGCCCGTGGTGTTCAGATTGATGTACTCGCTTTGATCGCACAGCGTGTTGACGTCCACCTGGGAACGCCCACCGTGTACTCGGTGGAATCGAAGTAGGTGCTGTGAGCCTCGTCGGTGAACTGGATCTTCACCTTGAGCTCGCTGCGCGGGCTGCCGGTAATCGAAGTTCAGCCCACGTTATGGACCTCGGAATTGAGGTTCTTGAATTCCGATGACGTGATTGACTTCGGTGACGCGATACTAGTTATCGAGGGTCTCGTCAGTGACAAACGGTTGTCCAAATTGGTGGTGTGGTAGCCCGCCGTCCGGAAGTAGTTGAAGTTGAACACGAACGTTTCCAGCACCAAAGCCGCAGGATCAGCAGCACGGCGCTTTTCACGACGTGCTTTACCGTAGCGCCATGCTTAAGCATGAAGCTGCTGGTGCCAGTAAGATATGTTCTGCTTCATGGTAGGCATACGGCGAAACATTATACGGGATAAGCAAAGGGGACAGGGTAGTTTCACCCTCCCTCTCAAGCAATATGCACGTTTTACGGTAGATGCTACAGACCCAGAGCCTGCTTCACATCAGCGTACAACGACGTCGACGTCGCGGTCGCCGTCGATGGACACAAGCAGATCGCAGCCACGATAGTAGTCGATCAGCGGGAGCCGTGGACTTCTCGTAGACATCAAGACGATTGCGCACCGTGGCCTCGTTGTCGTCGTCGCGCTGATACATCTCGCCACCGCATGCGGGGGCAAGCGGCATCGGCAACGGAGCCGATGTGGCCGCACTCCTTGCACATGCGACGAGAAGTCAGGCGCTTGACGATGACCTCGAAGTCGACATCGATGAGCAGAGCGGCGTTCAGCGGACGCTTCCAGCTCGGTCAGCATGGTATCAAGAGCCACAGCCTGCGTGGTGGTACGCGGGAAGCCGTCCAGGATGACGCCCTTCTCGGTGTCAGGCTGCTCGATGCGCTCCTTCATGAGGTCGATGATCAGCTCATCGGGAACCAGCTCGCCAGCGTCCATGAAGCCCTTTGGCCTTAACGCCCAGGGGGTCTGATTCTTAACGGCAGCGCGAAGGATGTCGCCCGTGGAGATATGGCACAGGCCGCAATCCTCGACCAGCTTGGCAGCCTGCGTGCCCTTACCGGCGCCCGGGGCGCCCAGCAACACGATGTTCATGGTGAAGCAATCCTTTCGAGATATGCAGATAATGCTTCTCCATCATAACAAAAAGGGAGGGCCCGAAGGCCCTCCCTATCGGTAACTGCAAGGTTTCCCTACTTGAAGAAGCCTTCGTAGTTGTACATCTTCAACTGGCTCTCCACCTTGCTCATGGTGTCAAGCGCCACGCCGATCATGATGAGGATGGACGTACCGCCGAAGGCCTGGATGAGCTGGTTGTTGGTGAAGTAGAAGATGATGGTGGGCACAACCGCGATCAGCGCGATGAAGATGCCGCCGGGAAGCGTGACGCGATGCAGCACGTTCTTGATGTAGGTCACGGTAGCGGAACCGGGACGCACGCCGGGGATGAAGCCGCCTGCTTGCGGATGTTGTCCGCCGTCTCCTCCGGATTGAACACCATGGAGGTGTAGAAGTACGCGAAGAACACGATGAGCGCGATGGTGAGAATCCAGTTCACCCAACCCGTGGAGATGGCATCGGCGAATGCCGTCAACCAACCCACGTTGAACAGAGCAGCAAGCTGAGCCGGGAAGTAGATCAGGCAGCTTGCGAAGATGATCGGGGATGACGCCCGCCGCATTCACCTTCAAGGGAATGTAGGTGGACTGACCGCCCATCATCTTACGACCCTGCACGCGCTTGGCATAGTTCACCGGGATACGGCGCTGCGCACGCTCCACGAAGATGATCGCGGGATGCACACGAGCACCACTGCCAGGATGAGCACCGTGATGGCAATGCCCATGCCGGTATCGGTGGTCAAGTTCACCGAAGAGAAGATGGCAGACGGGACGCGGCTTACGATGCTCACGAAGATGATGAGCGACATGCCGTTGCCGACGCCCCGCTGCGTGATGAGCTCGCCCATCCACATGATGAACGCGGTACCGGCCACCAACGTGAACACCACCAGGATATCGGTGACGATCTCGGGACCTCAGAAGAGAACACCACGCCGTACTGCGGGGACTTGAACAGCAGCAAGTAGCCGATGGCGTTGATCAGGCCCAAGGCCAGCGTCAGGTAACGCGTAACCTGGGTGATGCGACGCCTACCGGTCTCGCCTTCCTTCGCCCATCGGCCAACAGCCGGGATGACGCCCTGCATCAGCTGCATGATGATGGATGCGGTGATGTAGGGCATGATGCCGAGCGAGAACACCGAGAAGTTCGACAGCGCGCCACCGGTGAACAGGTCGAGCATGGTCATGGACACGCCCGAGTCCTGGAACGAGTTCGCGAACTCGTTGAACGGGATGCCGGGCACCGGCACGTACGCGCCGAAACGGTACAGCGCGAGAATAGCCAAAGTGAAGAGGATCTTCTTGCGCAGCTCCGGAACCTTGAATGCGTCAATGATTGAGCTTAGCAAGGCTCTTCGACCTTTCCTCCGGCCGCCTCGATCTTCGCCTTGGCGGAAGCGGACACCTTATCAACGCGGACAGTGAGAGCCTTGGTGATCTCGCCGTCGCCCAGCACCTTCACGAGCGCGTCGGCATGCTTGATGATGCCCCTTAGCCTTCAGGGAAGCACCGTCGACGACGTCGCCGGCCTCGAACTTCTCCTCGAGACGGGTGACGTTGACGGGCAGGTACTCACGCGGTTGAAGTTGCGGAAGCCGGGCAGCTTCGGCAGACGACGGGCGAGCGGCGTCTGGCCGCCCTCGAAGCCGGCACCCTTGCCGCCACCGGCACGGGACTTCTGGCCGTTCATGCCGCGACCGGCGGTCTTGCCCTGGCCGGCAGCGTGGCCGCGGCCCACGCGCTTGCGGTTCTTACGAGAGCCCCCTCTGCGGGCTTGAGGTCCTTGAGTTCCATTCTTTTCTCCTTGCAGATAGCTTACCGGGCTCCCCGCCCGGTGCTGGCAGCTCGCCGCCAGCAAACTTCCAATGACAGCCGATTGGCGCGCCGAAAACCCGCCGGTACCCGGAGCAGCCGGGCGCAGCAGCACGGTGCCAGCGGCATCGTGGCCGATCACCGGGTGGGTGACG
>VOFE01001531.1_pt1 | contig 18000 bp, 21 predicted proteins | sample 5384071 | NCBI WGS metagenome assembly VOFE01 (sample SAMN12384724, study PRJNA508395) | human gut metagenome | isolation source: healthy gut D | host: Homo sapiens
GGTGAGATACACGCGAATGTCACCAGGCACTCCTTGCTGCGGCAGGGTCGTAAGCCTTTTTTGTGGCGGACGCAGACCGCTTCGCGGAAGCCGCCTGCACTGTTGCCGTTATTGCCGCCGATAGGACCCGGGCAGCAAACTTTTTCAGCCATGTATATTACCTCCAAACAAAAATTGAAACAACTTCAGTATCAATCTATTCGAGATTTTCCGGGGTGTTACATTAAGAAGCCCCTCTGTACCTTCAATACAGGGGACTTCCGTCAAAGAGGGAGGGGGTTGCTTTATACGTCCATCCAGACGCCTGGCCTTATGGCTGCGCACACAGGCATCGACAAAGCGAACGCCGAGCACGCCGTCCTCCACAGTCGGAAAGGTGTCGGCCGTGTTCTCACGACCTGCCTTGCGATCGGAGAGCACATTACAGAACGAACGGTAAATATTCGAGAACGCCTCGATAAAGCCTTCATTATGGCCTGCACCGACGCGGGAAAGCCGCGTGCTGGCATCGAGCAGATAGTCTGCACCGGCGGACAGCCGCCTGACTCGGCTGGCTGCGCGGCGTGTAGATCAGGTGATCGCAGTCGGTCGCAGTCCATTCGAGCGAGCCTTCGGTGCCGATGACGTAGATGCCGCTGTCACACTCGTGTCCGATCGCAATCTGGGATGCCCAGAGCGTACCGGTTACGCCGCTCCCGAAATCCATCAGCACATTTACTTGGTATCGAGCGACAGATCACGCGGATAGGTATCCATCATCGCCAGCACGCGCTTGACGTGCAGACCGGTAAACTGCGTTACCATCTGCTCTGCATGTGTGCCGAGATCGTTTGCACACAGCGAGGAACCGACCTTTTTCGGCTGAAAACGCCATGCCGAGGTGTCCACTTGCCATCAACCGCACCGGAAATGACCCAGTCCTCCGGATGCTGCACGCGGACGTGCAGAATATCGCCGATTACACCTGCGCGGATCATTTCACGCGCCTGACGGATGAGCGCATAGCCGGTTTACGAATACGTTATGCCGAACAGCAGACCCGCGCTCCTCCGCAATGCGGGCAAGCTTCCTCGGCTTCCACGGTGCGGAGCGCAAGCGGCTTGTCGCATATAACGTGGATGTCATGCTCAAGAAAGCATTTTGCGATCTCGTAATGCGTATCGTTTGCCGTCATGATGGAGACAAAATCAATACCGTCCTCACGCGCGGACTCCTTGTCTGCCATTTCGTGAAAATCCGCATACACGCGGCTGGTGTCAGGGCAGGTGATACGCCTCAGCGGTCGCGCGGTTCTTATCCATGCTGCGGGAGAAGCAGCCGCAGACCAACTCGGCGGAATCGTCCAGCATAGCGCCCCAGCGGTGGAATTTGCCGATGAACGAGCCGAGTCCGCCGCCGACCATACCAAATTTCAGCATTGCGGTTTCCTCCTTACATGGTGAAGTCAACGGTTTCTACCTTGCCGGAGGTCTGCGATGCAATCATTGCATCCGCGATGCAGCAGGCTGCAAAGCCGTCGCGGCTGCTCGGACCTGTGGTCGTTTCGATACCGCGCAGATAGTTGATCCAATGCTGCAGCTCGTTGTCATACGCGGTCGGGAAGCGCTCTGCCCAGTTGTCCATGATCTCACTGCCGACCTTGAGACGCGAGCGTACGACAGGCTCTGCGGGCAGCGGCAGACGGATTGTGCCCTTTTCACATACAATTTCCATGCCGATTTCGTAGCCGTAATAGCTGTTGACCGAGCATTCCACGTCAATCAGGATGTTGCTCTCGGTCCACATGAGCGCCAGCTGCGGGTCATTCAGACCGTCAGCAGCGAACGCGGTGTTGCGTGCCGCCAGCATTTGACCGCGGACAAGCTCCTCGCCGAACAGCCAGCGAAACTGGTCGATCTCGTGGATGAGCACATTAGTTACCTGCATGGCGTTGGTAAATCCGGCTGCGATGCGCGGCGTGCGGCTGATGCAGTGCGCCATCAGCGGCTTGCCCAGCTCACCGGAATCCAGAATGGCCTTGATCTTACGGTAATCCGGGTCATAGCGGCGCATAAAGCCGACCTGCACCAGATTCCTGCCGGCAGTCTGCTCAATGCGGACAATCTCGGCGCAGTCCGCCTTGGTGGTCGCCAGCGGCTTTTCACAGAACACCGGCTTGCCGGCGGCAATGGCTTTGTTGGTCACCTCGGCGTGCACGCCGTCCCACGCGGTGATCACGATGGCGTCCACCTTGTCGGAGGCGATCAGCGCGTCCACGCTTTCCATGCTCAAAGCGCCGTATTCCGCCGCGAGCGCATCCGTCTTTTCCTTATTGATATCGTACAGCGCGGTGACGACTGCACCGTCGATCTTTTTCGTCAGTCGCTTGAGGTGCTCCTGTCCGATGAATCCGCTCGCACCGACGATGCCTACCGAAATCGTATTTTTGCTCATCTGTATTTCCTCCTGTTGCAATCATTTTCCGTTTGCCGTTCGGCTTTCTTGCTTCTTATTATAGAGAAAATACACACGGAGTCACGCCAGAAAATTAACGGATTCTGTGCAGAAATTAACATCAGAAGTTCATCGCGCGGAATGCGCTCGGCGTCATTTTCTCGCGGCTGCGGAATACGCGGGAAAAGTGGCTTGCGCTGTTGAAGCCGCTCTGCTCGGCGATCTGCTCGATGGAGAGCGAGGGAGCCGGTCAGCAGCACCTTTGGCGTGGCGCAGGCGCTGCTCCTGTAAATAATCGTGCGGACGGAAGCCGACGTATCGGGTAAAGCAGCGAATCAAATGCGTGACGCTGACATGACAGAGCACTGCGAGCATTTCGAGCGTGACCTCCTCGCGAAAAATGCTCGGCGATGTACTCGACCGCCGGACGTATGACCTCGGGAATATCCCGCTTGGTATCCGGTACAGCCAGACAGCACAGTACGGACTGGATATAGACCGAAATGCGGTGCTCGTTGTACAACTGCTTGTCTCCGTAGTGAAAAATCTGCTCAAAACAGCGGGAAATTTCTCGGTTTCCGTCAAAACAGATGCCATGCTCGTCGGTCAGAAGCCGCACATACGCCGCGCTCTCGTTGCCGGCAAAGTGAAACCAGAGGATCTCGGTCGGCTCGGTGACGTAGTAGCGGTGGGGAGGCGGCAGTCCATCAGCACGAGCTGTCCCGCTGCGGCATCGGCGGTCCGGTCACCGCAGACGGCATGGAGCGCGCCGCTGCGCACATAAATGCACAGGAACATATCGAGGAAATCGCGCCGGACCTCATAGCCGGGCACGCACTGATAGCACCCGTACTGGATGAGATAATACAGGTGCTCACGCGCAAACGGAGACGGAATGGTAAAGTCCACACGCGACGAGAGCAGCAGGCCTTTGTCGGGTGGTTTCACAGGCATCACCTTCATGAGAGTATAAAAAATTATAATGCGGATTTGCTCAAAGAGTAAGAGCCTATCCGGCAGATTGTCTGAAATGCACATGGAAAACGGGGATTAACCCATCAAATCCTCATCGGTGACGAAAACTCGTTGTCGAGTTCCGCGCATCGACGGTCAAGCTCCGAGGTCGTGCCGAGCGTGCGGCGCACGGCGTCGTACTCGGCTTTCGCGCGGTGGTTCACCTTGCCGGTGCGCGTTGCGCGGATGAGCAGGTTTTTCGGGGTGTCAAGCGGGGAAATATATTCCACAACAGACACTTTGTAGCCCTCCGCTTCCAGCTTGAGCGCACGCATGCTGTCGGTCAGCACATCGTTGAAGCGCGCCTTGAATACGCCGAATTTGGTCAGCGGCTCGAGTCCGGGCATGGTGTACTGATCGAGCAGCTCCTTGTGGCAGCACGGCACGCACGCGATGTATTTCGCCTTGGCGCGGATAGCTGTGCCAAGAGCCAGATCGGTCGCAATGTCGCACGCGTGCAGCGAAATCACAGCGGTGACGTTTTTCGGCGGCTGGTACGTCCGCAGATCCGCGCAGATGAACGTCATATTGTGATAGCCGAGACGCTTGGCCATTGCACGGCTCTCATCGATAACGTGCTCCTTGATGTCCACGCCGATGACACGGCAGCGGCGATGCAGTACCTCGTGGATGTAGTAATTCATGACAAAGCTGAGGTAGGATTTGCCGCAGGCGCAGTCCAGCAGCACGATCTCGTCGCTGTCGTCCTGCTCGAACATGGGCGCAACCAGCTCAACGTAGTGGTCGATCTGATTGTACTTGCGGATCATGTCGTTTTTCAGCTTGCCGTCTGCGGTCAGGATGCCGATCTCGCGCAGCAGCGCCGCCGCCTGATCGACGCGGATGAGGTACTGCCGGCCGCTGTCGAGCAGCGGATTGGCGGCAACCGCCTTTTCCTCGGCGGTCGCTTCGCGCTCGGCCTGCTTCATCTGTACGCCGCGTGCCGTCACGGACAGCGTAACGACCGTGCTGCGCTCGGTATAGGTAAGCACGCTCTCGTCGTATTTCTCAGCCTGCTCGGCAAAGAAGGCGCAGAATTCAGTCGCGTCTACGCGGCGGTCGCTGCCCTGAAAATGCAGCGTGTAGTCCTCGTCCGCGCGGGACAGCTTTGCGTCAAATTTCTTTTTGCCGGAAACCAGAGTGCAGTCTGCCTGCACAAAAAAATCGCGTTTTTGGTCAGCCGTGCTGAAATGCCTGCCAGCAGCAGCTTGAGCTTCGCGGAATCTCCCTTTTGCATGAATGTCACAACCTTTATTGTAATGTTTTTTGTTTTAGTATAGCACAACGGAAAGCATTTCCGCAATTCCAAAGTATAATTTGTGGAAACGAGTGAGATAATATTACCGAAATCACAAAAGGAGGTCATTCTCTATGAGTAACGATCGCTGCAACAAGTCCATTCACTGTACGGTGGAGCAGTGCGCAAACCATTGTCCGACCGCTTCTTACTGTGCGCTGGACAGCATTACCGTTGGCACACATGAGGCCAACCCGACGGTCGATCAGTGCACCGACTGTAAGTCCTTCCAGCGAAAGTGCTGCTGATTTCCCCTCGCAATGCAGAAAAAGGAGCCGGATTTGTCCGACTCTTTTCGAGTGTACTTATATAATAATTGAGAATGGAGACACCCACCGCAGTGGGCGTCCAGCGAACAACCGCCGCAGGCGGCTCTTAGCGAGTCGAAATGGAAAATTGAGAATTATGGTGTCGCACGAAGGAAGCTAATTGAATGCCGTCCGAGCGGCGGTAAATGGAATGAGCATGAGATTCAATTTGAAGTTCAGTCTCCGTCCTCTATCTTCAATTCTCCATTTTAAGCTCCGGCATCACCACATGCCGCATGGTAAAAGTAGCACGCCAGACCGCCGATGCAGTTAGACACCGGCTCTGCCGCAAATACGCCGCTCACACCGAGATTCCAGCAGTACGGCAGCAGCAAAGTCAGGGGCACAACAATGAACGCCTTTGCGCAAAAGCGAAAAGAACACCGCATATTTCGCCCGACCCAGTGCGCGGAACGTGCTCTGACCGGAATACTGGAACGCCATCATTACAAAGCCGAAAAAGTAAATGTGCAGCGCCGGAACAGCCGCCGCGACCAGTTCCGCGTCCTGATTGAAAATGCGGATGAACAGGGCAGGGAAAAAAAGAGAAACCAGTATCCAGACAAGCATGGTATATCCGATAGCAATCTGTGTCATAAACCGGATGGCGTCCCGGGTGCGCCTGTACAGCCTCGCGCCATAGTTGTAGCTGATGGCGGTAGATGCACCGTCCGCGATGGCGAGCACCGGCGTTTGTGCGATCTGGCGCACGGAGTTAAGTACAGTCATGACGCTGATGTAAAGGTCGCCGCCGAAATTGCGTAGAGTAGCATTGCACGCCACCTGCACGAGCGTATCCGTAAACGACATGACAAAGCTGGCGATGCCGAGCACGGTAATGCGCTGAATACACTGCCGGTCCGGACGGAAACCGCGGAAATCCAGCTTTAACTCGGCTTTTTGCCGGTTAAAAACTTGACAACCCATGCAGCAGACAGAAACTGCGACAGCACGGTCGCGATAGCAGCGCCGCGCACGCCGAGGTGCAGTGCGAAGATAAAAATCGGGTCGAGCACGATGTTGGCTGCCGCGCCGAGTGCCACGGTGAGCATGCCGGTTCGGGCAAAGCCCTGACAGTTGATGTACGGATTGAGACCGAGCGACAGCATGACGCACAGCGTACCGATCAAGTAAATCACGATGTACGAGGACGCATACGGGTACGTCACCACTGGCGCCGAACAGGTACAGCAGCGGGCGATGAAACGCGATGCCGAGCACGGTCAGCACGGCACCGCTCAGCAGCAGCATAAAGCCGGCGTTGACCATGATGCCTTGTGCGCCTTCCCGGTTGCCTTTGCCGCGCGCCATCGCGCACAGCGGAGCACCGCCCAGTCCGAACAGATTGGCAAACGCGGTAATGAGCGTCACAAAGGGAAAGCACAAGCCGATACTTGCCAGCGCAAGCGTGCCCTCGCCGGGGATTTTGCCGATATAAATGCGGTCTACAATATTATACAGCAGGTTGAGCAACTGCGCGATGAGCATCGGTGTGGCCACCGCAAGTATCCTGCGGCGGATGCTGCCCTGAGAAAATCAATTTGCTGCAAACGAATACAGTCCTTTCAAAATCAGAAAAAGCAGGGAGAAGTCCGAGCTTCTCCCTGCACTATTGTATCACTGCTGCTGATTTTCGTCAAGAATCCAGCAAAATCAGTGCGCGGTACAGCATTTCGCACGCTGTTCGGCGGTCGAGCGGGTGTTCTGGGTTCTGTGCCTGTGCAGCGGTGAGTACGGAGGCGCGTTCCAGCCGAGCGATTGCCGGCTGTGCCCAATCCTGCGGAGAATGGTCGGACATCGACCAAGCGTACTGCACACCGCTCAGCGTGCCGTCAAGCAGGTGGTCGAGCACCACGCCTGCCTCGGCCGTTGTGATGGTTTTCTCGCCGCGAATCTCACTCACGCCGGAGACGGTCGCGTAGCCGCTGACCAGTCCGTTGGTTTGCGGTTGGGATGGAAAACGCACTGCGGCGCTGGATATACGGCTTGGCCCATGCAGAAAGTCCGCTGTCGTCCGCAAAGTCGGTCTGGTCTGTCGGTTCAACGGACAGGTCTGCCGGCGGCTGTCATGGCGATGAACTCACTGCGTGTTACCGGTCGGTTGGGATGGAAAAACGCACAGCTGCCGATGGTTTCTCCGGTCATTACACCCTTTTTGTGATAGATAGATCGCCGCGTAATGCGCCGGATCACCGTCCATGTCCGAGTAGGTGAGTCCGGTCTTATTCTTTTTAATCTCAATCGTGATAGCGGCAGGCTGCGCTGTGTTTCCCTCGGCATCCACGGCGGTATAGTGGGAAGCTGTCGCGTCCGGCTTTGCGGCCCGGTGTGTAATATAAGGTATTGCCCTCGATCTTCGCTGTGCCCAGCCGCGGCTTTTCGGTAAGCTGATAGAGCACTACGTCGTTATCCGCGTCGGCCGCGGACAGTTCAGCCTCCACGGCGATATCCACGCAGGTCTGCGCCGTGACCGAGACGCAGACCTGGTTCGATACCGACTGCCGTCTTTTCCGCGGCCTGCCGGAGCAGAGCATCACGTGGATGAGCCACGGCGACTATATGGCCAAGGTGCCGGATTCGTTCCGGCTTGTGGCGCATTCGGATGCCTGCCCGACGGTCGGCATCTGCGATGAGGCGCGCGGCTTCTACGGCGTGCAGTTCCACCCCGAGGTCAACCACACCGAGTATGGTCAGGCCATGCTGCGCAACTTCCTGTATGAGGTCTGCGGCGCGACCGGTGACTGGACGATGGGCGACTTCATGCGCAAGTCCATTGAGGACATCCGCGCCAAGGTCGGCGACGGCAAGGTGCTGCTGGCGCTTTCCGGCGGCGTGGACTCCTCCGTTGCGGCGGCGCTGCTGGCTGAGGCCGTCGGCAATCAGCTCACGTGCATCTTTGTCGACCACGGTCTGCTGCGCAAGAACGAGGGCGACGAGGTCGAGGCCGCGTTCCAGAATTGGGACATCAACTTCGTGCGCGTCAACGCGGAAGAGCGTTTCCTCACGCGCCTGAAGGACGTCTCCGATCCGGAGACGAAGCGCAAGATCATCGGCGAGGAGTTCATCCGCGTCTTTGAGGAAGAGGGCAAGAAGATCGGCTCGGTCGACTATCTGGCTCAGGGTACGATCTATCCCGACGTGATTGAATCCGGCACAAATGTCGCTGCCGTCATCAAGAGCGTCCTCATTATATCTTCCGCTGCACCTGCTCTCGTAAATTGAATAAAAATTCAGGCAATTAGCATGTAGAGCAAACGCGATTTTATCTAACATTTGAATGGTGAATTGAGTGCCAAAGGATTTATGGTCATTCTCGGTAAAATCAGCCGCCGCTACTTCAGTGAGAAGTTCTACGGTATGAACGACAAGCAATAGGAGGCGATAAAATGCCAGCGTACAAAGACAAGGCAAAAGGCACATGGTATGTGTCCTTTTACTATGAAAACTGGACCGGTAAAAAGAAAAGAAGATGAAGCGCGGCTTCAAAACCAGACGGGAGGCTCTGGAGTGGGGAACGAACCTTCCTGCAACAGAAAACCTCGGATTTGAATATGACATTTGAAGATTTTGTCCCGTTATATATTGCAGATATGAAAAATCGCTTTAAGGAAAGCACTTGGCTGACGAAAGAACACATTATCCGCACGAAACTGGTTTCCTACTTTGGAAAGCGCAAAATGTGTGACATTTGCTCCAAAGATGTGATGGCGTGGCAGAACGAGATGATGGGGCACCGATCCGAAGCAGGAAAAGCATATTCTCCGGTATACCTGAAAACGCTTCATAACCAGCTCAGCGCGGTGTTCAACCATGCGGTCAGGCACTATGGTCTGAAAGCGAATCCGGCAGCACAGGCGGGCAATATGGGCAAAGCAAAGAACGGTGAAATGCAGTTCTGGACGAAAGCCGAGTATCTGCAATTCATCGAGGCGATGATGGACAAGCCTCGTTCCTTCTATGCCTTTGAAATGCTCTATTGGACTGGAATTCGAGAGGGTGAACTGCTTGCGCTGACACCTGCGGATTTTGATTTTGAGAAACAAACAGTTTCTATCACAAAATCCTATCAGCGCATGAAAGGGCGGGAGATGTCATCACAGACCCCAAAACGCCGAAAAGCAATCGTGTTGTTCAAATGCCATCATTCCTCTGTGACGAAATACGGGACTACATCAAAACACAGTATGCCGTACAGCCTGACGATCGGATATTTCAAGTCACGAAATCATACCTATTCCGCGAGATGGAGCGCGGCTGCAAGGAAACCGGCGTTAAGCGCATCAAGGTGCATGGTTTACGTCACTCACACATTTCTTTGCTGATCGATATGGGATTTTCGGCACTGGCAATCGCAGACCGCGTAGGCCATGAAAACATTGACATCACCTATCGCTATGCACATCTGTTTCCCACAAGACAAACGGAAATGGCAAACAAGTTGGATATGGAACGAAAGGAGGACGAAGTGTGTCACTAAAAAATCGTGATAACAAAAACCGTTGGCGAAGCAAAACCATAGTCTTCCGCGTATCGCCGGAGAAAGATGAGCAGATCGATCGCTATGTAAAATTGTCCGGCCTAACCAAACAGGACTACATTACGCGGCGGCTCACCTGCAAAGAAGTCGTAATTCAGGGTAATCCGAGAGTATTCAAAGGCTGCGCGACCAGCTTGTCGCCGTACTGAGCGAATTGCGGCGCATTGATGCAGGGAAACGGCATTGATGATGAACTACTGGACACTATCCAAATGATTGCCTCCATTATGGACGGCATGAGGGAGGTGTCACCGTGAGCCTGCGCGAAAAAGAAAACGACTGCCCTATATCCGCCTGTTGGCGCAGACGGGGGACAGTCGCTCAAAAAAAAGTTTACCAAACTAAGTATAGCAACAGAACCCACAGAAAACAAGTCCCCAGAACCAAGTTTCAATGAAATGTTCCGAAAAATGCAACGCATTTATGACCCGGCATACCTGCCTACCGTATCTATGCAGGACCTCTATGAGACCGTCTATCCTAGCAGACCGCCTATTATTGACGGTCTGCTCTATGCGGGGACATACCTCTTTGTGGGCGCTCCCAAGGTGGGCAAGTCCTTTCTCATGGCCCAGAGCGGCTATCATGTGAGTACAGGACTGAACTATGGGGCTACCCAGTTCATCAAGGAGCCGTGCTTTATCTGGCTTTAGAGGACGACCACCGGCGATTGCAAGACAGGCTGTTCCGTATGTTTGGCACAGAAAGCGCGGACAACCTCTATTTCTCTATTTATGCTAAACAATTAGGTGCCGGTCTGGAAGAACAGCTTAAATGGTTTGTGCAGGAACACCCAGATACCCGACTTATTATCATCGACACACTGCAAAAAGTCCGCGAATTCGGTGGAGATACATACAGTTATGCCAGTGATTATGAAGTCATCGCTAAACTAAAAGCATTTGCCGATGAACACGGCATTTGCCTGCTGCTCGTTCATCACACTCGCAAGCAGCAGGCGGAGGATAAATTCGATATGATCTCCGGCACGAACGGTCTGCTGGGTGCGGCAGACGGAGCCTTTCTTCTGCAAAAAAAGGAGCGCAGGACTTCCAACACTGCTACACTGGACATTTCCGGACGCGACCAGCAGGATCAGCGCCTTTACTTGACCCGAAACGAAGAACGACTGATATGGACACTGGAGCGAGCAGAAACCGAATTGTGGAAAGAACCGCCGGACCCGGTACTGGCGGCGATTGCGGCACTGGTGACAGCCGAACAGCCTCAATGGAGCGGAACAGCAACAGAACTCGTTGCCGCTCTGGGACTGAAGATGAAACCCAACGCCCTCTCTATGCGGCTCAATGTCCGCGCCGGTAAACTCCAGTGCGAATATGGCATCCGCTATGAGAGCCACCGCAGCCACGCTGGACGGACACTCTCTTTCACCTTAGATTGTCCGCAAGCGTGACGACCGTGACGGCTGTGACGACCTCTGCGACGGTGGCAAAAACATCGTCACGGTCGTCACGGCTGTCACGGAAAAGGAAGTTTTCTGTTCCGATGAATATTGTCAAGATGGTTTTTCAAATGAAACTGTAAACACTTTGCGAACGAGCTGAATTTGCAGAGATTTTCGGAGAAAAAGGGCTTAGAATCAAGCGGGAAAAATCAATCCTTGCTCGATTCGTGAAGTAACTGCCGTCTGCGCGTATGGATTGCACCGTTCCGCGATTCACGGTATCGTGCAGCCGATGCGCGGCTTCGCGTGCCCTTTTGTGGTTTAGCTGGTTATCGTCCGATTCCGTGAAGTGCAAAGGGATGTCCTGCGTACAGGGCATCGAATATCCCGGCTAAAACCGCTGGAAACACAAAAAACACCCCCGCACCATGCGTCCTGTAAACGCACGGTGCGGGGTGCTCATTCTGTTATGCAGCTTTCGTCAGATACACGATCCCGGCGACTAAATCCACACGGTCAACGTCATATCCTGCGTTGTAGATGGTATTGGGAAGCGGTCTGTCCTGCGCCGGATACCAATAGGAAGCGTACTTGTACGCCGACTTGCAAAGCGGCTTGCCGGTCAGTTTCTCCACCTTGAGAACGGCAGCGCAATCGCTGCGGCTGTCTGCGCGAAGAGGTAGTCCCCGATGGGTGCAAAGCTGGAATTGCTGGCGACGTGAAGCGTTTTCGGGGCTTTCGGGGCGGCTTCCGTTTCTTCCTCCGGCAGCGTCACTTTACCGATGAAATTGAAATAAATCTCGATCTGCTGGTCGTACTGATAGCGGTTGATCTTCCTGCGCTCATAGACAATCACCTTGTCGATGAACTCATTGAGCATGGGCGTGGTCAGCTCGGTAAAGTCCGCATAGCGGTCTACCAACTCCATGAAGCGGTCAACATTGACGCTTTCTTCCTGCTCTGCATTCATTTGCTCCATCAGCTCGGTGCTGCGCTGTTCAAGCTGCGCCTGTTCTTCTTCATACTGCGCGGAGAGCTTTGCGTGCCGCTTCTCCGGCAAACGTCCGAGGACGTAGTCCTCATAGAGCTTTTGCAGCAGCGTGTCCAGCTCGTTTGTGCGGTGCATGATACGGTCAAGCTCTGTCCTGCCGCTTTGCAGACTACGCCTTCTCGCGTCGGAGGTAGTCTGCATCACAAGCTGCTCGAAATCCTCCTTGTTGGCTCTGGCGTAAGTCGCCACATTCCGCAGTGCGTCCAGAATCAGGTCGCGGACGATCTCGGTACGGATAAAGTGAATGGTGCAGGAGGTCGTTTTCTTGCGATAGGAAGCGCAGACGTAGTTGTCCTTCGGAGTCTTGTGGTATGCGTCCCTATCGCTGCGCTTCGTTATACATTTTGCACCACACTCGCCGCAATAGAGCAGCCCAGTCAGCGGATTCGGTTCTTTATTGCGGTCGCCGCGTCGGATCGTCCTGCGGAGCTTCTGCGCGGTTGTCCCATGTAGTCTTGTCAATAATAGCTTCGTGGGTATTCTCAAAGATTTTCCAGTCCTCTTTGGGAGCCTGCCGCGGTGCTTGTCCCGGTAGCAGATCTTGAAGGTCTTGAAATTGACAGTATGCCCCATGTATTCCACGCGGGCGAGAATGTAGCTTACCGTCGCCCTTGTTACCCCACCAGCGGTAGGGATCTCAAAAATTTGCTGTTTCTACGGTTGCCCACGCCTTTTGCGGCAAGGTAGGCAGACGATCCGCTCTTAAAATCTCCGGCTGTATAATATAACCATCACAGAAATAAGGAGCTGCCTTTATGCCGGAAGAGATCATTCGTCGAAAGCGCCGCCTTTCGTCTTTTCAAATTATCATATTAGGTTTGCCGCGGTCATTCTGCTCGGAGCACTGCTGCTGATGCTGCCGATCTCCACGACTGGAGGGAATGTAACTCCATTCAATGAAACGCTGTTTACAGCAACCTCTGCCGTCTGCGTGACAGGGCTTGTGGTGCAGGATACAGGCAGCTACTGGTCAACCTTTGGGCAGGCGGTTATTCTGGCGCTGATCCAAATTGGTGGTCTTGGTGTCGTAACCGTAGCAGCGTCGTTTGCACTGCTGTCCGGGCGAAAAATCTCTCTGATGCAGCGCAGCACCATGCAGGATGCAATTTCTGCACCAAAGGTCGGCGGGATCGTCCGTCTGACACGGTTATCCTGCGGGGGACGTTTCTGATTGAACTGCTGGGCGCACTTGCCATGCTGCCGGTGTTCTGCCGTGGCTATGGATGGCGCGGCGTCTGGATGGCGATATTCATTCCATATCTGCTTTTTGCAACGCCGGGTTTGACATTCTTGGGACAGAAAGCAACCGCTATCCATCTCTTACCGGCTATGCGGGCAGCCCGGTAATCAATGTCACGATTATGCTGTTGATCGTGATTGGCGGCATTGGATTTCTGACGTGGGACGATATCTTTGAAAACAAGTGGCAGTTTCATCGCTACCGAATGCAGAGCAAGGTGATCCTCGTCACGACAGGTCTTTTAATTTTTCTGCCCGCTGCGTTTTTCTTCTTTTCAGACTTTTCCGCGCTTCCCTCCGGAAAGCGGCTCCTTGCCTCCTTTTTTCAGTCCGTCACGCCGCGGACAGCGGGCTTCAACACGGTAAATCTACCCGCCATGTCCGGCGCATCGCTGGGTGTGATGATCCTTCTGATGCTCATCGGCGGTTCTCCGGGCTCTACGGCAGGCGGCATGAAAACAACGACGCTGGCGGTCTTGATTGCCAATGCCACTGCGACCTTCCGCCAGCGCGATAGTGCCCAATTTTTCGGACGCAGAGTCGATTGCAGCTCCGTCAAGACCGCCGCGACCATTCTGACGATGTATCTTGCCTTGTTCTTTGGCGGTGCGGTCTTTATCAGCGCATACGAGAATCTTCCGCTGTCTGCCTGCCTGTATGAAACGGCATCGGCGGTCGGGACTGTGGGATTGACACTTGGTATTACACCGCAGCTGCGCATTCCATCGCAAATGGTGCTGATCTTGCTCATGTATCTGGGCAGAGTCGGCGGTCTTACCCTCATTTATGCGGCACTTTCCAGCAAAAAAGTGGGGAATGCAAGGCTGCCGCAGGAAAAAATTACAATTGGATAAGGAGCCTTTTCACATGAAAAACATTCTATTGATTGGCACAGGCCGCTTCGGGCGGCATATCGCCATGCAGCTCTCTCCACTGGGGCATCAGGTCATGGCAGTCGATACCAACGAGGAGCGGATCAGTGATGTGCTTCCATATGTCACCAACGCACAAATTGGCGATAGTACAAACGCGGAGTTTCTTCGCTCTCTTGGCATCGGAAATTTTGACGTCTGCATCGTGACCATCAGCGGCAACTTCCAGAACTCGCTGGAAACCACCTCGCTGCTGAAAGAGCTGGGCGCAAAATACGTGGTATCGCGTGCCGAGCGTGATGTGCAGGCAAAGTTTCTGCTTCGCAACGGTGCAGACCATGTAGTCTACCCGGAAAAACAGGTGGCAAAATGGGCAGCGATCCGATACACTGCCGACCATATTTTCGACTACATAGAGATCGACGAGCAGCACGCCATTTTTGAGGTGGAAGTACCAGAAGGCTGGGTCGGGAAAAGCATTGGCGAACTGAATATCCGCAGCAAGTTTGGAATCAACATTCTTGGCATCAAGCATTCGGGAAAAACCGACGTATCAATTACACCGGATACGGTGCTGTCCGGGGAAATAACGATTTTAGCGTTGGGCGAATACAAAGCGCTGCAAAAGTGCTTCCGAATCTGAACGGACGGTGAGGGTATGTGGAAGATGTCGTTTTGATCGCTGGGACAGCGTTAATGTTCCTGTTCGGCTGGTTTTTGATGAAGCGGCTGGATCGCTTTCTGGATGAAAATCAGAAGCGAATCGAGGAAGCGCACCCGAACAACAGCAGCCTGAGCCGTGCGTGCATCTGGTCGGAAATATTCCTCCTGACGAACTTGAGGAAACGCTTTCCCGGTTTCGCAGCAGTCATGCCCATGTAGAAATCGTGATCTATGACTCAGAGCAAATTTCATTTCCAAACAACGAATCCGGTTGGGCGCAGTAGAAACCATCACATTTTGGTGCTATAATATCATTTAAGAGGGGTGGTGAAAATGTGCAGAACAAAGGAAGCGAACTGCCAAAAGAGCATATTCTTGTGTGCCTGTCCTCGTCTCCATCCAATGAACGCATTGTACGAATGGCAGGGAAAATGGCACAGGCATTTAGTGGCAGCCTTACCGCGCTTTACGTGCAGACACCCGGAGACGCTGATATGAATGCGGAAGATACCGTTCGCTTGCAGGCAAATATGCGCCTTGCGCAGCAGTTCGGCGCAGAGATCGTCACAACGCATGGAGAAGACGTAGCCACACAGATCGCGGAATATGTGCGGCTCTCCGATGTGACCAAAATTGTGATCGGGCGAAGCGGCGTACAGCGGCGGCATTTTTGGAGTGAACCGACGCTGACAGAACGGCTCATTGCGCTTGCACCAGAGGTGGACATTCATATCATTCCGGATGTGGAAGCCTATAAGAGCTACCGCAGGAAACGGCTGCTTACCATCCGTCCGGCGTTTCCGACCGCATGGGAACTGCTTCTGACCATCGGGATTCTGGCAGCTGCGACGGTCATCGGATGGGTCTTTCTGCGGCTCGGCTTTGCAAATGCCAATATCATTATGGTTTACCTGCTGGGGGTGCTTCTGACTTCCGCTTTTACCAGCGGATATACCTGCGGTGTGCTGTCCGCTTTTTTGAGTGTCATCCTGTTCAATTATTTTCTGACGGAACCCCGGCTGTCTTTGGCAGCCTACGGCAGTAAATACCCAATAACCTTTGCCGTCATGTTTGCAGCGGCGCTTTTGACCGGTACGCTTGCCGCAAAGCTCAAAGCCCATGCGCAGCTATCCGCGCGGGATGCCTATCGGACAAAACTCCTTTTTGATATGAACAGGCAGCTTCAAAAGGCGGAAACACCGGATGAGGTCTATCAGATGACCGCGACGCAGATACAGAAGCTCATGCAGCGGGACATTCTGATTTATCCAGTGCAGAGCGGTGTACTGTCCCAAGGGATCATTTACCCGGCTGACGGAAGCAGACCATACAGCGTCCCAGACACAGACCGGGAGCAGGATGTGATTCGCTGGGTCTGGCAGAACCGGAAAGCGTGCGGAGCAACGACGCAAAACTTTCCAAAGGCAAAACGGCTGTATCTTGCCATTCGTACCGGGCAGCAGGTTTTCGGCGTTGTCGGGATTCCGATGGAGAAGCAAACGCAGCCTGACGCATTTACATCCAGCGTGCTGTTTTCCATTCTCGGCGAGTGCGCTCTGGCGCTGGAAAGCCTACGCAACGCCGAAGAAAAGGAAAAAGCCGCCGTCCTTGCAAAGAACGAACAGCTTCGTGCAAACCTTCTGCGTTCAATTTCCCATGACCTTAGGACCCCGCTGACCTCCATTTCCGGCAACGCGGATACGCTGCTGCACAGCTATAACGTGCTGGATGAACAAACGCGGAAACAGATTTTTACGGACATTTATGACGATGCGCAATGGCTGACAGGACTGGTTGAGAACTTGCTTTCCATTACAAAAATTGCGGACGGCAGCGTCAAGCTGCGCCTTTCCGATCAGGTCGTGGACGATATTGTGTCGGAAGCGCTCCGACATATCGACCGAAGGTCGGCGGAGCATCACATTACAGTAGATTGCGGAGATGAGCCGCTGCTGGTGCGGGTGGATGCAGGACTCATCATGCAGGTGCTTATCAACTTGGTGAACAACGCAGTCAAATATACTCCGGCTGGCTCGAACATCCGGATCACGGCAATCCCGCGAGAAAATATGGCTGAAATATGCGTCAGCGATAACGGTCCCGGTATTCCAGATGAACTGAAGGAACGTGTTGTTTGAAATGTTCTTTACCGGGGGCAATCCGATTGGCGACAGCCGCCGAAGTCTTGGGCTTGGGCTTACGCTCTGCCAAGCCATCATTCATGCCCATAATGGCGAAATGACATTGAAAGAAAATTCGCCGCATGGCTGCATCTTTTCCTTTACAGTACCGCTCAGTGAGGTGAACTTAAATGAATAAGCCACTCGTCCTCGTTGTAGAAGATGATACGCCGGTGCGCAATCTGATCACAACAACGCTGAAAACCCATGAATACAGGTATCTTTCTGCGCAAAACGGCGCAAGCGCCGTGATGGAGGCGCTGTCTCACAACCCGGACATTGTGCTGCTTGATTTGGGACTGCCAGATATGGACGGCGTGGAGATCATCCGAAAAATCCGTTCGTGGTCGAATATGCCGATCATTGTGATCAGCGCCAGAACAGAGGATTCTGATAAAATCGGGGCGCTGGATGCCGGGGCGGACGATTATCTAACGAAGCCTTTTTCCGTGTCTATCTGATGCCAGGTGTCCGCGTGTCGCAGGTGTTGTCTGGCTGCCTGGTTCTATTGGGTGTTTTACTTGTAGGTATTATTCGCAGAAGGCAGGATATACAAGCATGAAACTAATTTGCTCTTTATTTATCACATTCTTAAAAATCGGTGCGTTCACCTTTGGCGGCGGATACGCTATGATTGCGCTGCTTGAAAATGAGTTCGTTGAAAAGAAAAAATGGCTTGAAAAAAGCGAGTTTCTGGACATGGTTGCGGTAGCCGAATCCACGCCAGGACCAGTCGCCATCAACAGTGCAACTTACATTGGTTACAAAATTGCAGGATTTGCGGGTGCAGCCATGTCCACACTTGCTGTCTGCATTCCATCTTTCTTTGTAATTTATGGTATCTCGCTGTTCTTTGATCAGTTTCTCAGTTTGCGCTGGGTTTCCTGCGCATTCCGCGGGATTCAGGTATGTGTGATCTATCTGATCCTTACCGCAGGGCTGAAAATGCTAAAAAGTATTGACAAAAACACACTAAACTTGACGCTTCTCACGTTGGTCAT
>VOFE01001723.1_pt1 | contig 18000 bp, 35 predicted proteins | sample 5384071 | NCBI WGS metagenome assembly VOFE01 (sample SAMN12384724, study PRJNA508395) | human gut metagenome | isolation source: healthy gut D | host: Homo sapiens
AATTCTCTGGCCATTCATACACCGATTGAGTACGTATCAAATGCGATTTATAACAAGACAAATAATATCTACTCCCTTTATCTCGCAAAAGATTATCTGTTGCAGGATGATACACTTCTTCTAGAATCCGACCTCATTTTGAAGAGGCGGTGCTGGATCGCGTTCTGCAAAAAATTTTTACCCCAGTCTTGCTTTGGCGGCCAAGTTTGAAAGCTGGATGGATGGTACCGTCGTCGAACTGGATGATGAAGACAACATTCGTTGTTTCCGATCCAAAAAAAGAGTTCCGCTTTGAGGATATCCCAAACTATTATAAAACCGTCAATATTTATAAGTTCTCTCAGGAGTTTTCTTCTTCGCATTATGTCCCCTTCTTGGAGGCCTATTGCAAGGCTTTTTTGGGTAACAATGAATATTATGAACAGGTATTAAAGGTAATCACTCTGCTGGATAAGCCTGATATTAAAGCAGTCCGTCTGGAAAAATGAGGCTTGGTATGAAATCGACGATATCCAAGATTTAAACATAGCCGAATCTATCTTCGCGGAAAAGGGACAAAAATTAGCCAAGTTCCAAAAAAAGATATGGAGGTTATTGGCGCTATCCACATATGATGGATTTTTGCTATTTGGTCAATCCCTTCTTTTCCAATCCCAAGTTAGTTGCGGAAATGAAGGCGAATTTTGAACGTTTGTTATGCAATTATCCCTCCGGTATGGATGTTAATAGCCTGCTCGCCGCCAAGTACTTCGGCTTGCATAAGCAAAATATTGTTGTCGGCAATGGCGCCGCCGAATTGATTAAGTCGCTGATGAGCCTCCTGCCCGGTAAAAACCGGCATGGCCTTCCCTATTTTTTGAGGAGTATCCCAACCGCAGGGACGCTGGAGATATAATCGCATATTGTCCCGAAAACGCGGATTTTCCTATACTGCGGACGATCTCATGAAATTTTTGCGGATCGGGGAGATATCGATTCTCGCTCTGGTAAATCCGGACAATCCCTCGGGAAACTTTATCGAAAAGGCGGATCTCCTGCGCCTGGCCGACTGGGCTGAAAAAAGAAGGCATACGGCTGATTGTAGATGAGTCTTTTGTGGACTTTGCGGAGACCGCGCCGCCCTCTTCTTTGCTGGATCAGGAATTACTGACACGTTATCCCGGATTGATCGTTGTCAAAAGTATTTCTAAATCCTTTGGTGTACCTGTTATGTCTGGGGTCCTCGCTTCTTGGAGATGAGGAGTTTATTGAAAAATGAAGAAGGATGTTGCCATCTGGAACATCAATTTTCGCTGAATTTTACATGCAGATTTTTGAAAATACCAGTCGGAATATGCCCGTGCACTGAAACAATTTTATGAGGTTCGACGTTCCTATGTGGCTGCTCTGCGCAAAATTCATGGTCTCCGCGTGATTGACCCAGGCCAATTACCTTTTTGTGCGAAGTGTCTCCCCTGCGGCTCTACCCTCACCACGGAAACACTTCAACGACTATAACATTCTGATTAAAGATCTATCCACCAAGAACGGCTTCCATGGCGCTCCCTATATCCGCATTGCCGTGAAAAAACACCGGAGGAAAACGCTGTTCTGATCGACGCGCTCCATCAGCTCTTAAATTAACTGTCATAGCCTTCTTTGATATAATGAAGATATGGGTTGAAGCTCCCCGCGGTTCATCAGTCGCCGGGGAGTTTCCTTTTGTTTGCAACACCTGAGTCGGTACTGTCCGAAAGGATAGGTAGTGTCAAGAGAAATGCGGGTAGTATCAAATATGATTCGCAAAAGGGTTTGCAGGCTCCGGGATGAATGAAGTCAGCCGGCAATAGAGGCATCTCCCAGAGCCGCCTCTAAGAGTCTTCATGTTCATATACTTTTTGCAGCCCCAATTGAGTCCCATCCCAGCGAAGCGGAAACAACGCAAGTGGTAACACAAAAAGCACATGGTCACTCAACTGACATATTGAAAGAGGGCCGGCAATGCCTGCCGACCCTTGAGAATTATATTGGGATTGTGAACACAAGAAGAAGGTTAATCTTCTTTCTTGCTCTTCTTGCCGACAACAATCGCTGCAGCGCCGGCCGCCGCCATCAGCAGCGTCAAGGGAACCCATGTCCTCCAACGCCGGTCAGGGAGTTTCGATGTCTTCAATGTTTTCAGTCGGCTCGGACTCCTCGGATTCCGTCCGGGAGCGGATTCAGAGCCGGCTCGGACTCGGGTTTGATTCAGGCTCGGAGCCGGGGCCGGGGCCCAGGGGAGGCTCGCTTTCTTCAACATCGATAATCTCCAGCCATTGTGCATAAAGCGTCACGTCTGCTTTGGCATGGTGAAGGTGTCGTCGGCTTCATAAGCCGTGCCGCTGCCATCGGCCTCGGTATTCCAGCCATCAAAGAGATAGCCTTCCCGCTCCATCGTGCCTTCGTCCAGCACGGTGACGGTCCGTCGGCAAAAGTAGGGATTGTCGCTGTCCGTCTGGGAACCGGAGCCGCCGTTTGCATCATAGAACACCTGATAGGGCGAACGGACATACAACACACGAATACGTTCTGGTCAGCGTCTTCGACGATTAGAGTACTCTCTCCCTGAATGGTCCCGTCCTCATAGCCGGCTTCCTCCGGGAGATATTTGTTGATGACCTCCTGCGGAACGCAACGGTATCTCCCACATTGGCAGTATATAGTCATTGTCCACGGCAATCAGATGATCCTCATCTACGACATCCTGATAATACTCGATGGAATAGTTCGACTGCACCCGCTCAAGCGTGATGTTGAACATGAAGGCGAGTCCGGTCACCTGATAGTTGTTGTTCATCCGAGTGCTGAGATGATAGGCAATGTTATCGAGCGCAAAATTCGCATCGTCGGCAATTTTCTGACCAATCAGCTCGTTCTGCGACTGGGCGGCCACATTTTGCCCCACGATGATCATAGAGGTTCATATCCGGATTGTCGGCACTGGCATTTCCGCCCAAAAAATAACAGGGTATTTCTCGTTGTCAAAACTGAAAACATCAGCTTTTTAAATTGAATCGAGTAGACGGTCTGGGCAACCACCGGGTCAAATTCGTAGATATAATACCGGTTTTATTTTTGTCCCAGTGACCATAGATTTCCGCCTTTTCGTTGCCCTCAATCACAGCGGAGACCTCGTCTTCCGTGGCCTCCACCGCGGCATTCCCCTTGTTCATCCAGAAGATGGCCTCATCCGGCAGTTCGAGAAATCCTGTGCTGCCATGACGGCTTCTATGAATGCTTTCTGGTTGGCCTCTTTTGCTGGAAATCGATGGGCGATCTCCTCGGCATTCTCCTGGAAATAATAGAGCAGGTAATCGGCGTAGGTTTCAATCCCGGCGCCGGCATAAGATCTTCGCCTCCCGCGTTAACCAGCTGATCGAGGGTCAGGTTCACGGCGCTTTTCCAGCCCGTAAAGGTCGGCCAACGGCTTGAGAGGGTCCTGTGCTGAACGAATTCGGTGGGATTAGCAAGTCGTCCGGCCCGTAAATCTCATAGCCATCGGGATAGCTCATGCCCTCCATGTCATCGGGCGAGAGGGTATCCACCCCAATACCGGTGATCACATAGGGCACGCCCGACTCATTGATGATGTTCATCCTGCCCACAGCAGTTTTCCCCGGCATCCAACTGCCGGGCTTCGATTCCATGCCTGGTTTAAAATGTAGTACTCCATTGCACTGCCGTCGAGCACCACAGTGTCTCCCGCGTCTTCACCGATGATATAATCGATGTATTCCGGTCGTCTCATTTGCAACGCCCTCAACGACGGTCTTCCGCAGTTTCAGCGGCAAAGACGCTGACGGCGCACATACCGACCAGCAGACAGCCGATCATCACAATGGCGGCCAAACGTTTCAAACAGCTTTTTGCGTTCATACCTTTATCCTCCTGCTCAGCAGCTAATTTTTTGCCCTGCTGCTGATCTTGTTTCCATCATACCGCACAACAATCACATGCCGGTCACAAATGATCATTTTTATGAAGAAATATAACCGCAGAGCAGGAAAAAGAGCTGTCAACAGGCTGGATACAGACGGAAATCAGCAGGAGACAACAGAAGATGGCTTCCCCATCGGTCAGCGAGGCAAAAGGCGGACCTTCTTCGGGGCCTCCCAAAATCTCCGTCCGGATTGCCGCCGCCAGGTCGGGGGCACTGAATCGGGACCATAGTGCGCAAAGTCCCCGGTATCCATAATCGTCGCGCCCATCCGCTCCATATCCTCCAGGTTGGCCCGCTGGATTTCCTCCGTCTGGGAGGAGGTGCAGTCGGACAGCACCACCACATTGTAATCCAGAGCGTTGGCATCGTAGCAGGTGGTGCGAATAAGTTTGTGGTTGTTGGGCCAGAATGACCGTCCGGACGCCCAGCCGGCGGAGAATCAAATCCAGTTCGGTCTGGAAAAAGCACTCCAGCGCGGCTTGACGATGGCATAATCTCCCGGTTGAGGAGACAGGGCTTCCAGGCGCTTTTGCTCCCTTGACCCGGGGCGCATGCTGCGCCCGCCCGCCAGCCAGCTTTGATGGCGCGTGCATTCCACATCGCTCCCTGTCGGCGCGGTAAACCCGTGTGATGAAAAAAGAGCGGCATGTCCTTCTCCCGGGCGATGCGGATCGCCTTCTCACAAAACGGGACGGTTGCCGCCGCCCCCTTGATGCAATGGACCGAATCGGCGTTGAGGGAAGCCGTATTCCATATCAATCAGCAAAAGGCGGAACGCGTTGGATTCTTCACCAAATCCCTCCAAACTCTTCATTTTTTCGGCAGCGCAAAGCGAAACGCTTCAGCGATCCTGCGCTGTCCTTTCTTGTGAAATATGAATGCTGACGCCGTTGACCTCCTCCACGCCCTCTTCGGCGCGGATGAGAATGTATTTCAGGCCGTCGATCACCCGCGTTTCCACCAGGTCCCCGCGCTCGGGGTTGACCTGAATCGTCACATCGGGCGTGCGCAGCTTGAATTGCCGGACGTCGACGATGTTCTGCGGGGAATCTCGGCGTCGGCCCCGAAGGCGGCGTCATATTTTCATCAAATGCGGCTACCCGCTCCTCGGGTACTCCGCAGGAAGCCAGGACGCCCTTTGACTGTCCGCTTGATACGGCGAGGGGCTGGGGCACCTTATTGGCCTTGTGCTCCTCGATCATACCGGTGAACTGGTCATGGACCGACTTGCACCACATCAAAGCTGCAATCATCGGCCAGCGTTTCAGCCAAAATCGAGCGGGAAGGTCTCCTGCTTCCGCCGCCGGCATGGGAGCCTGTGTACGGAAGACGGCGTCCACAAAATCCTGATGGATTTCCGCGATGTTCCTTGTAGTAGAGCGCGCCGTAAATATTGGCGCTGCGGTCCTCGAAGGCCGGGAACAGGAAGCCCAGCTCGGGCGGCGCTACAACCCAATCGGTCTGCATGCTGTGGAAGACATTCTCCGGCACATAGTAGCACAGGGTCGGCTTTGTCATTTTCACGGGACACACGCTGCACAATAGGTAGGAAAAAAATCTCTGAGGACGCCTCCCTGCGTCTCCCCATCCTGAGAGCGGTAGGGTACGTCGTAGGCATCATAGGCCAACAGGATCAGATATTGTCCCTCCATAACGAGCGATTCGATCACCCGCTGGAAAAAGAGCTCCAGCCCTTCGTCGTTCAGCGAGCCGTCTCTCAACGCCATCAGCAGCCGGTGCTCCTCGCTGTCGACGACCTGCTGCGTCGAGAAGGAGATATCCATCAGATTCTTGCCGAGCGAACCCGACAGAGTCCTTTTTAAGACAGTCAGGATTTTTCCGCCTCTTCCTGCGGCATAAGCGCGAGCGACTGGTCGAACTGAGAGACGATCTCCCGTTTGTCGTTGACGTAGCACCCGCGGATGTGGGTGATATTGCTTTTATCCGGCCGGAAACGCCGCCGGATTTCCGCGACTTCCTTTTTCGTTCATGATGTTCCTCTTTCCATTGCAATGTGATTTGGCGCGCCGCCGCGCCTGCTTTTTCCACCTGCGCCGGCGGGATTCTTCTCCACGACGCCGCGGTCAGCTGTTTTATGATAGCACAGAAACGGTCGGCAGCCAAGCAGAAAAGGCAAGATTCCCTCTGGAAAACCCGCCGCTGCCTGCCCGGTCGGACTTCCTGTAGGAATGCGCGGCCCGGCAGGAGAAGGGTGGATTTCGGCAGCTGCCGACCATACAAACCGTCCTGTCCCATGAAAAGCCCCGGCGGATTGCAACCGCCGGGGGGCTCTGTTACGATGGATCAGATTATTTCAGTCGGTTTACTTCCCCGCGTTCTCTCTCTTACGGTAGAGCACGTAGGCAGCCTGCGCTGGCGAGCAGGAACAGCACGAGCGTCATGAGGAACGCCGTATTGTCCGAACCGGTGCCGGGCTCTGTTGCCCGCGCCGCTGGACTCGCCGGGTTTGCTCGACTCGCCGGGCGCGCCGGGTTCGCTCGATTCTCCCTGACTCACTCGACGAACCGGTTTCTTCCCTGAGTCCGGTAATCGCGTCTTCCAGGGCTTTGATCGCCTTTGGCGACGTCGGCCCGGTCGCGGTGGAATCGTCGATGACGTCCTTGGCGGCGTCACGTGCGGCAACAAAGTCCGCCCAGGAGGCGTCGGTGTAGTTGCCCTGGGTCTTATCCTTGTTGGCGTTGTAGAGCGCTTCCAGTTCGCTCTTGTCCACCACGACGGGCGTCTCGGTCTCAAGACCGACAATGGCTTCCGTCAGGCCGTCGAACGCATCGTCAACGTCCTTCTGGGTGGCGTTGGGGTTATCCAGAGCAGCCTTGGCGGCATCACGTGCGGCAAAGTCCGCCCAGGAGGCGTCGGTGTAGTCGCCCTGGGTCTTATCCTTGTTGGCCTGATAGAGCGCGTCGAGGTCGCTCTTGTCGATGATCTGGTTGACGCCCACAAGCTTCAGAGAATCCACCGCAAAGGAGGAACGGGTGTTGGCGCGTTCGGACCGGCGGTGATGGTGAAGTACTTCACCTCGTTGATGTCCATGGTTCCGGTCATGGAACCGGTATAATAAGTATTGGGTGAAGTCGCCGTCCAGCTTGAATTCCACATACTGGTAAGCGTAAGCGCGGTTCGCTGGTGGGCAGGTTGATCGGCGCCATATAGGTCATATTGGGGTGAAGCGGATGTAATTGTCGGCATCCTTGTACAGCGTCAGCACAGGTGTGGCTTTCGTCTTGTTGTTGTTGCCGTTGCCGATAAAGACCTTTGAAGCCCATGGCGAGGACGCTGTTCTCATCAACGGTCAGAGCGGACCAGTCGAGATTCTTGTTCTTTCGGATAGCTCAGACCGTAATTCTGGCCGAACGCTTCGGCCTCGATGCCGAAGGAGCCTTCCAGGTTGTAGGGGTCTGGCTCAGGAGGGTGTAAGCGCCCAAGCCGGTTCCCTGGAGGTTCCCAGTTCTCCACGGGGGACTCGGTGCCGATTTCACGGCCGGCCGGGACAACGGTGATTACAAAGCCCTTTGAGGTTGCCCATCCGTCCGCGGTATTCAGCGCCGTAACGCCCGCGCGGTAGGTGCCGGGGGTGTTGAAGGTGTAGGTGACGGTCTCGCCCTCGCGGGTGTCAAACTGGTTGACGGTCGAGGTTTCAAACTGCCACTTTATAGCTGTCGGCGCGCTGGCTCTCAGAGGCGTCAAAGGTGATCTCTTCGCCCGCTTCCACGGTGATGTAGCGGATGTCGGCGATGCCCCAGTCGGAATCTTTGAGCTGCTGCGGAATGTCGTTCCAGTACTGGTCCGCATGGTAATAGTCGGAGAGCGCCTCTGGCACCTTCACGTTGATTTCGGGAAGCACGTCGGGATCATAGCTGACCGCGGCGTCGTTATCACCGATCTCCTGTACATCCACATTGCCGTTGGCGATTTCGAGGTTGCCCTGGTCGTTGTCGGCGATGTTGTTGCCGAGGATGTCGACAAACAGACCGTTGCTGGCGTACACGCCGGCGGCGTGATTGCGGCCGCCGTAGTTGTTGTTGCCGGTCAGCGTGTTGCCGCTGATGACCCAGTGGTAGGGGAACTGGGTTCCGTTGTGGAGGGCCAGGCCGGGACCGTTGTTATCGGAGGAATGGTTGCCCAAGGCCAGGAAGTGGCTGGAAACGCCGTTGACCACGGCGATGCCGGCGTTGCCGAAGCTCTCCGGCGCGTTCTCCATGCCGCCGCCGACGCCGCCGTTGTACATGGCGATGTTGCCGACGAGGTTGGTGAAGTCGCTGCCGCCGAGCCAGATGCCGTAGCTCGAGTAGTTGCAGATGTTGCCCACATAGTTGTTGCCGGGCGCCCAGCTCAATGCCGTTGTTGTTCGCCCAGGAAACATCGTTCTCTTCAAAGTAGTTGCCCATCGGGGGCGAGGTGTCGAGCGGACGGATGAAGATGCCGTCTCCGCCGTGGCTGAAGTCGTTTCTGGCGATGAAGTTGTAGTAGGTCTTCTCCTCAAAGAGGGAGCTTGTCGAATCGCGGGCGTGGGTCTCGCCGGGATCGCAGCGGATGCCCCAGTTGAAGATATTGTCCTCGATCTCTTGAAGGAGGAGCCCCACATGTAGAGGCAGACGTTCGAGCAGATGCCGAAGTCGTTGTCGTATATCTTGTTTTGTCGCTGAAGACGAGCATCAGCGCGTTCCAGACGTTGTTCGCGTTGTTGTTCTTGATTACGCTGTCCGACACGTTCTGCAGCAGGATGCCGCCGTAGCGGTTGCCGTTGCCCCAGCCGTGGTCGGGATTGTGAAGTTGTCGGAAAAGTCATTGTTGGAAATCACCAGGTTCTTGGCGTCGCGCGCAAAAGAGGCCGATGTTGTAATGCTTTGCGCTGAGGTTCTTGATGGTGACGTTGTTGTAACCGTTGAGGGTGACGCCCACGCCGTTGACATAGCCTTCGCTGTTGGCGCCGTTGTCAAGAACAGGATTCTCGCTGCTCATGATGACCGCGCCGTTGCCGTCCACGGTGATATCTCCGGCGGCGATGGTGATGTTGTTGGGCAGGATGTAGGTCCCGGGCTTGAACTTCACGTCGGAGGTGATGATCATGCCGTCGGTGGGCTCAACCAGCCCATCCTCGGTGTAAACCGAGATGTTGACTCTCTTTTTCCAACTTGCCCGCCTTGACGATCATGACGGTTTCTGCCTGCGGCTGCAAGCCGGTCACGTTGCCGTCGGCGTCAACGGTGGCGATGCTTGTATCGGCGATCTGATAGGTGATGGTGGAATCGCCGAGGTCGAATTTCCAGTCGTCAATCACAGTGTAGGCGGTGGCGGCGGTTTCGCCCTGCTTCACAGCCACAACCGGCGCGCCGGAAACCTTGTTCGGGTGGAGACATAGGTCTGCACGTTCACCGTAAAGCGCAGTTTGTCGCCCGCGGTGTAGGTGATGGTGGCCTTGCCGGCGTCCACACCGGTGATCACGCCGGTGGCGGGGTCGACGATGGCCGCGTCTTCGTTGCTGCTCGTCGCGCTAAAGTTCGCGTCGGCAATATCCATCGGCTGGCCGTACTGGTCGAGGATGCTGATTTGCGGAGTGAGCGTTTCACCCACGCCGAGGTAATACAGCGCCTCGGTCAGGTCGACGGTGAGCTTGCGGGCATAGGATGCCTCGCCCTTCTTAATCTTGGTGGTGGCGTTGAGTCTGACCCAATGCTTGCCCTGGGCGGTGTCAAAATTGCCGGTCTGGCCGCCCGACCACATCTTGTGGAGCCAACGGCGCCCGCGTCGTTGGGAATCTCAAACTGGCCGTAGCTGGCGGGCTGGGGACGGAAGACCAGCGCATAGGTGCCGGCGGGCAGGTAGACGGCTCTTCCAAGGTCACTGTTGTGACCTGGCCATTGTTGTAGCCGTCCTCATAATTCTGAGAGCTGCCGGGGATGGTGTGAGTAAACCAGTATTTCACCGGGTTGATGCCCTTGCCTTCCCAATCGTTGGCGTCATACAGGGTGATATTCAGCGGGCCGCGCTCGGTGTCGTACATATCGCCTGTCAGTCGGACTAGGATGTCCACACTGGTGACGGTGATGGACTCGGTCACCTCGATGATCTGGCCGCGGCGCGCGCCGGTGTTGTAGTCGATCTGCTCCCCAGGCGGAGGGGGTAAAGGTGTAATCGAGTGTACCGTCGGTCTTGAAGTAAGGCTTGCTGCCCTCCAGGTCCTCATCCACCTGATCGTCCGGGATCGGATCTTCGGCGGAGACGAGGTCCTTGTTAGGGTCATCGGGGTCAGTGGTTTCGGTCTTGACCGATTCGGCGGGCTGTGTGACGGCCTTGTCGGTCTCCACATACAGCTTAAAGGGATGCAGCCCGCCGCCGGTGGACCAGGCCTGACCGTTGCCGCCGCAGTACACCTTAAGCATGGTGGTGTCGTTATTCAGGGGCACGGAATAGGTGTTGGCAGCGTCACCCTGCGGAATCAGGAGGAAAGCGTAAGTCTTGCCGCCCTCAAGCTCCACGGGGGTTTCAAACACGACGTTGGTCGCGCCATTGTCGGCTGTGACGTCGGCGTTGGAGACGATCACACTGGCGACCGTCTTTATGTTGGTCAGCTTGTCGGACGCCACTTCGGTTTCCACAATGCGCAGCTCGATGTCATCCGTGCCGGTCTTGTTGACGAAGAAATCCAGGCTTTTCCAGCTTGGCGTCCGCCAGCCAGCGCACCACGGTGCCGCGTCCGCCGCCGGGCTGATAGTAGTTGACGCCTTCATTTCCGTTGGCGCCCATGTTTACAGTATAGTCCACAGTCATATCCTTCGGAAGGTAATCGCGCGTGCTCCACGCGGAGGTAGTGACTACCAAATTGGTCGCTTGCCGACCAGCCGCCAACTTGTCCGCCCGCCCAAGCACGGCAAATGCCTTCGGGCAGGGACAGCTTGTTGGTAGTCGCCCAGGTGATCTGGTCGCCGGGCGCACCAACCGGATCGGTGGTGAGTTCGATGTAGTACTTGCCCGCTTCCAGTTCCACGCCGCCGAAATCCACTGAGACCGGCTTGCCCATTGCCGTTCTCGGCCAGCAGGCTGGATTCGATGGTGGCGGTGGCCAAAAGATTGGAATCGTCCGGATTGCCGTCTTCCTTAGCAGGCTTCAAGTTTACAATCACATTCTTTGTTCCGGTATAGGCGGAGAACATGACTTCAACCTTTCCAACATAGGACTTCTGTTCCAGAACAAACATTTGGCCGCGACGGCCGGTTCCGTTACTGAAGTCCACATTCTCATTTGAAGTATGGTCTTCGATGGGGAAGGAGTAGTCCTCCGCGTCGGTATACATTGCGCCGCGCAGGGTGACCGAACCTTCGAGGCTGTCGGTATAATCCTTCCAGTTCTCAACGGTGCTCGTCACAGCACCGGTGTAGGCGTTTACGGCGAACTGCTTGCCGTCGAACGCGCCGTCCAGCGTCCACTCGATGGACACGGCAAACTTCATGCCGTCGTTATACTTGGCGTAAGCCGCGGTAGGCAGAGCGGTCAGAGCAGCGGCTTCGTCCGCAGCAGCGTCGCCCGTCCAGTCGACATACACCTCAAGCTCCAGCGGGATGGTGCAGTCCTCGTCCGCATAATAGCCTTCCAGGTCGGAAAGGGTGACGGAGCCGGTGATGGTAGCCGCATGTGGAGCGGTCTGGCCGTCCTTGCTGGTCACGGTACCGGTGGCGGCGTTGACCGCGCCGTCGGCGCCGTCATAGGGGCGTCAAAGACCCAGGAAATCTCAATTTCATTGGCCGTGCCGTCAGTGTACACCTCAAAGGCGGTTGTGGGCAACTCTCCCAGGGCGGCCTGTTCCAGCGTGCCGTGGGCGGCGTCCACGGCAAAGGACACCTTAGTGCCGTCCTGAGCCGCAGTATAATAGCCCACAAAGGCGTTGGCCTCGATGGTGACCGAACCGGCCACATCGGCGAGCGCAATCGGGCAGTCGTCAGCCGTCACCTTAGCGGTGTAGGCGTTTTCCGCAAGATCAGCGCCGTTATAGGAGCCATCCAGCGTCCAAGCAAAGCTCACAGGATAATAAAGCCCGCTGTTGAGCTTGGCATAACCGCTCTTGGGCAGCGCGGCCAGGGCTTCCTCTTCCGTGGAAGCGGAATGCACGGCCACGTCAAAATTGACGGCGGTGCTGCCGCCCGGAAGTGTAGTATCCTTCCAGTTCGGGGGTCAGATTCGCCGCGGTGGCCTGCACCTTAAGCCAGTAATGGTGCGGCGTATAGGAGCTCCATCCGCCGGGCTTGCCCTCTTCCGGGCGTCCGCCGCAGGCGGCAGTGTAGTGCTTACCGTTGTTTTCGTCGCCGCTGGGACTCAACCGCGCCCAGGAAATGGTCGAGCTTTCCTGAATGGATTGGGGATCGGTGTCCAGAACAACCCAATATCCTCCGGCAAACAGCTCGAGGCCTTCAAAGTCCACGGTCACAATGCCGTCATTGTTGGCAAGGGCGGCTTTGACGTCGGCGTTTTTCACCGTAATCGGCGCGCCGAGCACGAGGCGATCGTCCGGTTTGGAGCCGTCGGCCGTGGAGCCGTAGATGGCCACAGTCAGATCACGCGCACCGGTGCATGAGGTGATTTTCACCTGCACCTCGCCGACGGCGGCGTCTCCCGCCAGAATAAACTTGGTGGCGCGGCGCGCATTCCCGTTAGGCGCGTCGTAGTTGACGGCTTCGCTGTCCCCGCCGTCAAACGACAGGTCGACGCTCAGGTCCTCCGGCGCGGCGAAACGGCTGCCATGGGCACCATGCTCATAATCATAAGCAATGCCAATACCAACGACAAAACGCGCTTTGCTTTTGCTTGCTTCATGAACGTTCCTCCTTAATTTCCTGATTCATCAGGTTCTTGCAGCAAAACGGAAGGTATTGCTGCAGTTTTTTTCGGGTTAGATAAATCGTTTTATCTAACCCGCTTCCCCATAAAATGCGTTTGTCCGATCTGCCTGATCCCCTCCTTACCAAATTACGGATTTCCGTTGATCAGTAGGTTTGTCGACTGCAATAAATCGTTTTACCTAAAACATAAGCCCGCGCAAATCCAGGTTGAATCGATCAGTTGTACCCGGTTTTTCCCAAAGTCATGGTTCTCTCTTGAAAAGAATGATATGATCATTCCATTCATATGAGAAGACATTTTTTAATTGATTTTTAGATAAAACGCTTTACTTATTTATATTACCATCCTTTTCCCTAAACATCAAGCCTTTATTTGTTGTAAGTTAGGACGTATTTATTGTTGATATTGCCCAAATTTATAGTTTTGATCCGATTCCCGCTACAGGCTGCATCAGGCAGTTTGTCCCTTTTATCTTTATAAGATTTGATATCTCAGCCTCTTTTCCCTCTTCCACCGCACCCGTAAAAAAAAAAACAACAGCAAGAATCAAAATCAGGAAACCGCCGGCGGAAAGCTGACCTGCGTCACTCTTCGATTTCGAATTCTCCCTTCGGGCCGGGCTTCCTTCAGGCGGCCGGCAACTGCTTCTCCACAACGCCGGGAGGTCCTCTTGCCGACCGCGAAAGGCGCCTCTGTCAAATCGCCGGTTCTTCGGAAATTTCCTGCAGCTCAAAAGCGTTTCCGCCTGACGTTCGGCGGAAGCCGCACTCTCCGCCGCAGGCGAATTTTCCGGCGATATCAGCCGGCACAAACGCAAAAGCGCCACAAGAATCACTGTGGCATTGAGCTTTGGTTCCGTCCAATCGGGGCAGACCCCTGTTTGAGCCGTTTGGCGGGCGATGTCCTCCGCCTGCTGCTGGAATCCAAAAAAGTGCATAAAGGACAATGAGCGAGGCGGCAATCTGGATATTCTTCGGGTCTAAGCAGGCGGCATCCGCGTTCTGTGGATTTTGGGCCTGCCCGAGCAGCAGTTGTTTTTGCTGTTCAAGCGCTTTATATTGCAGGGAAATCCCGAGGAGGATCGAGCGAATCAGTCCCCTGCGAGTTTTCCAAGAGGGCGAGCTGTTCCTGCGCTTCTTTACTGAGAGGCTGTTTTTCGGTGCACGGCATTTTGTCCGCGTCCTCCTTTCTCTTTTGTCACAGAACATTTTATGTCCGTAGCAGGCCAGTCGTGTGCGAACAACCGCAGCCTTGTGTGCCGGCTGTCAAAACCACCGCCAAAGGATGCCCCAAACAACGCCTCTCCCAATCGGTTTTGTCTGACCGTATTCCTGTTTACCGGGTATTGGCACAGACGCCGGAAGCGTTCATTTTTCTGTCCAAAGGATAATCAAAAAGACCGGGATATGGAAGTCCTCACATGAGAACTCCATATCCCGGTCTCTTTTTGTTCAGCTTACTGGAAATTCAGCGGAAAAGGATTTTCAGCAGTACACGTTCCTGCCGAGGAACGGCAATCCGCGCTAAAATACAACCGGTTACCGGCGCCGTCAAAAGCTGAAAGGCGTTTTCACGATTGATCACGCGGAATTGCAGCTGTTCCATCGCTTCTCGCAGGGCCAGCTCCCACTCCATCCGATTGCTGACGGTGTGTTCGGTGATTTCCTCCTCCAGCCACTCGAATTCCGCCGGCTCCAGTCTTTCCCTTTAAAAAACGCCCTCCACAGAGCCACCTTTTGCGGAAAGTTCAAGGAGCGAAGAAAATCATCCGGCGCCATACACGAATCCGCACCGATGTAGCAGAAAAAGCTGCGGATGTTCGGGTCGACCAGACGCTGCATGGAGAGAACGGACATCTTGCTCCAGGGAATTACCGCAATATTTGTGCGCCAGTTTACACAGCCGAGAAGATAAGCCAGCTTTTCCGCCGTCTCATGCTCCGGGCATTCGACCTGCAGACAGAGCGTCTGTAAATCATCCGCCTCTTTCCCCGAGATGCTCTGCTGGACCAGTTCGATGAAATCTCCCTCTGCCGTATCTGTTCGGTGTTCCCGCGAGATGACGGCCGAAAGCCGGACGGTTTCCTGATTGGACGCAGTTCCAAAGGCGCAGACCGGCCAGGTCTTGCTGACGACCGCCATCGACGGCGCGAAGTTCTCCAAAAAGTCGTCGATGAGGAAAGCGGTATTCTCATAAAGGATATAGACCATTTTTCCTTCTGCCGAGCCGTAAACGGCCGGCGCCGTCCAGCCAGACGTCGATGCTGCACAGCAGCGCCAGCAGCTCCATTTCCGGCGCCGGCTCTTCTGACAAACCGGTATACAGGACACGCCTTTTGGATACAATCTGATAGGGGTGCAGCATGACGATTCTCCTTTCTCCGCTCTTTCCTGCCCTTAAGGGAATGTTTCCATGGCCTGTGCAATCTCGATATTGACCTCCAGCACGTTTACCGTGGTCTCGCCAAACACTCCGAGCATCTTCCCGGTGGTATGGCGCGCGATGATTCGCGGATTGTATCTTCGCTTAGATTGGAAGCCTCGACAATTCTGGGAATCTGAATTTCGGCCGAGGCCGGAGAGAGGTGCGGATCAATCGGAACCGAGGCGGTCAGCAGGTCGGTCGGAAGCGTGGAGATGATCCTCTCCACTTCGTCGAGCGTCGTATTTGCCCTTCTGCAATATACTCGTCGTTGGTTCCGTCGCCCGTCATGGCAACGATCTTGCCCTCCGACTGCTCTTTCTTGATCAACGGATCTTATCCTCGGGTTTGCACTCCGCAATGAAGCCGTCCACACCGGCCTCCTTCGCGATGGTGGCGGCGGTGAGGCGGGTTGTCGCCGGTACACATGATGGTCTTGATGCCGATGGCCGCGCAGGCGCTCGAAGCGCTCCGCCATGCCGGGCTTCACCGTATCCTTCAGGTAGATGACGCCCAGGATCCTGTCGTCTTCGCACACTGCCAGCGGCGTGCCGCCCAGAGAGGAGACCTGCTCCACAATGGTGTGGAGATCAGGGGGGATGCTGCCGCCCTGTGTCTTGACATACTGTTCAATGGCATCCGACGCGCCCTTGCGGACCACCCTGCCGTCCGGCAGGTCCACGCCGCTCATGCGGGTCTGGGCCGTAAATTCGATGAACGCGGAGCCGGGGACCTCCTGGCTGTCATCCCCCATGCGCCGGGCCAGCTCCAGGGTGGATTTGCCCTCCGGCGTGTCATCGTGGAGGCTGGTCAGCGCGGCGCAGCGGAGCAGCTCCTTGCGGTCAACCCCTTCTACCGGAAGGAAGTCCGCCGCCAGGCGGTTGCCGTAGGTAATGGTGCCTGTCTTATCCAGAATCATGGTGTCCACGTCGCCGCAGGCCTCCACGGCCTTGCCGGACATGGCGATCACATTAAAGCGCGTCACGCGGTCCATGCCGGCGATTCCGATGGCGGAGAGCAGTCCGCCGATGGTGGTCGGGATCAGACAGACCATCAGGGCGATCAGTGTGGAAGTCTGGAGCTGCACGCCGGAATACAGGGCGATGGGGTACAGTGTGACGATGACGATCAGAAAGATAACGGTGAACGACACCAGCAGTGTGTTCAGCGCGATCTCATTAGGCGTCTTTTTCCGGGAGGCGCCCTCTACCAGAGCGATCATGCGGTCAAGGAAGCTGTTGCCTGGGTCTGAGGTGATGCGCACCTTCAGCCAGTCGGACACCACCGTGGTGCCGCCGGTTACGGAGCTGAAGTCGCCGCCTGCCTCGCGCACCACCGGTGCGGATTCGCCGGTGATGGCGGACTCGTCCACGCTGGCGATGCCCTCAATGACCTCGCCGTCGCCCGGGATGACCCCTCCCGCGGCCACCATCACCACATCGCCCTTCCTCAGTTCGCTGGAGGAGACGACGCGCTCCTGCCGCCGTTTTCGTCAGCAGACGGGGCCCGGGTGTCCTTCTGCGTTTTCTTTTTCAGGCTGGCGGCCTGCGCCTTGCCGCGGCCCTCCGCCACAGACTCGGCGAAGTTTGCAAAGAGCACCGTGACCAGCAGGATGACGGCGACGACCAGGTTGTAGGCGCGCAGGCCGCCATCCGTCTCGCCGAACAATCCCGGTACGATGGCCAGCAGCAGGGTAATGAAAAAGCCGATCTCCACCACAAACATGACGGGATTTTTGATCATATACCGGGGATCCAGTTTTTGAACCGCCCCGACCACGGCCTGCCTGCATGATCTCCGGTGTGATCATCTTTGCTTTTTTATTTTGTTTCTTGCTCATATTGAACAGTCCTCCTCAGCCCCAAAGCGTCAGGTGCTCGGCGATGGGGCCCAGAGCCAGCGCCGGGAAGAAGGTCAGCGCGGCGAAGATGTAGACCACAAATACCAGGATCACACGACGAAAACCAGGATAACGGAAAACGAAACCGTGTCCGTCCGCAGCGTGCCGGCCGATTCATTTACACGGTTCTTCTTCATCAGCGAGCCTGCGATGGCCAGTTGGATCACGATGGACAGATACCGCCCCAGGAACATGACCAGCCCTGTGGTGATGTTCCAGAAGTAGGTGTTATCCGCCAGGCCCTCAAAACCGGAACCGTTGTTGGCCGCGGAAGAGGCGTACTCATACAGCACCTGGGTCAGGCCGTGGAAGCCCGGTTTGTGATCCCCGCCTGTCCGGCAGCGGTGGACACCGCTAGGGCGGAGAAGGCCAGGATCAGCAAGGGGTGGATGATGATGGCCAGGGCCGTGAGCTTCATCTCTCTGCCTTCGATCTTTTTGCCCAGGTATTCCGGGGTGCGGCCCATCATCAGGCCACAGATGAAGACTGCCAGAATCGCGTACATGATCATATTCATCAGACCAACGCCCTTGCCGCCGAATACCAGTTGAGCATCATGTGCAGCAGGGGGACCAGGCCGCCCAGCGGTGTCAGGGTATCGTGCATGTTGTTCACCGTCCCGGTCGTAAAAGATGTGGTCACTGTGGTGAACAGCGCCGACTGCGCAACACCGAAGCGGACCTCCTTGCCCTCCATACTGCCCATGGCCTGGTGAGGCCGATATCCGCCAGCGCCGGATTGCCCTGACTCTCGGCCCAGAAGCATACGCTCAGGCCGATGACAGGAAAGGATGCCCATGGCGGCAAAAATGCTGCGTCCCTCGCGGCCGTAGATGGCCGCGGAAAGGCCGCCGCGCGATGGACACGC
>VOFE01001824.1_pt1 | contig 18000 bp, 30 predicted proteins | sample 5384071 | NCBI WGS metagenome assembly VOFE01 (sample SAMN12384724, study PRJNA508395) | human gut metagenome | isolation source: healthy gut D | host: Homo sapiens
AAGGCCACATATGGGATGATGAGAAGCACGCTGTCAAACCTGTCAGAATGCCGCCATGCCCGGGAAAAATGGTTCCATAATCTTTTGAAGTGCCGCACTGGCGCTTCACCGCCGAGGCAAACAAATCGCCCAAAATGCCCAGCATGCTGCCATGGCACCCCGGGCACCAGCAGCGAATAGTATTTTTACATCCACAAACCGTGCTGTCTGGCGCACCGTACAGCGCCATAAGCTGCGGTGATCAGCATGCCCACCAGGATGCTGCCCAGGAATGCCGCCCGGCACCCTCTATGGTTTTATGCGGCTCACCTTGTGCCAGCTTATGTTTGCCGAACGCACGCCCTGCAAAATAGCACTGGTATCGCCCCCAGGCAAACCAAGCGTCTAAAATGATGAAATAGACCGCGATCCGACTGGGCGCGGGAACCCGGCGCGCAGATACAGCATGGCATAAAAGCACACCACTACTAATTGTACAAAAACAGAACGGTCCCGGCCGGTTTTTGCATAGTTCAGCCTGTGGAAAAACAGAACAGTGCACGCCGCAAGAAACAGCACCGTAACATATAAAACCGCCCAAAAAAGCGGCTGGCGCACCGCAGTTTCCCCATAGAGAAACAACAACAGCGTAACAGGAATAAGCCCCACATACACGGCGGGCACTTCAACAAAAGGCATTGTATATTTCATGAAATGCAATCAATGACAGCAACCGGCGCCGCATTGAAACACCAAGGGTGTTAAAAAGCACAGCACAAGGGCCAGGACGCACAGCCCCACTACCGATGTGATGACACGCGTTTTTAAAACGCATTCACCTCTGTTTTCCGCTGGAACCGTTTTGCTGCGGCGGCTGAATTCCTTCAATGGCTTTCGTCCAGAACCCTGGTAAATCTGGGCTGTTACATCCATGCTGATAATCGTACCTGCATAAGAGGTTTTTGCCACAACATAAAATTGGAAGGCCTTTGGCGGGCGCCCGTGCCATAATAATCCACCGTCACCTTATCGAGGATGGCGGGGTTCGCACGGCCCGCGCGAATCGTAGCATGCTCCTTTATAAGATGGTTGATGACGCCGGTCATCTTGTCTTCATAGGTCTTTGTCTCTGCGCTCATAATCGTCTCTCCTCTTTTCCTTATTGCTCGACCACGAGCGTGCCGATGGGCTCACCCGCTACTGCTTTTGCAATATTTTCGGGGTGCAGAATATCAAATACCAGAATGGGTAACGAATTATCGCGGCACATCGTCGCAGCGGTGCTGTCCATCACGGCAAGCTGGTCCGCCAGCACACGGCTGAACGTAAGCGTGTCGTATTTTTTTGCATCTGCATATTTTTTGGGGTCCTTGTCGTAAACGCCGTCCACCATCGTCGCCTTGAAGATGACATCCGCGTTGATCTCCGCAGCGCGCAGCGCCGAAGCTGTGTCCGTGGAAAAGAACGGGTTGCCCGTTCCGCAGGCCAGAATGATGACTCTCCCTTTTTCCAGATGGCGGATGGCCCGGTTGCGGATGTAAGGCTCGGCGATCTGCTGCATGGACAGAGCTGTCTGCACACGCACCTCTACGCCCAAATGCTCCAGGGAGTCAGCCACGGCCAGCGCATTCATGGCCGTGGCCAGCATACCGATCTGCAAAATATGGCTCGTATTCCGTGTGAAAACCGCCGCATCCTTTTTTTCAGCTTTGCGCGCAACTAGCTCCACTGCGCTTAATGCAACAGCCAAAGGCGTGCGCACCTCGTGTGAGACAGCCGCCAGCCCGTCTTCCCCTGAGCGGCGCACCGCTTTGGCAGTGCCGGAACAGTGCTGTCAGTTTGGGTGCCGCGGCCGTGCACAGCGTGTGCGCCAGTTCTTTGCCTGTTCCCCGGGGCAGCCCGCCATGCGCCTGGCCCACACAGCCCCTTCGGCCTGCTGCACGCCGGGCAGCGCAAGCATGCCGTTCCAGCCGTCATCCTGAAAGAAAGCTTCGCCGCGCTCGTGCAAAGCAGGGCCCCTGCAGGGGCAGGCTGCGCACTTTCCTGCGGCCACAGGGGGAAGCCAGCTTCCGTGCCATTCATAAAAGCACACTTCTTCTGCATCCAGCACCGCCCTCAGCGCCGCAGCCACAGTTTCCAATACAATGCCGGGCTGCGTTTCATAGCAATATGTGCAGACACTCAAGGACAGCGGCCTGCTTTTTCTTTCATGCCTATCTTCCCTTCTACAGCATATACTTCAGCCGGATGGCCTGCGCCAATGTCAGGAATTCCCCATTCGAAAGGTGCCGCACACCATCGCGCCGCGCAAGATGCAACAGCTCTTTGAATTCCGGCGAGGCCGTTTTAAAAATGCGCTTCACTTCTTCGCGTATCGCCCGTTCCACACTGCCTGAGCCAGATAAGCCATGCATCTTGCAGATGCGGTGGTACAGCTCCTCTATGGTATACCCCTGCGCGCCTTCTTCTACTAACAGTAGCAAAATCTGCTGAAGATAGCAATAGCCCACATGGTCTGTAGGCACACCAAAGCCAAGCGCTGTGGCCCCCGCGCGGGTGTCATATCCTGCGCCGGCTGCCCTGTTTTGCAAAAAAGGCTTCGAATGCGCCGCATCAGCATTTCTAACGGGTACGGTTTTGCAAAACGCCGCAGGGGAAGAGGACAGCTCTGCCATGAAATCGGCCCCGTTCAGCCCCGGCATCTGAATGTCCAGCAGCACAAGATCCGGCTTTTGCTGGCGGGTCTTCTCAAAGCGTGAAGGCCGTTGTATGCCACGGCACAGCAGCACAGATCCGGCTGCAGGTCCAGATATGCCTGAAGCACGGCGCACAGGCCACGGTCATCGTCTGCCAGAAGAATGCGATATTTTCCGTCTTCCCTCACGCGCCCCACCGCCTTCCGGCTCATCTGCCCGCAAAAGCCCAAAATCGTGCGCAAGGGCAGGCAGTTGTTCCGGCTCTATTGCATTTTCGTATAAAAAGCGCAAGAATTGCCTTGCAAGGCGCCTGGTGGCACAGATATACGCCCGCATGCCGCGGCGCCCACACGCCTCTTCATGGCAAAGATGCACGCAAAACGTCTGTTCCGCATTCAGAACACCGCTGAGTTCATACCAAAGCTGGCTTTCTTGTTGAAACGGCCCCAACGCAGAAAAAGTGCCTGCAAAAAACCAGTTTGCCTGTTTCCATACCGCATACCCCTGCCTTTAACAAAATTTTCCACCTGCAGATGTACTCAGTGTAACCCGTCCAAAGGGAAAAGGCAATCGGTAAAACTCGACGATTCCCGACATTCCATCCTTTTTTTTCAAATATATGCAGGTGCCAAACCACCGCCGCCGCGGGGAAAGCACAAAAATTCCCACTGCGCAAGAAAAATCTCTTGACAATTTTCTTTAAATGTTATAAATTAAGAAAGCACTCTTTGCGGAGGTGCTGTGTAAATGGGCTTGTAGCTCAGCTGGGAGAGCGTTCGGTTCGCATCCGAGAGGTCGAGGGTTCGAATCCCTTCAGGTCCACCATAAAAAAGCCCGTGGAAGTAATCTTCCACGGGCTTTTTTGTTCAATTTTTCTGCTTTGTTTCGGTAAAAACAAAGGCAGCGGCCGCGTTTACCCTTTCCACACAAACGGCACACGCGCAGACAGGCGGGTGAGCGCCTCGTTGGTAATGGTGCCGCACATGGCGGCAAACTCTTCTGCGCGCAGCGTTTGGCCGCCGTCTGTGCCAATCAGGGTTACCACGCTTGCAGGGCGCACATCTTCAATTTCCGTAACATCCACCAGCATCTGGTCCATACACACGCGGCCAACTGCCGGGGCGCGCTGCCCGCACACCAGCACCTGCCCGCCGCGCAGGGCAAAATCGCGCGGCACACCGTCTGCATAGCCAATGGCGACGCAGGCAAGGCGCGTGGGCCGCCGGGCCACAAAGCCAGCCCGTAACCGGCCCCCTGCCCCGGTTTCAGCCAGCGCACACTGGCCACACGGGCATGCAATGCCAGCGCCGGGCGCAGTGGAAGGTGCCGCACCGTGGGGTGGTGTCGCTCAGCACGCCATACAGCGCAATGCCCACGCGCGCGCAGGTAAAGTTCTGCGCCTCGCCGTTCAGCACACCGTAACTGGCCTGCAGGTGCACCTGCCCTGGCTCGAAGCCCGCCGCATGCACAGCCTGCACTGCGCGCTGAAAACTTTGCGTCTGCCAGCGCGTGTATGCCACGGCCTGCGGCGTCTGCATGTCGCTGACGCACAGGTGCGAAAAAGATTCCCTGCACCCGAAGGTTTTTCATGCCATATACCCGCAAAATGGCGGCAATATCCTGTGCGGGGATGCCAAGGCGGTGCATGCCGGTATCCAGCGCAAGGTGCACACGCACCCTGCGCCCGGCTGCGGCCAGCGCCTTGGCGTGCGCTTCATCCACCACGGCCTGGCTCAGGCGCCAGCGGCGCAGCAGATAGGCCTGTTCGGGCGGGGTATAGCCCAAAACCAGAATTTTCACCGCGCACAAAGGCCCGGCGCAGGGCCACGCCCTCTGCCACGGTGGCCACCGCAAAGGCGCGTACGCCGCAGCGGCGCAGGGCCTTGGCCACCTTTCCAGCGCCGTGCCCATAGGCATCCGCCTTCAGCACGGCCATCAAACTGCAGCCGCCAAGCGCTTCCATAAGCACCTGTGCATTGTGGCGAAGGGCAGCAAGGTCTACTTCGCGCCAGGCGCGCGCCGTGGCTGGCACCCTGGCAGGGGTAAGGCGCGCAGCCGCCCATTGCGCGCAGAAAGCCAGGGCAAAGCTGGCCAGCGCCACAGCGATAAAGTGGCCCGGGCCGCTTTCTACGAAAAAGTTTTTGCAGCCCCAGCACTTTTGCCGCGCCGCGCACCAGCACGATGCACCACGGGTGCAGCAGATAGACCCAAAGAGCCGTACCGGCCGCAGCACGGCACCGCCCGCATTGTTCTGCACAAGGCCGCTGAACAGCGCCATCATGCACAGGGGGCAGCATGACATACATGCTATCATGCTGCGGGGCCCCGGCAGCCTTCAGAAGAAAGGCCTCTGCACATAGCGGCAAAGGAACCTGCTGCCAGCGGCCAGGCCCATTTAAGGCGCACCCGTGTGCACAGTGCCCCCAGCAAAGAAACAGCGGCGCAAAAACAGCCCGTTGCGCGTATAAGAAGACACCGTGAACAGCCCTTCATACATGGCTTTCAGCAGCGGCACCGGGCGGCAAAGCCATAATAGCTGTCGCCCAACAGCCCCAACAGATACAGTGCGCCCGCGGCAGCAAGGCCGCCCTTCCAGCCAAGCCTGCGCAGAGCCCATGCCACGGCACGCCAAAAGGACGGCCGGCAGATACACAGATGGTAAAAGGTGCCGTCCGCCAAAAGTTCTTTGAGGAACTGCCCGGGGCTAAACGGAGCAAAGGCCCCGGCATAAAGGTTCAACGGCAGATAGAGAAGCACAGAAAAGGCATAAATAAGCGCCGTTTTGCCCAGCGTGTGCCCCATACCGTGCCACTGGCCCTTTTCCAGGAAATATCCCGTGAGCATAAAAAATACGGCACGGCCACACGGGCCAGTATGCGGGTGAGAAAAAAAATCTGCCCCGGCGCTCACATCGCTGAGCGGGGCCGTATGGATGGTGATGACCAGCAGCGCTGCGGCCAGGCGGCACAAATCCAGCACCGGGCGGCTATTCTGTCTCATGCGCCGCACCTCCGTGCCCCGGCCTGCCACACCGTGGCAATAAAGCCGCCCGCATTGTCCCCCGACACCTGCACAGCCGCCGGGAAGGCGCGCATGGCCGTTTTCGCACGGCACATAAAGCACCTGGGCCGCGCGCCCGCCTGCAAGGCGGCACTGCTGGGGCCCCATTTCGCGCGCAGAAAAGCGGCATATTCCTCCAAACACAGGCCGTTTTGCTCAATCAGCTGTGCATGCGGTGCCCCCACATAGCGGAAATGCCATGGCTCGCACGCAATGCCGGTGACAGCCGTTTTCTCTGCGCGGTAGCGCTGAATAAAGCCATATTTTGCCGCCAGTGCGCGGAACCTGCCGCACGCGCCGTCATACGGCAGGTGCGGGCGGATGAAGTCAATGTTTCTGGCCGCACTGGGCAAGGTCTATGGCAAGGCCTGTCTCGTGCTCGCTGCAGCCGGGCTTTGCCACAAACTGTTTTGTAAATGCCTCGCCCTCTTTTTCCATTGTATCATTCCAAATGCTTTGCTGCTGTGCACGCGGCCGCCAACCAGACACAGGCACAACCTCACCGGCCGCCCCAGCCGCGCGCACACACTCGGCAAGCAGGGCCGCGGCCGTTTTCTCCAGCAGAATATCTTCTGCGCCCAATGCAAGGGGAAAGGGCCGGTGCCCCGCCCCGATATGGATGCTGTGCATTCACCAGCACAAGCGGGCCGCGGCATGTGTCGGCGGCAGAAAGAGAAATGCCGTTCATTTTTCCACCCCAGTTCCACCAGCCTGGTTATAAGCTCGCCGAAAGGCAGGCCGGCCGCGCGCATCATGCCGGGGTAACGGCTGTGCGCCGTAAAAAGCCCGGAATGGTGTTTATTTCGTTGAACACCACTTTCCCCTGCGGGGTGAGAAAAGGTCTACCCGTGCAAACACACGGCAGCCCAGCGCACGATAAACCGTCCGCGCCGCTGTTTTGATGCGTTCGGCGTCGTTTTTCAATGCGTGCCGGGCAGTGGATGCGCGAGGTTTTCAGCGTATATTTTTCCTCGTAGTCAAAAAAGCCGCCCGAAAGCTCTATCTCATCCACTTCGCCCACAAACAGCTCGCCGTTTCCCATCACGGCGCAGCCCACCTCAAAGCCGGGCACAGCTTCTTCCAAAAGCACCTGGCTGTCGTGCCGGAACGCCGCTTCCACCGCGGCGGCCAGCTGCTGCGGCTGTTCCACCCTGGTGATGCCAAAGGAAGAACCTGCGCATACGGGCTTTACAAACAGCGGCCAGCCCAAAAGCTGCGCCGCATTTTGAATGGCGGCAAAGGTGCTGCGCCTGGAAAATACGGCGCTGCGGGGCACCTCTACCCCGGCCAGCGCGGCAAAGCTTATGGGCTTTGTCTTTGTCCATGCACAGGGCGCTGGTCAGGGTGCCGCAGCCTACAACAGGCGCCCGCCATTTCCAGCAGGCCCTGCACGGTGCCGTCCTCGCCGTTTTGCCGTGCATGACCGGAAATGCCGCGTCAAAGCAATAGCGCATTTCGTGCTGGCCCCGCACCAGAAGGGTTGGCGTGCCCCTGTCCGGGCAAAGCATGCATGGCGTGCAATACACTTCGCGCGTGTGCCAGGTGCCGTCTGCAATATGCTCGAAAGGGCCCGTGTAATACAGCCATTTCCCCCTGTTTGGTAATACCCACCGTCAGCGGGGCAAAACGCGCGTGTCAGGTGTGCCAGCACAGCCGCGGCCGACTGCAGCGACACCCTCATATTCCGTAGAACAGCCCCCAAACAACACCGCAACTCGAAGCGTTTTTTTCCATCCTTTTGCATTCCTTTCTTCCGGGCCAGAAAAACGCCCTGTTCTTGGCACTTTCATCGTACCAGAACAGGGCGTTTGGTTTTTCCTTTTGCCTTATGGAAGGCTTGCGGCTTGTTTGCAAAAACCTTGCAAATTTCTTACGGCGTGCCGGCGGGCGGCAGGGTTACGGTAAATTTCACCTTGTTATCTGCACTGGCGGCCGAAATGGTGCCGCCATGCAGCTCTACAATCTGCTTTTGCAATGGCAAGGCCCAGCCCTGCGCCGCCGGTGCTTGTGCTGCGGGCAGAATCCAGCCGGAAGAACTGCTCGAACACGCGCGCCAGCTTTTCGGGCGGAATGGTGCGGCCCTCATTCTCAAAATGCAGCTCTACCCCTGCGGCCCCGATGTGCCGCGAATATACACCGTTGTGTTTTCAAAGCTGTACAGCATGGCGTTGCGCAGAAGGTTGTCAAACACACGCGCCATTTTGTCCGCATCGCACACATAGGGCATGGTCTGCGGAAGCTCCACTTGGCAGGAAAGGCCCTTTTTGCCGCAAGCGCAGGTTCAAACTCGCTGGCCACCTGGCGCAGCATCAAAGCAAGGTCTACCGGGGCCTTTTCCAGCTCCATATGCGAAAGGTTGAAACGCGTGATCTCGAAAAACTCGTTTGTCAAATCTTCCAGGCGCAGGGCCTTTTCCAGCGCAATATTCGTATAGCGCGCCCGCATCTCGGGCGAAAGCTGCGGCTCGTCGCGCAGCAGCGTCAAATAACCTATTACGCTGGTAAGCGGCGTTTTCAAATCGTGCGCCAGGTATACAATCAGATCGTTTTTGCGCTGTTCCGCCTCTTTGGCCAGCGCCGCATCGCGAAGCGCGCGCTGCTTTGCCAGGTTCATGTCGCTTTCAATGTCTTTCAGCCCGGGCGGCAGGTGCACCGCCTCTTCACGCGGCTGCGCCAGAAGTTTGGCCGCTTCCACAATTTCGTCCAGATAGCGCAGCGGTTTACCCAGGAAATAATAACTGATCGCCACCCATCCGATGATCAGCGGCACAAAATAAAAAGACGGGCAGATAGTTTTTTACAAACGCAAGAAAGCGATACACAGGGTCCCACGGCTGCCAGACAAAACTGTTGCAAAACGACCACGCAAGCAGGCAACGCCCCGTGAACCCCACAAGCCAGCCCACCAGTGCCAGCAGAAACTGTGCCAGCAGCCTGCGGCTGAGCTGGCTGTGGTAGCGGGCGCCTGAAGCTTTTTCCACTATTCAATGGTATACCCTACCCCCCATACTGTTTTGATAAACTTTGGCTTTTTGCTCTGCTCGTGCAGCTTTTCGCGCAGGCGTGCAATGTGGCTCATCACCGTGTTGTTGCTGTCAAAATATTTTTCGCCCCACGGCTTCAAACAGCTCTTCACTGGGCACAACACGCCCGCGCCGCTCGCACAAATACCACAAAATAGAAAACTCCAGCGGGGTTAGGCTTATCTCCTGCCCGTACAGGGTGCACTTGTGCGTGGCCTTTGAGATGAACAGGCCATTCACCTCATGCTCTTCGGCAGGCTGTGCCGCCGCGGCAGCTTCTTTTGCATTGTAGCGGGTATAGCGGCGAAGCTGTGTCTTTACACGCGCCACCAGTTCCAGAGGGTTGAAGGGCTTTGTGATATAGTCGTCTGCGCCAAGGGTGAGGCCCATAATTTTATCCATATCCTCCACCTTGGCCGTAAGCATGATGATGGGCCACAGATGAGTTTGCCGCAGTGTCTGGCACAATGTAAAGCCGTCCATGTCCGGCAGCATCACGTCCAAAATTGCCATGTCCAATTCCGTTTCTTTTGCACAGGCCAGCGCATCGGCCGCACAATAAAATTTATGAACAGCATACCCCTCGTTGCGCAGGTATACCTCTACCAGGTCGGCAATGGCTGCCTCGTCATCTACCACCATGATATGTTCTGCCAAGTGTGTCTCCCCTCCTGTTTGAGATAAAACAGTTATCCGTTTCAGTATACCTCACGCAACTGGCCCTGTCAAAATGGAAAACAGGGCCGCCTGTAAAAAGGGGCCCTGTCACAGGCAAAAGCCGCACGGGGCGCGGCTTTTGCCATTATTTATCCAATTTATCCAGCACGCGCAGAAGCTCGTCTATTTTTTCCTCTGCGTCACCGCCGCCCGTCTCGAGTGCATCGCGCACACAGCCGCGCAAATGCGCTTTCAAAATTTCCTTGTTCACTTTGGAAAGCACAGACTGTGTCGCAAGAATCTGGTTTGAAATATCCACGCAGTAGCGGTCTGCCTCCACCATGGCAAGAATGCCGTCCAGCTGGCCACGCGCCGTTTTCAAAAGGCGCGTCACGGTTTGTTTATCGGCCCGCATAACGCTTCACCCACAGCCGTAACCGTATAACCGGCCTCTTCCACTGCGACTTTCAGGGTTTCTGCCGGCACATCGCCCCCGCCACGGTGCAAACCGCGTTTTTCTTTTCAGGTTCACCACCGGCGTCACGCCCTCTATGGCGCTCAGCGCTTTCGTCACATGGGCCACACAGTGCTGGCACATCATACCGTCGATTGATAACGTAATGGTTTTCATAGCTTTTCCTCCGTTTTTTTCTGTGTTTCATCGGCCAGATGGGGTTGTGCCGCCGCAGCGGAGGCCCCGCCCGGCCGTCGTTTGGCTTTATAAGCGTCAAAGCGTTTCAGGCGCAGCGCGTTGGAAACCACAAACACGCTGGAAAGGCTCATGGCCGCCGCGCGCCGAACATGGGGCTCAGCTTCCAGCTCAGCGCGCTGTAGAACACGCCCGCGGCAAGCGGAATGCCCAGTGTGTTATAAAAAGAATGCCCAGAACAAATTTTCCCTGATGTTGCGGATGACCGCTTTGGAAAGGCGGATAGCGGCAGGCACATCGCGCAAATCGTTTTTCATCAGCACCACGTCTGCACTTTCAATGGCAACGTCTGTGCCTGCGCCAATGGCCACGCCAACGTCGGCGCCTGCCAGGGCAGGCGCATCGTTCACACCGTCGCCCACCATGGCCACCACCTTGCCCTGGCTGCGCAAGGCCGCCACATGGCGCGCTTTGTCCTGCGGCAGCACCTGGCAACCACATGGGCAATGCCCAGCTTTTTCTGAATGGCGGCAGCTGTGCGGGCATTATCGCCCGTCAGCATCGTCACCTCAATGCCCATATCCTGCAGTTCGCGCACAGCCTCTATGCTGGTTTCTTTCAGGGTATCCGCCACGGCCAACGCCGGCAAACGTGCCGTTTTTCGCAAACAGCAGCGGCGTTTTGCCGTCTTCCGACAAGGCGTTTATGGTCTGCTGCCACTTTGGGCAATTCCACACCGGCCTCGGCCAGCAGGGCCGCGTTACCCGCCAGGCAGGCCTTGCCGGCCAGCCTGGCCTGCACGCCCTGCCAAACACCGCCGCAAAGCCCTCTACCTGCGCGGGCTGCACGCCCTTTTCTCTTTGGCATGGGCCAGCACGGCCCCGGCCAGCGGATGTTCGCTGGGCTTTTCCAGGCTGGCCGCCAAATGCAGCAAAGCCGTTTCATCAAACCCCTGCGCAGGCAGAAGGTCTGTCACCACCGGCTTACCGTTTGTAAGGGTGCCGGTTTTATCCAGCACCACGGCGTTCACCGAATGGGCTGTTTCCAGCGCCTCGCCAGATTTGATAAGAATGCCGTTTTTCGGCGCCCTTGCCAGTGCCCACCATAATCGCCACCGGTGTGGCAAGGCCCAGTGCGCACGGGCACGACACCACCAGCACTGCAATGCCAATGGAAATTGCAAATTCTGCCGTCTGCCCCACAGCCAGCCACACAAGGGTGGCCACAAGCGCAATGGCAATTACCACAGGCACAAACACCCCGGCTATTTTATCGGCCAGTTTGGCAATAGGCGCCTTGCTGGCGCTTGCCTCTTCCACCAGGCGGATAATTTGGGAAAGCGTGGTGTCCTGCCCCACCTTGGTTGCACGGAACCGGAACGAACCGGTGGTGTTGATGCTGGCCGAAAGCACTGTGCTGCCGGGGCTCTTTTCCACCGGGATGCTCTCGCCCGTGATGGCGGCCTCGTCCACGCTGGTGGTGCCCTCTGTCACCACGCCGTCCACCGGGATGCTTTGGCCCGGTTTCACCGCAATGATATCCCTGCCTGCACCTGTTCCACCGGCACGGTATGCTCTTCACCGCCGCGCACCACCGTAGCTGTTTTAGGGGCAAGGCCAATCAGCTTTTCAATGGCTTCGCTGGTTTTCCCTTTGCTTTTGGCCTCAGGTATTTGCCCAGCGTAATAAGTGCCAAAATCATGGCGGCAGACTCGAAATACAAGTCCATATGATACTGGTGCGCCAGCGCCAGGTCGTCTACGCCCAGGCCATACCCAATGCGCATAATGGCAAAAAATACCGTATGCAAAGGCCGCCGTAGAGCCAATGGCAATCAGGCTGTCCATATTGGGGCTTAGGTGGAACAGCGTTTTAAAGCCCACCTGATAATATTTTCGGTTCACATAGGCAATGGGCAGCGCCAGCAGAAACTGCACCATGCCGAAGGCAACGCCGTTTTCAATGCCGGTGAAAGGCCGGCAGCGGCAGGCCTGCCATGCTTCCCATGGAAATATACATCAGCGGCACAAGAAATGCAAAGGAGACAACCAGCCGCTTTTTCATGTCTGCCATCTGCTGTGCGGCAGGGTTTTCTTTCTTTTGCGCAGGCTGTGCCTGCGCGGCCCGCGCCCCCCCGCAGGGCTGGCGCCATAGCCCGCCTTTCCACCGCTGCTGTAACAGCCTGTGGGGAAAGGAATCGTCCGCCTCCACCACCATGCTGTTTGTCAGAAGGTTTACCGTGACATTTTGCACGCCCTGCACCTTGCGCACAGCCTTTTCCACATGGGCCGAGCAGGCAGAACACGTCATGCCTGTCACGTCATACTTTTGTTTTGCATCTTCACCTCTCCATAACCCCACCCCGGGGGTATCTACGCTTAGTATACCGCAAAACTCCAGTTTGTCAAGAGGCTTTTCCCCGGGTTTGCCAAAAGAAAAAGCCACCCCTGCCGGGCATGCCGGAAAGCATGCCCTTTACAAGGGTGGCCCTTTTTCCGTTACATCATTCCTGCACGGGTGCAACCGGCTGTTGCACCCCGGCTTCGGGCTGCGGCGCATGCTGGGCCTGTGCCCCCTGCGCCACCTGCGCGCGGAAAGCCGCGTTATCCTTGGCCAGCGCCACAAGCGGGGCTGAATACCCCACCAAAACATGGGGGAACTCGAATATCATGCGCATTGTGTTTTGCACAGCCTCTTGTTTTTTTCATGGGCAAGTTCCAGCTGCGCCCGTCCAGCGCCCACAGGCGCATGGCAAATGACTTGCCTGCCGGAATAAAATTCACGCGGTGCTGCGTGGTCACCTGGTAGACCCACGCCACATCGGGCGTGCGAAGCAGCTGTGTTTGCGCGCCGTTTTGGAACATGGTGAAGGCACCGTTCATGCGCAGCCCGTTCACCGGCTGTGTGTCGTGGTAAAACGCCTCCACCCGTTCAAGTGCCATGTCTTTGTCACCGGTGCCTGCGCAGAACTGCAGCAGTGCCTTTTGATAGCTGCCGCTCATAGAGCGCACAAGGAACCAAATGCACACGCCAAAGTGCCGCAAGGCCCGGCAAATGCCAGCCACAAAGAGGTGGGCGTGTGGCCGTGCACTTTATTTACTTTCAGCACCAGCGCCGGGAACTGGCTTTGGTATTCGGCGGCAATGGAATCGTAACCAAGCGCCTCATGATAAAACTGGGTGGTTTCATAGTCCATCGCCTCGATGGTGCCTTTCACACTGAGCACGGTGGACGGCACATCGCCTGTGCCGCTGTAATAGGCATTGATTTCATCTACCAGCTGCCCCACTTGCGCCAGCGTCTCTTTTGGGAAGGCCACGCCGATATACAGCGTGTCCGAGACGGCTATCACATATTCTTCCTCTATCACCTCTTCTGTGCCGTCACCGGTGCGCGTTGTTTGTGCATAACCGGTTATCAGGTCGCGGATGTCCGTTTTACATAACTGCCTTCCAGCTCACCGGCAGAAAGGCTGCTCAGCTCTTCTGCGCCGCCCAGCATGGCAAACACGCCCGGCAGGGCATATACAAAGCATCCCACCGCCACCCGGCCCACAGCACAACCCAGGCCAGCACTTTTTTCAGGCTTTCTTTTTCAGTTCGTTCAGCATACCGTTTCCTCTTTCACACACATTTTTGCATTGCCCCTTTGATTATAGCAAACCGCAGCTGAAAAATGAACGCTTTCGCCAAAACTTTTTCTATTTCCTGCTTTTTTTCGTTTCTTTTTCACGCACGGGGCCCCGGTGTTTTTACCGGGGCCCCGTGCAGGCTTTCAGGTGCTGCCTGCCCTTTTCTATCTGTTTTTCAGCCATGCCCAGCAGGAACAGGGCGGCCAGGGCCAGCCCTGCCACGGCTGCGGCTGCCTTGAAAAAAATGTTTCATTGGTATGCCCCTTTCTTTATGATGCGCGCACCAGGCGGTAATAGCTTCTGGATGTCAGTTTGTACACCAGCAGATATACAAGAGAAAACACGGCAAAGATACAGAGGCAGCATACGGCAAACAGGCCCCGGTTCATCATGGAAAATACCATAAGGATATTCGCCACAATGTTGAACAGCAAACAGCATATGCACGGCTGCCATCAAAGCGGAAGGAAAAAAACAAGCAAAATCTGTTTGTTTATTGTGCTTTCACCTCTTGCTTGCTCATGCCCACATTCTGCAAAATTACAAAGCGGTCGTGGTCGTCGTACCCCTCGCTGATCTGTTTATAGTAAATAATAAGCACAGTGGCCATCATAAACATGATGCCAAAGGTACAGGCCAAGGAACAAAAAGCTGCCAGTACAGGCCGTACCATCCTTCATTCGATGCAGCCCTGGAATTGACGTTGAAGGGCATGCCCTCCGGCGTGTTGGTGATAAGGCTTTGGCAGGCGCGCTGCTGCTGTGCAGGGCTGCCGGAGACATCCAGAAACAGGTTCACTACCGGCGCACCGGCCTCGCTGCCGGTAAATGCCTGCATCAGGCTGGCCGCCTGTTCGTAGGACGATACCACCAGGAAATAAGTGCCATAGGTAGAGTAAAACTGCTCTACTTCTTCCGGAAGCCCCTTCCATCGGGCGCACCGTCAGCGTCTGACCGGCAAACGTCACCGTCTGCGGCATGGGGCCGCCATCTGTGCTCTTGAATAAAGCCTCGTTTTTCCGCCAGGGTTTCGTGTGTGCCAAATGCGCGGTTGTAGTCTTCCGCCAATCAGTTGCACCGTGTTGAGAGGGCACTATTGGCCCGGATCACGCCGTTTTCATCCATAGATACCGCATTGCCAGAACTGCAGGCGCGCCAGGCAAATTGTTGCTCTACGCGCGAGCCGCTTTGCTGCACAGCTCTTTCCACGGCCTGATACACGTCCTCCAGGTTCTGGCCTCCCTCCAGCGTCACCGAGCCGCGGATATCCGTGGGGTAAAGAGGCGAAGCATATCGCTTTGCCCGGTGTACAGGCACACGGTAGTGGACACCGTCACCAGCACCATGGTGTGCAGATGGCCGCAAGGCCGGCGGCGTTCTGCTTCATGCGGTACATCATGCCAGAGACGGCAATGAAGTTGTTGGGCCTGTAATAGAAATTCCGCGGCGCCGCAGGGCCTTCAGCAGAGCAATGCTGCCGGCGGTGAACAGGCAGAACGTACCCAAAATGACGAGCAGCACAGCGACGAAAAACAGCAAAAGCGCATTCAGCGGGCTTTTGAAATATACGGCGATAAAATAGCCGCCTGCCAGCGCGGCCAGGCCCTACAAAATGAGAAGCCAGGAGGTTTTGGCTCTTTTTCGCCTTTTGCCGCCGTGGAGCAGCTCCACAGGGTTGGCAAGGCGGATGTGCACCATGTTGTACAGCCAGTGTCGCGCCGTAGATGATGCCAAACAGCACCACAGTGGTGTGAGCGACGGCACCGGGTTCTATGCCAAAGGCGATGGGGGTGGAGATATCCATCAGATACAAAAGGCCCATGAAACAAAAGCTTTCGAATAGCATGCCGGTGCCAAGCCCCAGCGCCAGAGGCAGATGGCGGTGAACAGCGTTTCAAAAACAAAACCATGGCGGCAATGTGTTTTCGCTCCATGCCCAGTACACAGTAAAGGCCGAGTTCCTTTTTGCGCCGCTTGATGAGAAAGCTGTTGGTGTAGAACATCAAGCGCAATGCAGAAAACAGCAATAATGCCCGTGCCCAGAAAAAAGATGGTCATGGCGATGGCGGCGCCGGGCACCTCCATCAGCCCCTCGTTCATGGCGATGGACTGCATGATATAGTACGTCATGATGCATACGATACTGGTGAGCATATAGGGAAAGTAGGTGCTTTTGTTTTTGCCAGGTTCGTCAGGCCAGTTTGGGGTAAAGCGCGTTAGCCACGGTCCGCCCCTCCGTCGTCAGCATGGTGAGCGTATCGCCGATCTTGGCGAACATCTCGTCGCTTGTCATATTGCCGCGGTAAAGCTGATGGAACACCACGCCGTCCTTGATGAACAGCACACGGCCCGCATGGCTGGCCGCCCGCGTGGAGTGCGTCACCATCAATATGGTCTGGCCGCCGCGGTTGATCTCGCCGAACATGCGCAGCAGCTTTGTGGTCGCCTTGGAATCCAGCGCGCCCGTAGGCTCGTCCGCCAGCACAATCTCCGGCTTTGTGATAAGCGCGCGGGCCACGGCTGCGCGCTGTTTCTGCCCGCCGGAGACTTCGTAAGGGTACTTGTCCAGCAGAGCTTCAATGCCGAGCTGCCGCGCGATGGGCGCAAGGCGGGCGGCCATTTCAGCGTGGCCCTTGTGCGAGAGCACAAGCGGAAGAAAGATATTGTCCCGCAGGCTGAACGTATCCAGCAGGTTGAAATCCTGGAACACGAAGCCCAGATGCTCACGCCGGAACTGGGACATTTTGCTGTCCTTGATTTTGGTGATATCCCCGCCCGAAAGGCGCACCGCGCCGCTGGTGGGCTTGTCCAGCGCGGCAAGGATGTTCAGCAGAGTGGTTTTTCCGCTGCCGCTTTCGCCCATGATGGCGACGTATTCGCCCTCCTCTACGGTGAAATTCATCGTCCCGCAGGGCCTCTACCTGGTACTGCGCCGAAGCGCGCGGTATATACTTTTGTAAGTGTTCAACTTCAAGCAATGGCATAAAGCAGCCTCCTCAAAAAATAGCGCCGGCTGTCTGCCCGCGCCGTTCCGGATCTCCGGTGTGCTTTCATTATAGTATCCTGTCCGCCACGCCTGCCATAACATACGCTTACGATTGGCGCGTTCCGGCTTACAAAACCGTAAGGAACGCACCTGCGGAAGCAGACAAAAACGGCGCGCGCCAGACGCTGAACGCCTGCCGTGCGCCGAAGCGATTATTCCACCACCAGCGTGCCGCGGGCAAAGCAGATGCACACCGCCGTCCCTTTTCCCGGCTCGGAGCGGATGGAGATCGTGTGCCCCAGCCTTTGCAGCACCTCATGGCACAGATACAGGCCCAGCCCTGTACTGCGCTGGCCGCCGCGCCCGTTGTAGCCGGTAAAGCCGCGCTCGAAAATACGGGGCAGGTCCTCTGCGCGGATGCCAAGGCCCGTGTCCTCGACGACCAGCGTATCGGGCGAGTCCTTGGCCAGATACACACGCAAACCCGTGCCGCGCGGCGTGTACTTGGCCGCGTTGGTAAGGATCTGTTCCAGCACAAAGGAGAACCATTTTTTATCCGTGAGGACCTGCCCGGCAGGGAGCTGATCTGCAGCGTTGTGCTTTTGCTGATGGATGAACAGAGTGGACACCTTTTTTACGCTCTCCCGCCACAAGGGCCTCCAAAGGGACCTCCTGGGCGCAGAGATCATGGATAGAACCTGGCAATGCGCAGATAGCCCAGCACCATGTCCACATATTCCTGTGCGTCCCGCCTGGCGGTCTCGCTGCGCTCTACTGCGTCACGGCGCGCCGCGTCCACCGCGCGCACAAGCGCCTGCCAGCCCCTGTCCAACAGGCCGCGAGGCGCAGGCATCTCTTCCAGTGCTACGGCACTTTGGCGCAGCAGCACTTGCAAAGCATTGTGCACAGCACGGTACCGGTATAACCCAACTGCAAAGGCCAGGGCGGCGCCTGTGCCCAGCATCAGCGAGGTATACACCGCCATCTCGCGCGGCGCATGGTACAATTCCGTAATAAGAAACAGAAAAGCGACGGCCAGCGCCAAAAGGCAGGCCGCCGCCCGTTTTCATACAGATAGGCAAATGCCAGTTTGCATTCTTTGTTCATGGCTGCTCCTCCACAAGATAGCCCACGCCTTTCTGCGTGCGCACCAGCCCGCCCAGGCCTATCTCCTCTAAATGGCTGCGCAGGCGGGCCACATTTACGGTGAGGGTGTTGTCATCCAAAAACGCATCCTGCCCCCAAAGCGCGCTGATCAGCGTATCGCGGGTGACAATTTCGCCCTTATGCTCGAACAAAATCTGCAAAATGCGAAACTCGTT
>VOFE01001886.1_pt1 | contig 18000 bp, 24 predicted proteins | sample 5384071 | NCBI WGS metagenome assembly VOFE01 (sample SAMN12384724, study PRJNA508395) | human gut metagenome | isolation source: healthy gut D | host: Homo sapiens
CTCCTTCGGCACGAACGACCTGACGCAGATGACGTTCGGCTTCAGCCGCGACGACGCCGGGAAGTTCCTTGATTCCTACTATGCCAATAAGATTTACGAGAACGACCCGTTTGCCCGTCTCGACCAGACCGGCGTCGGCCGCCTGATCGATATGGCGGCCAAGCTCGGCCGCACGACCCGCCCGGACATTAAGCTCGGCATCTGCGGTGAGCACGGCGGCGACCCGTCCAGCGTGGAGTTCTGCCACAAGACCGGCCTCACACGTTTCCTGCTCCCCGTTCCGCGTGCCGATTGCGCGTCTTTCCGCCGCGCAGGCTGCGATTAAAATAAGTAAGTATTTGCGTATCATAAAACGCCCGTCCCGCGTCGAATTACGCGGGACGGGCGTTTTGTGCTTATGGGATGTTTTTTGCCCTGTAGACTTTATCTTGAGAAATAAAACGGAAAAATGTACTAAAACATAGTTAGTTTTCTCGGCCTAAAAGCCAATCAACAGATACACCTAAAATATCAGCTAACGCATTAAGTTCAATGTCAGAAACCGGACGTTTCTGCCCCTCTAAAAGTGAGAGCGCGGGAATACTAATTTCAATGCCAGCAACTTGTAATTTTGCTAATAAATCTACCTGCTTCATTCCAAGCTTTTTCCTGGCTTCTGTTACGCGAGCGCCAATTATGTTGCGATCACCTAGCCCTAGTTTTCTGGTATTCACCGCCCATCACCTCCCAACTACATAGATTATATGTAAGTTGAGGCTTGCTTTATTTGGTATTACCAAATATAATAAATATATATTTAGTAATACCAAAAAGGTGTGATGTATTAGCATGAAAACGGCATTCTTTATTGGGCATAGAGATGCGCCGAACGATATTTTTGTGGTGTTATATAAAACGATTATGCAGCAAATTGAAAATTTTAATGTGAGAGAATTTATTGTGGGTCGGTATGGAGATTTTGACCGTATGGCTGCTCGAGCCGTAATTGCAGCAAAAAAGCGCCATGCAAATATCACGCTGACGCTCTTACTCCCCATATCATCCGGCAGAACGGCCAATGGAACTGCCGGAAGGCTTTGATAATTCCATTTATTTTGAGGGAATGGAACGCGTGCCAAGACGCGCAGCAATCATATGTGCGAATCACCGTATGGCTATGGACTGTGACGTGTTAATTGCGTACGTAACACGTCCCCTAGGGAATGCGTGGGACCTTTTAGAATATGTGAAAAAAGAGGAAAGATGTTCATATTGTTAATCTGGCGAAGCAACGTATTTGACGGCACTGGTTCTAGAGCAAATGATTACACTGCCGGTAATTGCCCAGAAAAATAAACAGAAGGCTTTACTATTACCGCGCTGCCCCTCCAAAATGCTCAATCCCCATTGATCCGCCGGATGATTTCCGCGATCTGCACCCTCGCCTGCTCGACCTCCTCGCGGAACGCGCGGGCGGAAGACGCATGGCGCCGTGGCCGAGGATGATCAGCTGCTCCATGCCGTCGGAGGTCGCCACGCGAACGCGGCGGTGTCGGCCAAGCTCATACGTGGCGCGCTCGATGTACATATCCGCCGTTTCCGCCTCTTTGGTATACACGACGAAAATATTGTGATACCGCTCCACGTCGCAGACGTTTCGCTGCACCTGATAGGCGTCAAAGACGAGGATCAGCACGCATTTTTTATAGCCCTGATAGTTGCTCAGAATGTCCATCAGCGTGTGGCGCGCCGCGTCCATATTGACGGCGGCGAGCTTTTTGAGGTCGTCCCACGCGAAGATGATGTTATAGCCGTCCACGAGCAGATACTCCGCGCCGAGATCAAAAGCTGATAGTTCTCGGCAAGGCGTTCGCGGACGACGGGCTTCGGATCAAAGTAATGCCCGTCCTTGATCGGGCCGTAGGTGCGCTCGAAGATCGCTTCAAGTTCCCGGTCTTCGCGCAGCGTCCCGGCGTACCGCGGCGCGGGGGAGGTGTGCGGAGCGGGCGCTGGAGCTGTGTCCGCCGGTTCATCCGCCGCGCCGAAACGTAGGCCCGTGTCGATGTGCATATAGTCCGCGACGTGGTCCCACCGGACGGTGAACCCCGCGCCGTGTGCGCAGAACACGGAATCCGCGGGGTTTTCTAGGTCGCGCGCCGGGTCGTAACCGGACGCCGCGATGACCTCCTCTGCGTTGTGGCAGGGCGCGTAGCCCTTTAACGTGAAGGAGAGCTTTCCGCGCCCTTTCGTGTAGGACGTGACCTCCGCCGCGTAGCCGTAGATGGTGGAGACGGGAGCGCAGCCTGTCAGGACGGCTGTGTCCCCGGCCGTTTCCGGCGGGGAGAAGGTGCCGCTCAATTTGCCGATGTCGCTCATGGCGCGGCCCACGTTCTCCGGTGGCAGCTCCAGCCGGAAGTCGTAGTACGGTTCGAGCAGAACGTTCTGCGCGCGCATAAGCCCCTGCCGCACCGCCCGGTAGGTCGCTTGACGGAAGTCGCCGCCCTCGGTGTGCTTGAGGTGCGCGCGCCCGGCGACGAGCGTGATATGCATGTCCGTGATCGGCGAGCCCGTTAATACACCGGCGTGCTCGCGCTCGTAAAGATGCGTCAAAATCAGCCGCTGCCAGTTGCGGTCGAGCACGTCCTCGGAACAGGCCGTGCCGAATACGAGGCCGCGCCCGGGTTCCCCGGGCTCCAGCAGTAGATGGACCTCCGCGTAGTGGCGTAGCGGCTCAAAATGTCCCACGCCCTCGACCGGCGCGGCGATCGTCTCGCGGTAGACGATGTTACCCGTGCCGAACGTCACGCTGAGGCCGAAACGCTCTAAAAATCAGGTGCCGCAGGATTTTCGAGCTGTACCTCGCCCATCAGCTTGACGTGGATTTCACGCAGATGCTCGTTCCAAACGAGTTGGAGCTGCGGGTCCTCCTCCTCGAGCTGCCGGAACTTCAAAAGCGCCGTGTGCGGGTCGCATCCGTCCGGCAGGAGGATTTGATAGTTTAAGACGGGTTCCAGGACCGGCGGGACGGATGCGGTCTCCGTGCCGAGTCCCTCGCCGGGATAGGTTTTCGTCAGTCCCGTAACGGCGCAGACCATGCCGGCGGTCGCCTCGTCCAGCGACTGGAACTTCGTGCCGGAGTAAAGGCGCAGCTGGTCGGCTTTTTCCTCCCACGTCTCGCCGTCCGCGCCGACGCCGGAAAGCGCATCCTTGACCCGCAGCACGCCGCCTGTCACCTTGAGGTACGTCAGGCGACGTCCCTGTGCGTCGCGCGCGATCTTATAGACCTTCGCGCCGAACGCCTCGCGGTACTGCGGCGAAACTGCGTAGCGCGATAGCCCCTCGAGCAGCGCGTCCACGCCCTCGAGCTTTAAGGCGGAACCGAAATAACAGGGGAAGAGCTGGCGGCGGCGGATCAGCGTGCGGATATCGCCGTCCGGCACCGCGCCGGTCTCAAGGTACCGGTTTAAAACGTCCTCGTCGCACAGGACGACGTTTTCAGTAAACGCATCGTCCTCTCCCGCGCTGAAATCGATGCAGCCCTCGGAAAGCTGCCGCCGCAGCCCGTCCAGCAGGGCGCCGCGGTCTGCGCCCGCGAGGTCCATTTTGTTGACGAAGAGAAAGGTTGGGATGCCGTGCTGCGCCAAAAGCCGCCAGAGCGTGCGCGTGTGCACCTGCACGCCGTCCGTGCCGCTGACGACAAGGACGGCGTAGTCGAGCACCTGGAGCGTTCGCTCCATTTCGCTTGAAAAGTCCACATGTCCCGGTGTGTCGAGCAGCATCAGCTCCAAATCGCCCATGCGGAACACCGCCTGCTTCGAAAAAATCGTGATGCCGCGCTCGCGTTCGAGCTCATAGGTGTCCAGAAACGCGTCGCGGTGGTCAACCCGCCCGAGACGGCGGATGCTCCCGCTTACGTAGAGCATCCCCTCGGAAAGCGTCGTTTTTCCCGCGTCGACGTGCGCCAAAACCCCTACTACAAGCCGCCTCATGCTTCCTCCGTTGCTTTCGTAAATTCTCACTCCTTTTATTCTATCATAAATTCCGGCAAAATGGAAACCTTATGTGCCGGGAAAGTAAAACCGTATGAGCAGAAATAGCAGACGCGCTTGCACTTTTCGCGCGCGTATCGTATGATAAAAGAAAAAGAGGGGGAGGTTTTGCCCATGGCAAAGCTGGAATGCGAACTGGCAGGCAATTTCAACACGATACTTCAGGAAATCGAGGACGCGATCCTTGATGGCAGCAGTACGGCGAGCCGCGAGGATGCGTCGGACTTTTCATCGCCGCACTGCCGCTGCGCGGTGCGCGTCTATGAGCGGTACAGTATGCTCGGCGGCAACCGCGTCAGCCTGAACCTGACGCTTCTGGAGGCCGACGGCCGTATGAAGCTCTGTGCGATCACGTCCGGCGGCAGCCAGGCGATGTTTTTAAAGCTCAACACGTTCGGCGAGGACGCGTTCCTCGACACGATCGGGGAGACCGTGCGCCGGTATGAAAAGTAGGGAGAAACGGGTGCCTTATTTCAAGCTGAACCTTTTCATTTTGGTCAAGAAATCCTGTTGCCGCGACCGTCTGTTTTAAAAGCTCCTGTGGACAAGCGGCACGCAGACGGTGATTGACGCGGGATGTGAGGGATCTCGTGCTGTAAATGAACGTAAGCAGGTGCTTGCTTGACAAAAAGGCGGCGTCTGTGGACGGGAAAGCCTCGGAAACCGCTGCCGCGGAGAGCTGTGTTTTGCCGTTTGTTATAGAAAAATCATCCGCCGCGTAGTCAACGCGAGCGCCGGAACCGTTACGCAATCCTTGATATGGCGAAGGTCAGGTTGTGGCAGAGAATGTACGAAAAATGCAGCTTCGTCGGGTGCCCGTTGGCGGGACGGCGGCGTCTGTGGGTATAGCAGTCCCGGAACCGCCGCCGCGACGGACTGTGCGCCGCGCAGTTGTCAAAGAGATCACCCGCCGTGCGGCCCTGTGCGAGCGCGCCACCTTTGATATAACGAAAAACACGCGACGCTTGGAACATAGCATGAGGCAAAACGCATAAAACAGGTTGTTCTGTTGCCGACTGCGTTCCTTACCCAACGTATTTGAGAAACCGGTATACGTCGGAAGATCCTAAGGTGACGATCTTGACTAAGGATATAACGCGCGAAAAGGGGACGCACGCCACTGCTTCGCCAACTGCCTGGACAGGATAAGAGCACGCAGCCGGAAGTTTCAGCACCGGTCGCGTGCTCTTTTTTTGGTTCATTTATTTGTTACAGGGTTCCTTTTCCACGGTTTGCGTCAACGCTTAAAAAGCCGTTATTCCCCCAAAAGCTTGCGCGCCATCAAAACGCCCATGACCGAAGCCATCATCAGTCCGCGCGTCCAGCCGGTGGAATCGCCCAGGCAGTGCAGGCCCTCCACGTTTGTGTCGAGGTCCTCGTCAAGCTTGATCTTGTTGCTGTAAAACTTCAGCTCCGGCGAATAGAGCAGCGTTTCCGGCGCGGCAAAGCCCGGCACAACGGTGTCCGCCGCCTGAATAAAGTTGAGGATGTTCGTCATGGCGGACGGCGTCCGGCACGGCATGGCGCCGGCATATCGCCCGGACGGCGTGGGGATGACGTTCGACTGCGAAAGCTCCTTCTGCCAGGTGCGTTTGCCGTCTAAGATGTCCCCGAAGCGCTGCACAAGGATGTGCCCGTCGCCGAGCATGTTCGTCAGCTCGCCGACCTTCTGCGCGTAGGCAATCGGCTGATTGAACGGCATGGAGAAATTGTGCGAGCAGAGGATCGCGAGGTTCGTGTTGTTTGATTTGCGCTCTTTGTAGGAGTGCCCGTTGACCACGGCGAGATTGTTGTCGTAGTTTTCCTGGCTGACGAAGCCGCCGGGGTTTTGGCAGAAGGTGCGCACCTTGTTCTTTAAAGGGCGCGGATAGCCGATCAGCTTGCTCTCGTAGAGCACGCGGTTGACTTCCTCCATGACCTCGTTGCGCACCTCCACGCGCACGCCGATATCGACGGTGCCGGGCTGGTGCGCGATGTCGTACTGCGCGCAGATGCTCGAGCCAGTCGGAACCACGGCGGCCCGTCGACAATGGTATGCCTGTCCGCGAAGGCACTCGAAACTGCCGGAACGTCCCTCGACGCGCGCACCCAGGCACTTGCCGTCCTGGATGAGGCCGTTGCACTCGTGCAGTCAAAGCAGATATCCACGCCGCGCGCGAGCAGGAGGTTTTGAATGGCAAGGTAAATTTCCTGCGCGCGCTCCGTACCGAGGTGACGGATTGGGCAGTCCACCAGCTTGCAGGCCGGCTTTGATGGCGTTTTACGGATTTCCTTTACTTCCGCGCCGCTTGAAATACCCTCAACCTTCTCATCCGCGCCAAACTCAGATATATGCGGTCGGCGTAGTCAATGGTGTCCTGCACCTCTGCGCGCCGACCAGGTTCGGCAGGTCGCCGCCGACCTCATAGGAGAGGGACAGCTTGCCGTCCGAAAACGCGCCGGCACCGGAGAAGCCGGTGGTGATGTTGCAGTGCGGCTGACAGTCCACACAGCGGCGGGTCTTTTCCTTGGGGCAGTGGCGGCGCTCGATGGGCAGTCCTTTTTCGATCATGACGATTTTTTGGCGGCTTCCTTTTTTTAAAAGCTCAAGCGCCGTAAAAAATACCGGCAGGCCCTGTTCCTATGATGAGTACGTCTGTTTTCATGGGGCAAGTCTCCTCTTTGCACAAAAAATAACCGAGGTAGCAGGGCGATAACTATCCCCGTACGCGGGAACGTTATAGCCAGCTGTTACGGCAGCTTGTAGAGCCGCTCGACCAAATTACGAGCATATATAACTGAAAATTCCTGATTCATTATAGCAAAGTATTTTGACAAAGTCAATTCCCGGTGCAATTTTCCTGAGAAACGGTATTCCGGCGTCAATTTTACAAAGAGGGTCGCGGCGTGCCTTAGAAAATGGAGCGGACGTGCGTGCCGAGGCTTTCGGTGTGCAGTCCCTCCGCCGCGTGGCCTATGCCAGCTTTGACCATGCCGTCGGCGGGACATTTGGCCGGTCAGGCCGGGGGAAAGGTGACAGGCGGCCTTTCCCCGGCGGAAGGGAATCCTGGGAACCGGCGCGTCAGGCATACCCCTGCGAAAAAGCTATCCCCCTGCTTCGCATACAAGGGCGCTTACGGAAAAACGCCCTGCTGCGTTTTTCTTCCGTACAAAACGTTGCGGAAGCAGCGGATATCCTGTGTCCAAAGGGCTCGTACGTGCATAAACAGGTTGCGGAGCATAGAAAAAAAAATGCTATACTACCTCATAGAGCCAATCTTCACAGAATTTGCAGAAAAGGGCTGATGCTATGAAATTAAATGCGGAAAGCTTACAAAACCGGAAGGCATGGACGGGAACGCGGCGTGTCGCTTCCGGCTTTTGATTATACCGAAATGGCGGAAAGACGAAGGCCGCGCCTGTGTGGGTACACTTTGGCGCGGGCAATATTTTCGCGGGTTTATCGCGGCGCTGGGACAGGAGCTGTTGAACCAGGGCGCGAGCGACCGCGGCATTATCGCGGCTGAGACGTTTGACTACGACATTATTGATAAAATTTACGCGCCCTATGACAATCTGGCGCTGCTCGTCTCCCCTCCTGCCGGACGGCTCGACGGAGAAAAAGTGATCGCCAGCATCGCGGAGGGCGTCAAGGCAAATCTTTCAGACGCGGACGCGGCGGCGCGCCTGCGCGCGATTTTCCGCGACCGGGCCTTCAGATGGCGAGCTTCACGATCACGGAAAAGGGCTATGCACTGACCGATATGGCGGGCGCGTTCTTCCCGTTTGTGAAGGCCGACCTGGAGAAGGGCCCTGCGCACGCCACGCACGCGATGAGCGTCGTGACGGCGCTGCTATATGAGCGCTACCGGGCGGGACGTTTCCCGATATCCATGGTTTCCATGGATAACTGCTCGCATAACGGCGAAAAACTTCAGACCTCCGTGCTGACCGTGGCGCGAGAATGGGCAAAGCGCGGTTTCGTAGAGAACGCCTTTGTGGCGTATCTGGAGGACGAGCGCCGCGTCGCCTTCCCGTGGAGCATGATCGACAAGATCACGCCGCGCCCGGCGGAGGAGATTGCGCGTCAGCTCAAAGATGCGGGACTTACGGACATGGACGCCATTGTCACGAGCCGCAACACGTTTATCGCGCCGTTTGTGAACGCGGAAGCGCCGCAGTACCTCGTCGTCGAGGACAAGTTCCCGAATGGACGTCCGGCGCTTGAAAAGGCGGGCGTTTATATGACCGACCGCGAGACGGTGAACAACGTCGAGCGCATGAAGGTCACAACCTGCTTAAACCCCCTTCATACGGCACTGGCCGTCTATGGCTGTTTGCTTGGGTATACCTCCATCGCCGCCGAGATGCGCGACCCGCAGCTAGGTAAGCTCGTGGAGCGCATCGGCTACGACGAGGGGATGCCGGTCGTCGTGGACCCGGGCATCCTTTCGCCGCGCGACTTTATCGCGGAGGTCATCCGCAACCGCCTGCCGAATCCCTTCATCCCCGACGCGCCGCAGCGTATCGCCTGCGATACCTCGCAGAAGGTGGGTATCCGCTTTGGCGAGACGATCAAATCCTACGCGGCAAGCCCCTCGCTGGACGCGGCGAACCTGACCTATATTCCGCTGGCGATTGCCGGATGGTGTCGGTATCTGCTGGCGCTGGACGACGAGCTTCGCCCGATGGAACTGAGCAGCGACCCGATGCTGGACACCCTCTGCCCGCTGCTGGCGGGCGTGAAATCGGCGCGGACTTCGACGCACACGCGGCCCTGCGGCCGATCCTCTCAAACGCCGTCCTTTTGGCAGCGACCTTTATGCCGTGGGGCTCGGTGGGAAAATCGAGGGGATGTTCCGCGAACTGACCGCCGGACGCGGCGCGGTACGCCGGACGCTTATCAAGTATCTCGGCCGATGCGCCGTTTCAGCGCATCCGGAAAGGACATGTTATGATTGACATTGACGCATATCTCCATCGGATCACCGGCCTTTACAGGACGCGTTCGGCGCGGCTTCTGTACGTCGGGCTGCAGGGGAGCTTCCCTACGCGGCGAGGCGCACGAGGGCAGCGACATCGACGTCATGGTCGTGCTCGACGGGCTGACGGTGGAGGACATGGCGCGCTACCGGACGGTGATCGCGTCCGCCGGGCAAAGAGAGCGTGCGTGCGGCTTTCTTTGCAGCCGGGAGGACCTGGCGCACTGGAACCCATGCGAGATCTGCCACCTGCTGCACACAACGCGGGACTGTTACGGCGAGCTCGAGCCGCTTGTGCCGTCATATACGGCGGAGGACGTGCGGACGTTTGCGAAGCTGTCCATCGGGAATCTCTACCATATGCTCTGCCACACGTATGTCCACGCAGGGGACGAGGGCCTGTGCGCAGCTGCTGCCGGACGCCTGGAAGCAGGCGTTCTTTATCCTGCAAAACGTCGTTTTTTAAGGGACGGCCGCTTTTATCAAAACAGGCGGGAGCTGCTCGCGGCGCTTTCCGGGGTAGACCGCGCGGCGCTGCAAACGGCGATGGAGCCGTGCCGCGACGGGGCGCATTATGAAGCGCAGTTCCGGCAGCTCTTTGACTGGTGCCAGCAAACGCTGCACGCTTTGTAATGACGGGCGATACACGCATGCGGCAATACCGTTTTTTGCTTTGCCGGAAGGGGACATATGAAAAATTACACGCAGGTTTATGTAAAGAACAGTTTTGAAGCGGCGGAGATGTATTGCAAAGCCTTTGGCGCCGAAATTACGTTTGAAGTGATGAATGATGCCAAACGGCTTATGAACATTGCGAGTTGTCCGTAAATGGCGAGGGTTTTTTGGCGTTGGCCGAAGCGGAAAACCCCTGCGATATTCGTATCGTTCATAAAATGAAATGGGAAACCATGACTTTTAACGTGTTTGAGATGGGAAGCGAAGAGGCGATTTCTCATGCTTTTCATATATTGAGTGACGGCGGCGTCATCATTCATCCCATTCATGAGCTTCCGTGGAGCAAATGCTGCGCAACTGTGATAGATCAATTTGGGGTGTGCTGGTGGATTGCAATTTAGCGCAGGTATGGCATAAATGAGACGGCGTGGCGGCCGCCCTTGCTGGCGGTAACGAAACGCCTGCGGCAAATCGTGGACTTTTGCCTCTTATGTGAGCAAATACATTTTTTGATCGAATAGACAGGAGGAAATCGTTATGAAAATGATTCTGCGCTGGTTCCCCTACGGGGACGACAGCGTGACGCTCCAGCAGATCCGGCAGACGCCCGGCGTGACGGGCGTTGCGACGATGATCCCGCAGATCCCGGTCGGCGAGGTGTGGCCGGCGGAACAGCTCATTGCGCTGCGCGACGGATAAACGCCACGGGCCTTGAAATGGAGGTCATTGAGAGCGTCAATATCCACGAGGACATCAAAAAGGACTGCCGACGCGCGACCGTTATATCGAGAACTACACGAAGACCATTGAGAACCTGGCGAAAGCGGGTGTGAAGTGCCTGTGCTATAATTTCATGCCGGTGCTCGACTGGGCGCGCAACGAGCTGGACCATCCGCTGCCCGACGGCAGCACGGCGCTTTCGTACCGTCATGAGGAGGTGCTGAAGCTCGACCCCTCCCATTTCGCGGACGCGATGCTGGGCGGCTCGCGCGGGTACTCCTTGCCGGGCTGGGAGCCGGAGCGCATGGGCGCGATGGCGGCGGACATCGAGTTTTACCAGTCCTTCACGACGGAGCAGTACTGGGCGAACATGAAGTATTTCCTGGACGCGGTGATCCCCACGGCGGAGCGCTGCGACGTCCGCATGGGTATTCACCCGGACGATCCGCCATGGCCGCTTTACGGCCTGCCGAAGGTCATCACCAGCGCGGAGAACATCCGCACATTCCTAGAGCTGAACCCGAGCCCCTATAACGGCATCACGCTCTGCACGGGCAGCCTGGGCTCGAATCTGCGCAACGACATCCCGGCCATCGTGCGGGAGTTTGCAGATCGCATCCCGTTTGCACATCTGCGCAACATCAAGCACCACGCGGAAAAGGACTTCGACGGGCTGCGCACCTCTCGTCCTGCGGCGACCTTGATATGTTCGAGATCGTGCGCGCGTTTTATGAGTCCGGGTTCGACGGCTACGTCCGTCCCGACCACGGACGCATGATCTGGGGCGAGCAGGCGCGTCGGGCTACGGCCTTTACGACCGTGCGCTCGGCGCGGCGTATCTCCAGGGTCTCTGGGAAGCCATTGATAAGCTCGAAAAACACAGGAAATAAGACGAATCCCCGTCCGGCGAATACAATCGCCGGACGGGGTTGTTATTTGGCTGTATCGTGAATACGGAATGTTATACGGTGTGTCTTTCCGCGTTGGCTCTTAACGACAGTAAATATTGCATCGCTTTTTGTGATGATCGAGGTTGCCTACAAATTCTATATATGCGTCACAGGGGAATTCCCCGCATTCTCCGCAATGGTCGAGTTGCTTTTCCGTGCAGCATATGCGAAAATCACGGCCGGGATGGCATCCGCATTAAAAAAAGCAGTCCTCTGTCGTATTCCAGCAACCTTTACACAACGGTATTTTGCGCATCACAGCTTCAGCATCCTCATTTTTTCCAATCCAGCCCATGCTCCTATACCACCCGACCAATTCTTCCGCTGCCTCCCTGTCATGCTCCATAGTGACTTTATACGAACTGCACTCAGTGCAATGAAGGCCGCAAGCCGCTAATTTTAATCGCTTCATAACCGCATCCTTATAATCACAAAACGTGGAAAAACATTCACTTTCCAAAAAAGCCAGGCATGGGAATCAATCCAAGCCTGGCTTTTTATAAGTTTTGTACAGTCTTAAAACACGGCCTCGTTTTACAAATACCGTCAGGCGATACGCTTCGCGCCGACGTATCTTGACGTGTAATAATCCGTCGAGAGCGCGGTTACACGGACAACGTCGCCGGGGGACGTGGCATGAATGAAATACCCGTCGCCGACATAGATACCGACATGCCCGATCGCACTGGAACCGCGGGAGAAGAACACGAGATCGCCAAGCTGCAGCTGGTCGTAGGGAACGTCGGTCCCGTTGTTTACATATTGATCGGTCGCCGTACGCATCAGCGAGTAACCAAGCTGGGAATAAACGTACTGCACGAGACCGGAGCAGTCAAACCCTTCCTCGGGGCTCTCGCCGCCGTAAACGTAAGAATAACCAAGATATTTGTATGCGCATTCCACAACCTGCGCGCCGATTGTGGTGGCGGCAAGCATATCGTCGTTCGTGTAGGAAACCGTCGTCGTGCCGTCGTCCTGCACGGTCATGTAGGTAAACACCAGCCCGTCAACGCTTATGTAATCCGGATGGACGTATCCGACCAGATCGACAAACTTAATCTTGTACCAACCGTTTTCGATTGCCAGGATATTCACCATCGTGCCGTCCATCAGACGGCCGACAATCTCATTGTCCGTGCGGGTGCGGAACGGACGTTCACGGTGCTGCCCTATGATAGAACCCATCGAGGACTGCACCTGCACGTCGCCCATATCGACATACTCGGCGAACACATACGCGGCCTGTCCATTATAATTGACTATGTACCAGTCGCCGACGCGGCCGGCGACGTCGACGGTCTCGCCGGCATAAACCCTGCCGATGCTGTCGGCTTCTGTGGAAGTTTCTGTCCGGACATGGAGCGCCGAAGCGTTGACCACGCCGTCCACTGCGAAGCTCATGCCGGATAAAACGACACAAAGCGCGCAGACCAATAGTATGACTCTTCTTGTGTAACGGCTCATTGTACATCCCCCAAAAGTACAAAGATTAGACGTCGGTATTACTTAGATGTCAATGCGCGAGTTAACCACACGGATGCAACGTCTATCGCAGAATAAATGCCGGTCTTTTCACCGGATTTTACAATCCGCTCCAGCGGATTCAGTGATTCATCGGTACGCATGAGCGTAATCATGACCCGGTTGGCGATTTTAAGGCCATGACTCTCAACGGTATCGAGAATCGGCAGCATGATGATATATTCATCCTTCATATCGCCGTAATAAAGGGTGTTTCCGGAGCGGATCAGCGGCCGGCCTTATATACCAGATAGTCTTTTGCGTTCTTTTTGGCTGTCGCCATTGTGCGCCTCCTTTTGACTAAAACATACCATGTTACTGCTTTGTTACTGATTTGTAACAATAATAACATGGCCTGAAACTTTTGTAAACTGTCGAATTGCACAAATGTATTTGGTACATTTGTCGAAACTCGCCAAATTTACAACATTTTAATCGCGTACATCTCACAGAAAGCAGAGCAATAACCGCATAAACGCATTTTTCGCGATCGACCAGCATTCGGCCGTCCACCACACTTGCGGCGCCTTGGGGGCAGTGCCGCGTGCAGTTTCCGCATCCGACGCACCAATCTTCCACGTGAATCCTGCGGTTTTTGGCTTTTAAGCGTAAAGCTTCCTGCTCAGGCGTATACGCGCCTGACTCGAAAAAGTGGATATTTGCCTCGACCTCGTCGGTGCTCTGCATACCGACGGCCACAGAGTCGGTGAAGGGAGGCCAAGCACGTAGCGCAGGCACTCTCCGCTCCGACGGTGCAGATTGCCGCCGCCGAAGGCCTTCATGATATAAACGCCGATACCCTTTGCGTAAGCATCGCGCACGGCGTCCTCCATTTCCTCGCGCGTGCCGTCCACGATGCCCCAGCCCTCGACGTTCAACAGGGGATGGATTACATCGAGGCCGAGCGCAGCGGCGCGCACGCCGGCTACATGGTGCGTGGAAGCGCCGGACCGCGCGGATGACGCCGCGGGCTTTCAGGTCGTAAAAAGCGCTTCGAGCGCCGGCATGTGTCCGCGGAAGGTGTGTTCGCTCTCCTGCTCGTGCAGCATGAAAATGTCGATCATCGCGGTTCAGGGCGCGGCGCGCCTGTCCACGGCGTCGAGCGCCATCTGACGTTCGTACGCATATGTTTTCGACGTGAGTATGATGTTGTCGCGTCCCCAGCGGCGGAGCCCCTCACGCACGTAAGGGTAAACGCCGTAGAGCTGCGCCATATCAACAAAGTTGACGCCTTTTTCAAAAGCAAAAGCCAGAATCTCACCTGCCTCGACAGGATCAAACGGCTTGCAGCGGCCCCATGGTCGGGGAACCGAAACATAATCTTGAGACAACGAGCCCGGTCTTTCCCAATTCTTGATACTTCATACGTCCAGATAATTCCGCAAAAGCTCCTGTAGTAGTTCGTCGCGGTCGATCCTGCGGATCAACGTACGCGCGTTTTTATAATTGGTGATATAAGTCGGATCCTCGCTCAAGATGTAACCGACGATCTGGTTAATGGGATTATACCCCTTTTCCACAAGAGCGCTGTATACCTCGGTAAGCGCCGTCTTCATGTCGGCGTTGCACTCGGCGTCGATTTTAAATTTGATGGTACTGTCAAACACGTTATATCACCTCTTGAGACACAATATATGGAATTTCTACAATCCCATTACTAGCATATAACATTTTTCTTCGCCTGTAAAGGGGTTTTGATTGCATCTTCGTTGCAGTTTGGAAACAAGGCCTCCGCATTGCCCGCCGCCGGAAAGCCCGGCAATAGCCGTGGGAAGTTGCGCCGTTGACGTAGCCCCCGGACTGGGAGATAAGACCACGAACGCCGCCCCGTATTAAAAACTCTGGAAACAGCCTTAAAAAGGCCGCGCCGGCGGCATGGTTTGGACCGAAAACTTAGGCCCCGCCGCGATGTCTGTGGGTCCCGCGCCACCCGCACCCTTGGAACGTGGGCACAGCCACCGCAGGGCACGTCGGCGGTACGCCACCTGCGGTGAGCCGTTTTAACGCAAACCCTTACAGACACGGCGGCGGTCTCTGAGCTGCCGTGCGATAAAGACAATTACCCTGCGTGCGTTGCGTCTGGGAAAGCTGTGCGGTACTGGTACATGCTTCATTTTACGCAGTTCCCGCGGCAGATATACTTCCGGAGTCATGACACGCGCCGCACCCGGCATATATCTAAAGGGAAAGGAAGGGATGAGGGAATGCGTTTTCCGCCGGAAGGACTGCTTTACGATACGCTTGAAAATCAGGAGGCCATCGCGGGCCGCCGCGGTCTTGAGACCGCGTGCATTGAGGGGCGCGTTTTAGAGGCGCGCGCCGTCCGCTGCGACGGTAGCTGTAACTTATATGTGGAACTGTGCGGCCATACGGTCGCAATCCCGCGCGGCGAGGCGGTGATCGACCCGGAGCGGCAGAAGGACGTGGCGATCCTCTCCGCGTCGGACGGCCGGTCTGCTTTAAGGTGCTGCACGTTTCAAACAGTCACGCGGAGGAGCCCCGTTTTGTCCTCTCGCGCCGCGCGGCGCAGGAGGAAGCCATGGACTATTTTATGACAAAGCTGAGCCCGGGCGAGATCCTCTGGTGCCGCGTGACAAGGCTGGAGTGCTTCGGCGCATTCGTGGACATCGGACGCGGGATCCCGTCCTTTATTGGGATTGAGAACATCTCCGTTTCGCGCATCCGGCACCCGGCGGACAGGTTTCGCCTGGGACAGCTCATACCGGCCGTTGTGACGGAAATCGACCGCGTGCTGAACCGCGTCTCGCTCTCGCACAAGGAACTGCTCGGCACCTGGGAAGAAAACGCGGCGTTTTTTAACGCCGGCGACACGGTGGAGGGGGATTGTGCGCGGGCTCGAACCTTACGGCGTGTTCATCGAGCTTTCCCCAAACCTCTCCGGGCTTGCGGAACCGCGCGCCGACCTGCATGAGGGCCAGCGCGTGTGCGTTTATATCAAATCTATCATACCCGAAAAAAATGAAAATAAAGCTGTCGGTCGTGGATGTTTTGCCGGATTGCCCGATCCGGCGTCCGCTGCGGTATTTCATGCCGGGCAGACGCATCGTCGGCTGGGATTATGGGAACGATACGGCTGAACGTCCCGCGGAGTGAACGTCTGCGAAAACGCTTCTGTGTCATCGCCGCAAAGCTTATAGGAATTTCGTACCGCCAGACTGGACGATGCAATGACGTAAGGCAATGTCCGGCAGGACGGATTTTCCGCCGCTTATGTTTCTATTTTGAGGTGCGCGGGCTCATTACGGCAGCAGTCTTTGAAAACCGGATGATGCGCGAAACCGAAAATGTGCTCTCCCGTCATGATTGTTAAAAAATTCCATGCATCATTTGTGCGCGTCACGCACACAATAACGGCGCATAAAGGAGTTGATTAGAATGGTCATGGACAGGATTGCGCTTATTTTGGTGATTATCGGCGCATTAAACTGGGGTAGTGTTGGCATCTTCGGCTTTGACATTGTCGCGTATATCTGCGGCGGACAGCTTGCTACCGTGAGTCGTGTGATATTCACCCTGGTCGGCCTTTGCGGGCCTCTGGTGCATTTCCCTGCTGTTCAGGGAGCGCGGAGAACTCCACGAGGGAGACAGTTTATAAGCAATAAATAAGCGATAAAAGACGCCCTTGCCGAAAACCGGCAAGGGCGTCCGCCGTTTTTATGATGCCCGCGGGGAATCCCCGGATGTATCCTTATTGATGGCGGAATCTTTTGCACTGTCGCACCCGGCAGGCGAGAGAGGATGCAAAGCCCCATGACAAGGATAGGAAGGAGGACGCGCAGATACAGAAATCCTGGGGTTCCATATCGAGATTAGCGTCGAGAAGCAAGCCGAGGAACCAGGCCATAAGTGTGAGAAGTACCGTTTTTACGTACATAAGAAACCTCCTGAAAATGTTTGTTCACAGCTCTGCCCGCACACGTAGACGGGGCTCCGCGTCCAGCCTTGCCCGCCGTACCGCGCGGCGCGGCTGGGATAGGCGAGGGCGTACAGATCGTCCGCGCGTGCCTCGAACGCCAAACATCGCGCGGCCGCGCCGCCCAGAGCCCGCCCATCGGCGGCTTTCGTGACAACGGGGACGCCCGTGACCTCGCAGCAGCGCGCGTCCCGCGTCGTTCAGCGCCAGTACACGCGCATAGGGGGACGGCCTCCTGCGCCATCTCTCGCGTAAGCCCCAGAAACGCAGCCGTGCAGATACGCCGCAGCCGCGCGTGGAATAACGCCGCGTTTTCACGCGCGCACAGAAGTCTGCCGGGTCGAGGGCCTCCCGCGCCGCGCGCGCCAGCCGGTGCTCGAGCCCCTCGCTGATGTCGGGAAGCGCGGCAAAGTCCGCCGCGTCCATCCGGCGTAGGACGCTCATGACCGCCGTATCGAGCGCGCGCCCGTCTACCGGCGCGCGTCCGGCACGGATTTCCCGTTCGAGGATGCCGAAAGACTGCCGCGGCAGGAAAGCCCGCGCGGCGTCCGTCCGCCCGGCGCACAGGAGCTCCCGGATGGCGGAAGCAGCGGCAAAACGCCCCCGCGTCCCGCCGTCATGCGCCGCGCCCTCGCGCGGAACGCAGACTGGCGTGAGCGGAAAGCCGTTTTCAAGAATTGCGCGGATATATTCGATCCCCAGAATGTCGTTTGGCGCGGCGAGGAGGGCGCCCGCCGCAGGGTCCGCCGCCTCCACGGCGCGCTGACGCGCGGCGGCATATGCCATACCGCCGGAAAGCAATGCGCGAATGCGCTCGTTGACCTCTTTCGTCCAGCGTCAGGCGGGCGGCGTCCGTCATGGCGCGGAGGTCGCCGGACTCGCTGCCAAAAGCGATGTGCGACACAACGCCCAGCGCGGCCAACAGGCCGACGCCGCCCGCGGCGAAACGCTGCGCGCCCGCGCACGCCCAGGGCGTGGGAAGTTCCAGCACCAGGTCCGCGCCGCCGCGCAAGGCGGCCTCGGCGCGCGCGAACTTTCCCAAAACGGCCGCGTCCCCGCGCTGGACGAAATTGCCGCTCATCACGCACACGACGGCAGTCCGTCAGCTCCCGCGCGCGCCGGATATGAAATTCATGCCCGGAATGAAACGGATTATATTCACAAATGATGCCCACTGCGCGCATGACGTTTTCTCCATCAGATTTTGATTG
>VOFE01002020.1_pt1 | contig 18000 bp, 21 predicted proteins | sample 5384071 | NCBI WGS metagenome assembly VOFE01 (sample SAMN12384724, study PRJNA508395) | human gut metagenome | isolation source: healthy gut D | host: Homo sapiens
AAACTAGTCAATTTAAATGAAATATTATGGCAATAGTAAAACCTTTTAAGGGAGTACGACCTCCTAAAAATCTCGTTGAGCAAATTGAGTCTCGTCCTTACGATGTTCTCAATTCTGAGGAAGCACGTGCCGAGGCAGGCGATAACGAGAAGAGCCTTTATCATATTATTAAACCTGAAATCAATTTCGAACCTGGTACTTCTGAGTACGATCCTCGCGTTTATGAAAGCGCTGCAGAGAACTTCAGAAAGTTCCAGGAGAATGGCTGGTTAAAACAGGATGATAAGGAACAGTATTATATCTATGCACAGACTATGACTGGCACGACTCAGTATGGTCTTGTTGTAGGTGCGTATGTAAACGACTATATGACGGGTGTCATCAAGAAGCATGAGCTGACCCGCCGCGACAAGGAGGAAGACCGTATGAAGCATGTGCGTGTATGCAATGCCAATATCGAACCAGTATTCTTCGCTTATCCTGATAATGAGGTGCTTAACGAACTTCTGATGCGTTATGCTGCAACAACACCGGAATATGATTTCATTGCTCCAATTGATGGTTTCCGTCATCAGTTCTGGGTTGTAAGCGATGATCAGGATATTGCCACAATTACAGCGGAATTTGCCAAGATGCCTAGCCTTTATATTGCTGACGGTCATCACCGTTCTGCAGCAGCTGCTCTGGTAGGTGCAGAAAAAGCTAAGCAGAATCCTAATCATACAGGTAAGGAGGAATATAACTACTTTATGGCAGTTTGTTTTCAGGCAAGTCAGCTTACCATTCTCGATTATAACCGAGTTGTGAAGGATTTGAACGGCCTGACTTCTGATCAGTTCCTCGATGCTTTGACAAAGAACTTCGAGGTGATAGATATTGATACAATCAATGTGAATGTATCTGGTGATGAAGAGGGCATTCCTTGCTATGAAAAGATGGCTATTGATGATGCTATCAGCCAGTTTGGCTTGGATATTCTGAAACCAGCAGCTCTCCATTCTTTCCTCCTGTATTTGGATGGTAAATGGTACGGTTTGTTTGCCAAGCCGGGAACCTATGATGATGCTGATCCAATCGGCGTGCTTGATGTGGATATTTCATCTCGCCTGATTCTTGATGAAATTCTGGGTATCAAGGATTTGCGTTCTGATAAGCGCATCGACTTTGTGGGCGGTCTTCGCGGTCTCGGTGAGTTGAAACGTCGTGTGGATAGCGGCGAGATGAAGATGGCACTTGCTTTGCATCCGGTTTCTATGCAGCAGATTATGGACATCGCTGATAGTGGTAAGATTATGCCACCTAAGGCAACTTGGTTTGAACCTAAGTTGCGTAGCGGTTTGATTATTCACAAGTTGGATTAATGATAGACGAATTTAAGACTATATCAGATACAGTAGGCGAGGGATATTACACCGAGAAAAGGAGTAAGTTTCTCGCCTTTGCTCACCATGTTACAACTGTTGACGAGGTGAAGGAAATTGTTGCCGGGTACCGTAAGAAATATTACGATGCCCGACATTGTTGTTATGCATATATGCTAGGTCCTGAACGGACAGAGTTCCGTGCCAATGATGATGGCGAACCTTCTTCTACGGCAGGAAAACCAATCCTCGGCCAAATCACGAAATCAGAATTGACGGATATTTTAATTGTCGTCATCCGATATTTCGGAGGAGTGAAATTGGGAACCAGCGGACTCATTGTTGCTTATCGTGAAGCTGCCATTGATGCTTTGGCTCATTGTGAGGAGGTTACGCGACAGATAGAGGAAATAGTAACCTATGATTTTACTTATCCGATGATGAATGATGTGATGAGGATAGTCAAAGATATGAATCCGCGTATCCTGGATCAGACTTTCGATAATACTTGCAGCATCAAACTTTCTATCAGAAAGAGCGAGGCTGAGCAGTTACGTTCCCGTCTGAAAAAGCTGTCGTTTGAATAGCAGATAACTGACAGCCAGATGAATAACTGCTGGGTAAATAAAAAGAGGGTGTGTTATAAGACTGGATAATATACAGTAATATTCCATCAAAAAGAGGGTGGATCATAAATTTATGATACACCCTCTTTTTGATGGTTATTTCTTTTGAATTTATCCCTTTTCTTCCAATTCCTTCTGCAATCGGATGATTTCATCGCGATATTGGGCAGCTTGCATGAAGTCGAGGTCTTTGGCAGCTTGCTTCATCAATGCCGTAGTATTGGCAATGCTCTTCTCCAATTCTTCCTTGCTCATACTGCGAACAATAGGGTCGGCAACGAAGGCTGCACTTTCCGGTTCCACGTAGACGCGAGGCTTGGAACCCTCGGCTCCCATCGGAACAATCTTTGCTCCTTCTTCCTTGCTAGTAGGCAGAGCTGAGGTTATTGCTTTCACAATCTGTTTTGGTGTAATGCCATGGTCTGCATTGTATTTCAACTGGATGCTTCGGCGGCGGGCAGTTTCATCTATCGTTTTCTGCATGCTGTCTGTGATGTTGTCTGCATACATGATTACCTTGCCGTTCACGTTTCGGGCAGCACGGCCTGCCGTCTGGGTCAGAGAACGGTGACTGCGAAGGAAGCCTTCCTTGTCTGCATCGAGAATAGCTACGAGCGAAACTTCCGGCAAGTCGAGTCCTTCACGTAACAGGTTGACACCCACCAGTACATCGTATACTCCTGCACGGAGATCGTTCATGATCTTTACTCGGTCTAAGGTTGCCACATCACTGTGGATATAGGCAGCCTTTACGTTGTGGTTGAGCAGGAACTCGGTGAGTTCTTCTGCCATGCGCTTTGTAAGAGTCGTAATCAGAACTCGCTCGTTGCGGTGTGTTCTTGTTAATATTTCGTCCAGAAGATCATCTATCTGATTCTCACTTGGACGGACTTCGATTTCCGGGTCCAGGAGTCCTGTAGGACGAATCAACTGTTCTACAACCACGCCTTCGGCTTCTCTCAATTCATAGTCTGCCGGAGTTGCACTTACGTAGATGGCCTGCGGAATGAGATCGTGAAATTCCTCGAATTTCAGCGGACGGTTATCGAAGGCAGCAGGTAAGCGGAAACCATATTCTACCAGGTTTTTCTTTCGTGCCCGGTCGCCTCCATACATGGCTCCAATCTGCGGGATGCTCACATGGCTCTCGTCAACCACAAGCAGGAAATCTTTAGGGAAGAAATCGAGCAGGCAATACGGGCGTTCGCCTTCGTGTCTGCCATCAAAATAGCGGGAATAGTTCTCGATGCCCGAACAGTGGCCCAATTCCTTGATCATTTCCATATCATATTCTACACGTTCCTTGATGCGCTGTGCCTTGATTCCATCTCCAATACTCTTGAAGAATTCTACCTGTTTAACCAGGTCGTCCTGAATTCTGCGAATGGCACTTTCCTGCTGTTCTTTTGTTGTTACGAAAAGGTTGGCTGGATAAATCTCGTAATCTTCGAACGAGGCAAGGCGGTGATAAGTGAGCGAATCCACTTCTTCGATACTGTCAATCTCATCGTCCCACCATGTTACGCGCAAAACATGATCGCTGTAAGCCATAAAGATGTCAACCGTTTCGCCTTTCACTCTAAAGTTGCCACGTTGCAGTTCTATGTCATTTCTAACGTAAAGTGCATCAACGAGTTTCCTCAGAAATTCATTTCTGTCGAGTCGCTGCCCGCGATGAATCTTGATGATGTTCTCCTGCATCGCCACAGGTCCGCCCATACCATAGATGCACGATACGGATGAGACAACGATGACATCCTTTCTGCCCGAGAGAAGGGCAGAAACAGCACCGAGTCGCAACTTGTCTATTTCATCATTGATGGCGAGGTCTTTTTCTATATATGTATCAGTAGTTGGCAGATAAGCTTCCGGCTGATAATAGTCGTAGTATGAAACATAATATTCTACAGCGTTCTCAGGGAAGAAACCCTTCATCTCCTGATACAGTTGGGCGGCAAGAGTCTTGTTGTGGCTCAAGATGAGCGTAGGCTTCCCCACGTTGGCAATCACGTTTGCCACCGTAAAGGTTTTACCCGAGCCGGTTACACCCAACAACACCTGTGCAGGGTCTCCTTCAAGCACCCCCTCTGTGAGTTGCCTGATGGCTTGCGGCTGGTCGCCAGTTGGCTTATATTTTGATGTAATCTTAAAATCCATTTTCTTCCTGATTTCTTCTCAAAAGTTCTGTTTCAAGGTGCAAAATTACAAAAAAAACGCCATTAATCGTTATAAAGATTAATTTTTTACGAAAAAATGTATCTTTTCTTTTGATAATAAGTAAATTATGAGTAACTTTGCAGTTCAAAATGAGAATTATGAAAAAATTGACTCTTATTGCATCGTGTGTTGCATTGCTCTTGTCGAGCTGTGCCCACGAATATAACCAGGTATTGAAATCAGGCGATTATACTTATAAGTATGAGTACGCCAAGCAGAGCTATGCCCAGGGCAAGTATTCCCGTGCCATTCCTCTTCTGCAGGAACTGGTAACGATGAAGAAAGGTTCTACCGAGGGGTGAGGAATGTTTGTACATGCTGGCTATGGCCGAGTATGGTATGAAGGATTATGAGACTGCTGCAGAGTATTTCAAGAAGTATTACTCTTCTTATCCTAAAGGTAAGTTTGCTGAAAATGCAAAGTACTTTGTGGGAGAGAGTCTGTATCAGAATGCTCCAGAGCCTCGTCTTGACCAGAGTACCACGATTACAGCCATCGCAGCCTTCCAGGAGTTTCTGGATCTTTATCCAGATGCCCGACTCAAGCAGCAGGCTACAAACCGCCTTTTTGCTCTTCAGGATCTCTTGGTTGAGAAGGAGTATAAGAGTGCCAAGCTCTATTTTGATATGGGCACCTATTTCGGCAACTGTACCAGCGGAGGCAACAATTATGAGGCTTGTATCGTAACTGCACAGAATGCGCTTAAGGATTATCCTTACAGCAACCGACGCGAGGAGTTTGCATCGCTCATCATGAAAGGTAAATACGAACTGGCAAAGATGAGTGTCGAGAAAAAGCAGCTGGAGCGCTATCAGGATGCTGAGGATGAGTGTTATGGCTTTATCAACGAATATCCTGATTCAAAGGACCGTGCACTTGCCGAGAAGTATATCGAGAAGTGCAAGCAGTACGAGAAAGAGCATCCGGAGTCAGCTCTCGACCAGCTTGGCAATAATGCCAATTAAAAAAAGCATATATATAATAAGGTAAAAACAATATAATAATAATAGTACTATAATTATGGATTTCAAAAAATCAAAGGCACCAGTAAACACAGTAACTCGCAACATTATGGATCTCTGCGATGATACCCATAACATCTACGAGAGCGTAGCTATCATTGCAAAGCGCGCTAATCAGATTTCTATCGAAATCAAGCAGGAGTTGAGCAAGAAACTTCAGGAGTTTGCTTCTTATAACGATTCTTTGGAGGAAGTTTTTGAGAACCGCGAACAGATTGAAATCTCTCGCTACTACGAGAAGTTGCCAAAGCCAACTTTGCTCGCTACAGAAGAGTTTATTGAGAATAATATTTATTGGCGCGATCCTACCAAGACATCTGCACCAATGGTTCACGAGAGCGAAATTTAATATTCCAGAGCTATATGATACAGCGTAAACAGACATTATTTCTGCTCTTTGCTGTCATCGCCATTGCTATCTGTCTTTTTCTTCCTATCGCCAGCATCGCAGCTAAGACGATGGGAGGAGACACTATGGTTTATAACCTCGGAGTGGTAGGGGAGGCAGGAATGCAGATTTCAACTACTTGCGTTCCTCTGTTCCTTCTGCTCGCCGTTTCAGCCATCATAGCATTGGTAAACATCTTTTTGTACAAGAATCTGAAGCTTCAGAAATCACTCTGTTCACTTGCCATGCTTTTTGCAGGTTTATGGTATGTAGATTATATCGTGATGTTCATGGGCTTGATTCCTGTTCCTGAAGCAGAAGGAACGATGAAGTTTCAGTTTGCCGCTTGCCTTCCTTTGGTAGCAATCATATTCGAATGGATGGCAATGAAAGGTGTGAACGATGACATCAAACTCTTGAGAGCAGCAGACCGAATCAGATAAAAAATGCTAAAAAAGCATTTGAATATCGATAAAAGTTTGCTCAATTCAAATAAAAGTAGTAATTTTGCACCCGCTGTCACGAGATGGCAGCATAAAATTCAAACCTCATTATAAATTAAATTAAAATTAAGATTTAAAATGGCAACAAAAATCAGATTGCAGCGCGGCGGTCGTAAGAGCTATGCTTTCTATAGCATCGTAATCGCTGACGTTAGAGCACCACGTGATGGTAAATTTACTGAGAAGATTGGTACTTTCAACCCTAACACCAATCCAGCTACTGTAGATTTGAATTTCGAGCGCGCACTCTACTGGGTAGAGACTGGTGCACAGCCAACAGACACAGTTCGCAACATCCTCAAGGGCGAGGGCGTTTACTTGATGAAGCACCTCAAGGGTGGCGTTAAGAAGGGCGCATTCGACGATGCTGAGGCTCAGAAGCGTTTCGACGCTTGGAAGAATGGCAAGGACGCTAAGGCTTCTGCTGTTCGCGAGGGCGACGCTAAGGCTAAGAAGGAAGCTGCTGCTAGTTCGGGAGCTGAGTTTTTGATACGCGCGTACATTAATAGAATAGGCGAGTTGTCTGATGTCGGGCTTTTTAATGCCGGCTGGACCTTGGCTGTTGTCTATGCGGGCATGGTGTTCTCGGCGATGGAGGCTGATTATTTTCCCCGTCTGTCATCTGTAAAGGAGATGGGTGTGGAACAGAACGACTGTGTCAACAAGCAGTTGGAAATCAATGTTTTGCTGATGGGGCCCATATTGACGGGCGTGATTTTGGCCTTGCCAGTCTTGATTCCACTTCTCTACGACCATCGTTTTTGGATGTGCTTGGTATGGCACAGTTGGCAGCTGTCAGCATGCTTTTCAGAGCAGTTTATATTCCGATAGAATATCTGCCTTTATCGAAAGGACAGTCGCGTAAGTTCTTGTGCCAGGAGGCTGTATGTGTCATGTTACTCATCGTGATGGAGATTGCAGGCTATCGCTATAAGGGGCTGTTGGGGCTTGGCTTCGGCATTGTAGGAGCTTATCTGATAGAAACTTTGTTTGTGCTTGTGTACAGCCGATGTCTCTATCGTTATGTCCTTTCACGTAAGGGTGTGATCTTTATTGCCGTGGAGTTGGTGTTTGTTGCTGGAGGCTTGTTGGGAGGATTTATGTGGCAGCCTTCAGTTTTGTATTGGGCTTTTGTTTTGTTTGGGTTGCTGCCAATGTCATGGGTACCTTGTATTTGTTGAAGACCCAGACTCGGGTTTTTGACAGGTTGTTGAAGAGAAAGGAAAAGTAAACTTTCTCTTGTTGTTTGCGATTATTTGTCATTCGATTTTTAAATACAAACAAGTTGCTTTTTGCTATCTCAACATAGCAAAATGGATGGTAAAATGTTGCAATATGTTACTTTTCCATGAAACAATTGATTTTTTTTGCAGCTAAGTGCTTGTTATTTCAGATTAATTGTTAATTTTGCGTTTAAATAAAGAGAGCATAGTTATATGACGATAGTCATTGTGTCCATATTATTGTTGGATGTCTCCTTATAGCAACCGAGAATATTACCAAGGTGAACCGTGCTGCCGTAGCCATTTTTGCAGGTACGGTAGGATGGGTTTTGTATATCTGTTTTGGTATGGATTTCGTAACCAGTCAGCATGCTTATGATTTTTCGAGCTATCTGCACAGTCAGACTCCTGCCATCCCAGAATCCAGCGCAACAGTCAAGAGCTTTATTTCCCGTTTTGTCTTCCTGCCATATGTGGGAAGAGCTGCAGAGATAGTCTTGTTCCTGTTGGCTACGATGACGATTGTTGAAATTCTCAACAATAATGGTTGTTTCGATTTTATCCGCCAGTTGCTTCGCACCCGTAATAGCAAGCGTATGATTTGGACACTTTCTGTGGTGACATTTGTTATTTCTGCCAATCTTGACAACCTGACCACTACTGTCATGATGCTTACCATCATGCATGGTATTATTCCCAGTCGCAGACAGCGTATGTTTTATGGCAGGCGCCATCTTGCTGTCTGCCAATTGTGGAGGTGCGCTGACTGTTATCGGCAATCCTGAGGGATTGGTGCTGTGGAAGGTGGAGCAGTAACGGCCACCAGTTATCTCTATGTCACTTTTGCTGCCCTGTCTTGCAAGCCTGGTTGGTTCCTACTTATCTGATATCGAGAAGCTTCCCGAGCGTGTCGACACAGAATGGATCGTCATGCCTTATCGAGGCGATGATACCCGACTCAATGTATGGCAGCGTCTTCTCATGCTCTTTGTGGGTATCGGTGGACTGTGGTTTATCCCGACCTTCCATAATATCTCCAAACTGAGTCCTTTTCTTGGGGGCTCTGTGTGTGTTGTCTGTCTTGTGGATTGTCAACGAGATTTTCAATCGCAAGCTGATGAACATGGATGCAATGGTCGACCGCCGTACGCCTCCTAGTGTGCTGCAATATGGTGTCATTCAGATGATTCTCTTTGTGATGGGCATCATGTTGGCTGTAGGTGTTGTGAAGGAAACTGGAGCATACGATGAGTTGATGGAATCCTTGGGTGTTAATGATAGTCAGCCTTTCGTTTGGCTTCATGGAGTGGCTGCGGGCGTGTTGAGTACGGTGCTCGACAATTTTGCGACTGCCATCAATTTCTTCTCGCTTCCTGACGAGATGGGACAAACAGGCTTCATCCGCAACTCTCTACCGTCTACAGTTGCAATGGTTTGTATTGGCAGGTCGTAGCCTTCTGCGTAATGGCAGGTGGAAACATCTTGGTATTGGAACAATGAGTGGTTTGGCATTGATGAAGATGGAGCGCATGCATGTAGGCTGGTTCTTCCGTCATGTAGGCTGGAAAGCCTTGGTGGGAGGCATCATCGGGCCTCCGGATTCCTATGGCTGATGCAGCTAACAAGGACATTTCATAAGGAAAGAAGAACATGTCCATTTTTTGAACGGATGAAAAATCAATAAAAATAAATATTATCATAAAATAACGTACTACAACTAAAAGGAATATGGTTATGGCAAAGAATTCATGACCGAAGAAGGTCGTCAGAAGGCATTTGAAACGATTCAGAAAGAGGAAATAGATGCGCTTGTCGTGATTGGCGGTAACGGTTCGCTGACAGGTGCGATGAATTTCGCACGTGAGTTTGATGTATGCTGCATCGGATTGCCAGGAACAATTGATAATGACCTTTATGGTACAGACAATACAATCGGTTATGATACTACGATGAATACCATCGTAGAATGTGTAGACCGTATCCGTGATACTGCGCAGAGCCACGAGCGTATCTTCTTTATCGAGGTGATGGGCCGTGATGCCGGTTTCCTGGCGCAGAATTCAGCTATCGCCAGTGGAGCAGAGGCAGCTATCATTCCAGAGGATTCTACCGACGTAGACCAGTTGGCTCAATTCATGGAGCGTGGTATCCGTAAGTCTAAGAAGAGTTGTATCGTCATCGTGTCAGAGAGTCCTAAGTGCGGTGCTCTTTATTATGCCGACCGTGTGCGCAAGGAGTTCCCTGAGTTTGATGTACGTGTATCTATCCTGGGTCACTTGCAGCGTGGCGGCCGTCCGTCAGCCCGTGATCGTATTCTTGCGAGCCGTACCGGTTGCGGTGCCATCGAGGCTATCATGCAGGGTCAGCGCAACGTGATGATCGGTGTACGCAATAACGAGGTAGTATACGTTCCGCTTTCTGAAGCTATCCGCTCAGATAAGCCATTCGACCGTAAACTGATCAAGGTTTTGGACGAGTTGAGTATCTAATTTATAGAGATAAGGGTAAGAAGAGAGGAGTTTGAACTCCTGACTTCTTGCTTTTGCATAGGAAAATGGTTTAAAGGGAACTAAAAATGGTTTAATTAGGTATAAAAGCCGAATAAAACTTTAAATTAATTTGTGGTTTCCATAAATTGTTGTTACTTTTGCAGTCAAGAATAATATAAATATATATAACTTTTAAACTAATAAGCTTATGTCACAAATTAACGGACGTATCTCTCAGATTATCGGTCCTGTTATCGATGTTTACTTCGATACAAAGGGCGAGAATCCAGAGAAGGTGCTTCCTAAAATTTATGAAGCTCTGAAGGTAAAACGTCCAGACGGACGCGAACTTGTCATCGAGGTGCAGCAGCACATCGGTGAGGATACAGTTCGCTGTGTCGCTATGGATAATACTGACGGTTTGCAGCGCGGCTTGGAGGTTATCTCTACAGGTAACCCAATCCAGATGCCAGCCGGAGAGCAAATCAAGGGTCGTATGATGAATGTCATCGGACAGCCTATTGATGGTATGAATGAATTGGACATGAAGGGTGCTTATCCTATCCACCGTGAGGCTCCGAAGTTTGACGAACTTTCTACTCACAAGGAGATGCTTGCTACCGGTATTAAGGTGATTGACCTGCTCGAACCTTACATGAAGGGTGGTAAGATTGGTCTTTTCGGTGGTGCCGGTGTAGGTAAGACAGTGCTTATCATGGAGTTGATCAACAACATTGCCAAGGGACACAACGGCTACTCTGTATTCGCCGGAGTAGGAGAGCGTACCCGTGAGGGTAACGACTTGATTCGAGACATGCTCGAGTCTGGCGTTATCAAGTATGGCGAGAAGTTCCGTAAAGCGATGGAAGAAGGTAAGTGGGATCTCTCACTTGTCGATCCTGAGGAACTTGCCAAGAGTCAGGCTACCCTGGTATATGGTCAGATGAATGAGCCACCTGGGGCACGTGCTTCTGTAGCTCTCTCTGGTTTGACCGTAGCTGAGGAGTTCCGTGATCACGGAGGAAAGAACGGTGAGGCTGCCGATATTATGTTCTTCATCGATAACATCTTCCGTTTCACCCAGGCTGGTTCTGAGGTGTCTGCGCTGTTGGGTCGTATGCCATCAGCCGTAGGTTATCAGCCAACGCTGGCTTCTGAGATGGGTGCCATGCAGGAGCGAATCACTTCTACCAAGAATGGTTCCATCACCTCAGTACAGGCAGTTTATGTGCCTGCCGATGACTTGACCGACCCTGCTCCAGCTACCACCTTTACTCACCTGGATGCCACCACTGAGCTTTCTCGTAAGATCGCTTCTCTGGGTATCTATCCGGCTGTAGACCCGCTGGGTTCTACCTCTCGTATCCTCGACCCGCTGATTGTGGGCAAGGCGCACTACGATTGTGCACAGCGAGTAAAGCAGTTGTTGCAGCGTTATAACGAGTTGCAGGATATCATCGCCATCCTCGGTATGGATGAGCTCTCTGATGAGGATAAGTTGACCGTGAACCGTGCACGCCGTGTACAGCGTTTCCTGAGCCAGCCATTCACCGTAGCAGAGCAGTTTACCGGTTTGAAGGGTGTGATGGTTCCTATCGAAGAGACTATCAAGGGCTTCAACGCCATCCTCGACGGTGAGGTAGATGACCTGCCAGAGCAGGCATTCCTCAACGTAGGTACTATCGAGGATGCCAAGGAGAAGGCTAAGCAGTTGCTCGCAGCAGCACAGGCGTAATCTTTAAATCCACGGCTTATGTTACAGCTAAAGATAGTATCTCCTGAGAAAGTAGTCTTCCAGGGTGAGGTAGAGAGCGTACTGGTTCCGGGAACCCTCGGCTCGTTCGAGATTCTCAAGGATCATGCGCCTATCATCTCTTCGCTCGAAGTGGGCAAGGTGGAATACACTACCAAGGAAGGCAAGCAGGTAATGAACATCAAGGGCGGATTCGTGGAATGTAAGAAAAACGAAGTAAGCCTTTGCGTAGAAGTTTAGATAAGTGATTAATTTTTAGTGATTAATTATTAGATAATGGAAAAAGACGAAAAGTTGCGCTTGCAGACTATCAGACAGGCGAGTATCAGGTATAAGCAGATTTCTTTGTGGCTTACAGCAGCAGTGGCTCTTGCCGTGCTCTTTGCCTGCAGATTATCTGCTCAATGCGATGATATGATAGCCCAGGTTGTTAACCCGTTGGTAGTGAGTGCGATATTCTCACTCGTTGCAAGTACTGCTTATGGTGAAGCATGGAAGGCTGTTGCAAAGTCATCGCCAGCCAATCTCGCCAAGTTCTATCTGGCGGCATTGGTCTTGAAACTGATGGCCGGTACATTGGTATTCCTCATCTATGTGCTGGTATGCGACAGGCAGAACATTCTGGGTTTTACCGCAATCTTTGCCCTTTTCTATGTCGTACTTCTCGTGTTCGACTGCATCTACTTCGCTCGGGTAGAGAAAAAGAACCGTCTTTCATAAGCGGTTCTGAACAATTAATTAATAAACAAAAGTAAGAATTAAAGAATATGAAACATCTCAAGCAATTCCTCTTGATGGCGATGCTGCTCTTCACGCTGGCACCTCTGCAGGTATCGGCTAAGGAGAACATCGATGTGAAAGAGATATTGTGGGGTCATATCAAGGATTCTTATGAATGGCATATCACAAAGGTGGGAGATCATCCCGTAGTGATTCATCTGCCTATCATCGTGAATACCACCACAGGCTGGCACGTGTTCTGCAGCAGCGAATTCTCGGAAGAGAAGGATGCCAATGGAGACCGTCCCGGGCCCTTTCAATCTGGTGATCAAGAACGCTGATGCGCAGGCGAATCCCAACAAGATAGTAGAGAAGGTGGGAGACCAGGAGGTTCGTCCGCTTGACATCTCCATCACGAAGACCGTTTGCGTGCTCTTCATCGATGCTATCATCCTGTTGCTCTGTGTCCTGATACCAGCCCGCTGGTGCAGGAAGCACAAGGTGGATGATCCTGCACCAAAGGGTTTTGTGGGACTGATGCACATGTTCATCATGTCGGTATATACCGATGTAATAGAGGCCACCCTGGGTAAGGAAGCCCCAAAGTACGCACCATGGTTGCTTACTTGCTTCTTCTTTATCTTCGTGGCGAACATCATGGGTATCGTACCATTCCCTCCAGGTGGTGGTAACCTGACGGGTAATATCGCCTGCACCGTATTCTTCGGTGTAACGACATTCCTGATCACCAACTTCACCGGTACCAAGGAATACTGGAAGGAAATCTTCTGGCCGGAGGTACCAACGTGGTTGAAGGTGCCAGTGCCACTGATGCCATTCATCGAGCTCTTCGGAATCTTTACGAAACCGCTGGCTCTGATTATCCGACTCTTCGCCAACATGATGGCGGGTCACGCCATCGCACTTTCGTTTGCGGCTATCATTTTCATCATGTTCAACATCAGTGAGAATGCTATCGCCAACTATGTGGCAGGTACGGGTATGACAATAGTAAGTGTTGCGATGAGCGCCTTTATGATGCTCCTCGAAGTATTGGTAAGCTACATTCAGGCATTGGTATTCACCATGCTGAGTGCAGTATTCATCTCGCTGGCTCATGTAAAGTCTCATGAGGCTGAGCCAGAGGTAGTGAAGTAGTTTATAGTTTATAGATTACGGATCTAATTTCATTCAGATAATAAACAAAGAAAATATTAACAACTTAAATTATTAAGATTATGTTATCACTTTTATTAGCAGCAGAGATTGCAAAGTTGGGTGCCGCAGTAGGTGCAGGTTTGGCCGCTATTGGCGCAGGTATTGGTATCGGTCGCATTGGTGGCCAGGCTATGGACGCTATGGCTCGTCAGCCAGAGAAGATGGGCGACCTCCGTTCTTCTATGATTATCGCAGCTGCGTTGGTTGAGGGTGTTGCGTTCTTCGCTGTCATCATCGCCATCCTGGCAATCGTTATGTAATCATCTCATCTGTCACTATCATCTGCCCCGATAAAAGGAAGTCTCAGGCATCAGCCTGATGTCTTTCCGGGGCATGATAGAGATGATTCTAGAGTTAGTTAAAACAAAACGTTTAAGTAAAACTTTAACCAGTATATATGGATTTATTAATTCCTGATAGCGGTTTGCTCTTCTGGATGACGCTGGTCTTCATCATCGTCTTCATCATTCTTTGGAAGGCTGGATTCCCAGCCATCATTAAGATGGTGAACGAACGCAAGGCTTTCATTGATGATAGTCTGAAGAAGGCTCACGAAGCCAACGAGAAGCTTGCCAATATCCAAAAAGAAGGTGAATCCATCTTGCAGGAAGCTCGCGAGAAGCAGGCTGCCCTCCTCAAGGAGGCTGCCGAAACCCGCGATGCCATTGTAGAGAAAGCACAGGATAAAGCACGCGAAGAAGGCGCACGTCTCCTCTCTGATGCCAAGAAGCAGATTGAGACCGAGAAGCAGAACGCCATTCGCGAAATCCGTGGACAGGTTGCCGAACTCTCTGTTCAGATTGCAGAGAAGGTGCTCAAGGCTAAGCTCTCTGACGACAAGGCACAGATGGATATGATAAATCGACTGCTGGACGAGGTTTCTTCTGACAACAAACAGTAAAGCTTATGGATATCGGTGTAATATCGGTGCGTTATGCCCGTGCCCTCATCAAGGCAGCACTCGGCATGAAGCTCGAAGATCAGGTCTACCAGGAGATGCAGACGCTCTACAAGAGCTACATCGACGTGCCTGAACTGAGATTTACGATAGACAACCCTATGCTTTCCAAAGACAAGAAGCAGGCACTTCTCATCACAGCCCTGGGCAAAGAGCCTATCGGAACTGAGCAAGAAGTTTATCGCTCTCGTCTTGAAAGAGGATAGGGAGAGCACCCTGCAATTCATGGCTGCTTCGTATATCACTCTTTACAGGAAACAGAAGAACATCATCCGCGGTAAGCTGATCACCGCCACTGCCGTTGACGCCTCTACTGAGGACAAGATGCGCAAGATGGTGGAGCAGAGAACGCAAGGTACTGTGGAGTTCAAGACTGAGGTGAACCCTGAACTGATTGGCGGTTTTATCCTTGAGTACGATACTTACAGAATGGATGCGAGCGTGAAGACAAAGCTCAACAACATTCTGACACAGCTCAAAAAGTAAAAATAATTAAAGTAAATAAACAATGTCAGATAAAATTAAACCAAGTGAGGTGTCTGAAGTTCTTCAGCAACAACTACAGGAGGTGAATGGCTCTCAGCAGTTTGACGAGGTGGGTACAGTGCTTACCGTCAGCGATGGCGTGGCTCGTATCTATGGTCTTCGTAATGCCGAGGCTAATGAGCTTCTTGAGTTCGAGAACGGCACGATGGCTATCGTCATGAACTTGGAGGAAGACAATGTAGGTTGTGTCCTCTTAGGTCCTACTGCTGGCATCAAGGAGGGACAGAGCGTGAAGCGTACTCACCGTATCGCTTCTATCCGTGTTAACGACAACTTCTTAGGACGTGTCGTTAACCCTCTGGGTCAGGCTATTGACGGTCTTGGTGATATCGACCTCACCGATTCTTTCGAGATGCCTTTGGATCGTAAGGCTCCTGGTGTGATCTATCGTCAGCCAGTAAAGGAACCTCTGCAGACAGGTTTGAAGGCGGTAGACTCTATGATTCCTATCGGTCGTGGACAGCGTGAGTTGATCATCGGTGACCGTCAGACCGGTAAGACTGCCATCGCAGTGGATACCATCATCAACCAGAAGAGCTTCTATGAGGCTGGCAAGCCAGTATATTGTATCTATGTAGCTATCGGTCAGAAAGCATCTACCGTTGCAGCATTGGTACAGAACCTCAAGGAGCATGGCGCCCTGCCATATACCATCATCGTAAGTGCTACCGCTGCCGATCCTGCAGCCATGCAGTATTACGCACCATTTGCCGGTGCAGCTATCGGTGAGTACTTCCGCGACCGCGGTTACTCAGCTCTCGTCGTATACGATGACTTGAGTAAGCAGGCTGTGGCTTACCGTGAGGTATCTCTGATCCTCCGCCGTCCATCCGGACGTGAGGCTTACCCTGGTGATGTGTTCTATCTCCACTCTCGTCTGTTGGAGCGTGCCGCTCGTATCAACGACCAGCAGGAGGTAGCCGAGCAGATGAACGACCTTCCAGAGTGCATGAAGGGTCACGTAAAGGGTGGTGGTTCTTTGACAGCCCTTCCTATCATTGAAACACAGGCTGGTGACGTATCAGCATACATCCCAACCAACGTGATTTCTATCACCGACGGTCAGATCTTCCTTGAGACCGACCTCTTCAACCAGGGCTTCCGTCCAGCTATCAACGTAGGTATCTCCGTATCCCGTGTAGGTGGTTCTGCCCAGATCAAGAGTATGAAGAAGGTGGCTGGTACACTGAAGATTGATATGGCTCAGTATCGTGAGCTGGAGGCCTTCTCTAAGTTCTCTAGCGATATGGATGCCGTAACAGCGATGACTCTGGACCGTGGCCGTAAGAACGACCAGTTGCTGGTTCAGCCTCAGTACCGCCCAATGCCGGTAGGCGAGCAGGTAGCTATTCTCTATTGTGGTGTTCACGGATTGATGCACGACGTGCCAATGGATAAGGTTCGCGACTGTCAGGATCTGTTCCTCGATGCTATGCGCAGCCAGCACGCTGATGTGATTGAGACTTTGGGCGATGGTAAACTCACCGATGATGCCATTAAGGCAGTCGAGGAGACCATGGCTAATGTTGCAGGACAATATAAAGCGTAATAGCCTATGCCGTCGTTAAAAGAGATTAAGACTCGCATCGCCAGCGTCAACAGTACCCGTAAGATTACGAGTGCGATGAAGATGGTGGCATCCAGCAAGTTGCATCATGCTCAGGTAGCTATCCAGAATATGCTGCCTTATGGAAATATGCTGGAACATATCCTCAAGAGTTTCCTGGTAAGTACTCCGAATGTCGACCATCCGTTGCAGTTGGAGCACAAGGAAACCAAGCGTATAGCTCTTGTGGTATACAGTTCTAACAGCAGCTTGTGTGGTGGATTCAATTCCAACGTTATCAAGATGATGATGCATGCGGTGGACGAGTATAAGGCTCAAGGCATTGACGACATCACGGTATATCCTATCGGACGAAAAGTGGCAGAGAAGGCACAGAAACTGGGTTTGAAGATTGGCGGTAACTTTAATGATCTTGCCGATCATCCTCGTGCCAGCGCCTGTGCAGATATCGCCTATTCACTTGCCAGGCAGTATGCTGCTGGTGAGCTCGATAAGGTGGAGATGATTTATCATCACTTTAAGAGTGCCGGTTCACAGATTCTGACCCGCAAGACTTTCTTGCCTATTGACCTCAGCACTGAGTCGATAGGAGTGGACAACGATCGTGACCTTACCTCTAATGTGGCTACGGCAAAGGCTCAGGAATATCTGCGCCAAAAGCAGGCTGAAGCTGACGGACGCCAGAGTTCTGAGGCAAAACCTCTGAATGATGACTTCATTGTAGAGCCAGACTTGGAGACTGTTTTGGGAGTCTTGATTCCTAAGCAGCTTCGTCTGATGATTTATACAGCGTTGCTGGATAGTCAGGCGAGTGAGCATGCTGCCAGTATGGTGGCCATGCAGACTGCTACGGATAATGCCGATGAACTCTTGCGCGAACTCAACTTGGAAACTGTAGTCTCTCGTCCAGAAAAGATGGCTCCAGTTTCTCAAACTAAGCAGGCTGTCCCTGTCGGTAATCCTGAGAATACTGTCGTAGAGGACGATGAAGAGTCTTCATCAGATAGAAAGCATTATTTCATGCTTCCACGTTATGTCATATCTGTAGCTGTTATTCTGATTTTGCTCTTGATAGGAGGTATCGGCTGGTTCGCTTTCAACTATGGTAAGATGCAAGCCCAACGCAATCATCTTGCCTTGCAGTTGGAGGAAATGCAGAAGGTACGTATGGCGAAAGACAGTTTGGCACAAGCTCAGAAGGATGACTTGCGCACCAAAGCGCTTCAAGACAGTGCTCGTTTGGCTCAGTCTGCTGAGGTGTTAAATGGAGTTGATGAGCAGAATGCCGCCGCTCAGTCTGACAGCCTCAGAAAAGCAGTTGCTGCAAAGGAGATTGTCTCTAAGCAACAGACTGAAGTTGCCAAGCAGAAAGCTTTGAAAGAAGCCAAGCAGAAAGTGGAGGTGCAGG
>VOFE01002160.1_pt1 | contig 18000 bp, 37 predicted proteins | sample 5384071 | NCBI WGS metagenome assembly VOFE01 (sample SAMN12384724, study PRJNA508395) | human gut metagenome | isolation source: healthy gut D | host: Homo sapiens
TGCTGTATAATAGCATTTGAGTTATTATCTCGGGAATTAAGTCCCTGCTGCATGGCGGAGGGAGGGAATAAACAATGTCAGAAATCCGTGTTAAGGATAACGAGTCGCTGGACAGCGCCCTGAGAAGGTGGAAGAAGTCCTGCGCCCGTTCCGGTGTTCTCGCCGAGGTCCGCAAGAGAGAGCACTATGAAAAGCCTTCGGTACGCCGTAAGAAGAAGTCTGAGGCGGCTCGCAAGAGAAAAATACAAATAAGGGTGGCATTCAAAAGCAGGCTGTGAAAACAGCCTGCTTTTTTGTTTGATATGACGAAAAACAAGGAAGCAATTTATACACGATTCCCCTTGGCGGCAAAGACCGCTTGATGATATGATAACAGTGACAGATGTTCTATGTTTTGTGACAATAGCAACAGGAAGGAGAATGTCTATGCGGCGAAGGATGATCGCTGTGTGGATAGGGCTCATGCTGCTGTTCGTCTCCGGCTGCGGTCAGTCCAGTGCGGGGGGAGCAGGGGAATCCCCCGCAGCGGCGGCTCTTGGGGGAACAACGGCTCCGGAGGAACCCGCGTATACGTTCCCCTCCGGTCCGGAGGAAGGAGAACTGGTGGTTTGTCTTTCCCATTGGTATCGCACCATCAATGAACTTTGCCGGGACGCCAGCTATGTGATCGTCGGCCGGGTATTCATACAGGAATTTTCCTCTGATCCGATGAGCTATTCCTCCTATGCGCAGGTTTGGGTGGACGAGGTGCTGTCAGGGGATATGCAGCCGGATCAGATGATTACGGTGAGCGAATTGGGAGCTCAACATGCGGATGGTAATACCGCTACCACCGATGGGGTGCCGCTTCTCCGGGAAGGAGAGAGGGTGCTGCTGTTTCTCCAGGGTCCCTGGGAGAACTCCGGACCTTGCAAGATCAGCTATTCCCTGGTCGGCGACTATCAGGGAAAATTCTTTTATCATCAGGAAGAGGATTGTTGGTATGCCGCGAATCTGCTGGGGAACGGCGGAATATTCGTTTTGTCCGATGCGTCCCGGCCTTTGTCGGATGAAGAAATGCGGCAGAAATTAAAAAATCTATATTGGCGGGGGCTCCACGGGGTCAGGGGACTAAAAATGGTATAGCATCCGTGGAGGAATGTCCGGTTGTGGGAAATGATGAATCGGTTTATAAAAGCAGTATAACGGTGAATATTTTATGCATTTCATCCAAACAAACGTGTTATATTATCACATCTTACAATTTACAATTACTATAAATATATAGTAAAATTTATATGTATTTTACATATACTGAGCTAATGGAGGAGTGGAAGATGTGGAAAGAAAAGCGAAATCGGTTGTTCAGAAGAATGATCGCCATGGTGTCCATAGGGGCGGTGATGGCCTGTGCGGGGATATCGGCATCCGCCTATGAATTGTTCCCCGGAAAGCTGGAAGGAGGAATCTATAACCGTACCTATGCCGTTGAGTCGGGTGCTACGTATTTGGATAGTGCTGTGCAAGCTTTTGACGATTGGAATTGGGTACTGAACGCGAATAATGACGGGGAGGGAGTAGACTTTTATTTTCATCGGATTTCGGGAGAAGAAATATATAACAAGGCGGTTATATATATTTATTCCATATATGATACACAGGAGCCGGGCACTGGCATAACCCATTTTTATACTGGTAATGAGATAGATCCAGATAGGAATTGGGAACATTGTTATATTGCTATTAATGAAGCAGAAAGAACCAACGTTCAACTATTTCGAAGAAATGAGAAAAGTAATTGGTCATGAGATAGGCCATTGCATAGGGCTGGCCCATAATGAAAGCGATAATGGAACCCTTATGTATCCTTATTGGCAGACATGTACTGCCTATTGCCCAACGCTGGATGATATTACGGGTGTACGGATAAAATATCAATAATAAAAAATACAAAGAGAAAATTATTATTTCATATGAAAGGGTATGGTATGATGAGTTGGATAAAAAGCCATGTGTTTTTATTAGCCATTAATTTGTTGCTTATTTCCACGGCATGTAGCCAGCCAACTGGTGATAATGAGCTGTATTTCCCGACCAATACGAACAATCAAGAGTTGTCCGCATCCATCTCCTATAAAGTCGAGGATGTTGAGGAGCTGTATGAGCGGGCGGACAATGTCGTGGTGGCATCCGTTGTGGGATACGAACCGTATACGATTAAATTCCATTCAAGGTATTCTCTCAAGTGGAAGTAGGGGAAGTCTTGAAAGGGGAGTTGCAGCAGGGGACCCAGATTACCATCAGTGAGACGGGGAAACATCTAGAAGATGGAAGCGATATATCCATCGACGGAGTGCCGCTTCTGTATCCTGGGATGAAGGTGATTTTGTTCCTGGATTCGGAGGCCCCTCTGGTGGATCCGGAGAGAACCGGATATGGCCTTATTGGGGGATATGTAGGCAAGTTCATCTACCATCCCGATGGAACCATCTACAATTTCTCCTTATTGGGAGGAGATAACGTCATGACGCTTTCCGACGCAAAGGAGCCGATGACCGAGGAACAGTTCCGGGCACTGCTGCCGAGGAAAGCACGACGGCGGCGGACACGACAACTGAAGCGGAGACAACGGAAAGCAACGAAATCTGAAACAGCCTCAACGTAAACCACGACGACCGAAACCACCGCAGGTGAAACGACGAAACGGTATAGCATCCGTGGAGAAATGTCCGGTTGTGGGAAATGATGAATCGGTTTATAAAAAGCAGTACAACGGTGAATATTTTTTACATTCTATCAAACAGCAACGTGTTATATTGTCATATTACAATTTACAATACTGAGCTAATGGAGGGAGTGGAAGATGTGGAAAGAAAGCGAAATCGGTTGTTCAGAAGAATGATCGCCATGGTGTCCATAGGGGCGGTGATGGCCTGTGTGGGGATATCGGCATCCGCCTATGCAATATTCCCTGGGAAGTTGGAAGGGGGATTTATAACCGTACCTATGCTATCGAAGCAGGTGTTTCCTTTATAGACTGCATAACACAAGCTATTGATGATTGGAACTGGGTGCTGAATGCGAATAATGATGGTCAGGGAGTAGATTTTTATTTCCACCGAATTTCGGGAGAAAATATAATCCAAAGAACGCAAATATATATTTGTTCCAAGAATTATCCGTTGCAAACTTTTACTGGTCTTACCGTTAGTTATAAAGATGATTCCCATTTTTAGACATACCATATGAGGATTTCGATCGCAGCACGATTACGATTAATGAGGCACAGGAGCCGACATATAATTATTTCAAGAAATGAGAAAAATCATTGGACACGAGATTGGCCACTGTATAGGACTGGCCCATAATGAAAACGATAATGGTACGCTTATGTATCCTAAATGGGATGTTAGTACTGCCTATTGTCCGACACTGGATGACATTACCGGTGTACGTGCTATATACCAATAATATTCCATAAGTTTTTTGCTTTTATGAAAGGGGCTAATCTAATATGATAAATTGTATAAAAAAGTCATGTGCTTTTTATTGTCGGCCTGCGTGTTGTTTGCTTCAACGGCGTGCAGCCAGTCGACTGGCAGGAGCGAGCTATATTTCCCGACAAATACGAATAATCAAAAATGTCCGCATCTATGTCTTCTGAAAATGTGATGAGCGATATCAGTGAATTATATGAGCGAGCAGAGAATATTGTAATAGCATCCGTGACGGGATACGAATCTTATTTAGATGGTGGATATCTTCCCTTTGTTTTCTCCCAAGCGGTTGTGGAGGAAACTTTAAAAGGGAATTTACAGAAGGACGATGAAATTATCATTTCGGAAGTAGGAGAGCATCGAGAAGATGGCAGCGATTTTTCTATTGATGGTGTTCCCCTATTATATCCGGGAATGAAAGTGATCCTGTTCCTAGGTTTGGAGGGAGTTTTGGAAAACAATCAAAAACAGGTTATGGTTTAACAGGCTCTTATGTAGGGAAATTTATTTACCATCCTGATGGAACCATCTACAACTTCTCCTTGTTGGGAGGAGATAACGTCATGATGCTTTCCGACGCTAAGGAGCCCCTGACGGAAGAACAGTTCGGGCGTTGCTGCCGCAGGAAAGCACGACGGTGGCTGACACAACAACGGCCGAAGCGGAGACAACGGAAACAACGGGATCGAAACAGCTTCAGCGGAAACCACCGCAGACGAAACGACGGAAACGGAAGCATCCGTAACCGAATAGACGCTCCCCACAAAGAGGCCGGGGCCGGTACAACCGGCCCCGGCTCTCTTATGCGCCTGATTCGTCCACGGTCAAATCTCCCAGGCGGAAATCCAGCACAGCGCGCAAATCGTCCAGCGCCAGCTCCACCTGGAACCCCACCTTGCCGCCGCTGAAGCACACCGTTTCACAACCGGCGGCGCTGGAATCGAAAACGGTGGGGAACTCTTTTTCATGCCCACGGGGGAGCATCCGCCGTGTATGTACCCGGTGGTTTTCAGCAGGTCCTTCTGGGGCAGCATATCGACGGCTTTTTTCTACCACGCAGGCGGCGGCCTTTTTTCAGGTCCAGCTCCCGGCAGACTGGAATCACAAAGACGTAGTTCCGGCGGGATTTACCCACCGTGACCAGCGTCTTGAACACCCGGGCGGGGTCCTGCCCCAAGGCGGCGGCCACCTCCGGCCCGCTAATGGCGCCGGTGCCGGTGTAATAGTGCGCCCGGTACGGGATTTTGGCCTTGTCCAGTATACGCATGACATTGGTTTTCTGCTCCATAAAGCTCCTCTTCGTATCATAAAAACGGAATCGTTATAGGGATCATGAGCCGAGATACCCTGGCCGGGCCGGGTCGGCGTCTTTTTCCCAATAAGAGGGAAATCCTCTATTGACTTTTCTTCCGATCTATACTATATAATGTATAGTATACTAGGAACGCCGCCCTATACCCTTTTATACCAACGCTCTGCGGCGGCGTTCTCGAGAAATGCTTTCGCATTTCTCCCGACCTCTATTATACCATGTGTGTAAAGGGAGATTCCCTGAAAGGGAAGCTCCAGGCCCAAGGACTCCCGCATGGTTTGTCTATACAACATAGAGACCTTGGGTCCATTATACCACGAAAATTCGTGTTATCAACAGAGGGGAATTTCAAAGTGAAAAACAGGTAAAAAGAGGACTGAGAATCTTGACTACGGGTCTGTTTGCCGCCGCTACCTTCTTGACAGCGGCCTCCTTCGCTGTCAGCGCCAACGATGAGACCGGGACCGAAGCGCAGGTTCATACGGACAGTGTGCTTTACGGGAAAACGGCGCTTTTTGCGGCGATTCCATCTGCGCCGCGGCGGTTCATGACAAGACGACACTGCCCCAGACGGGTTGGGCGGGCCGGATCGCCCACTATTACGGCATGACGGTGACCAATAAGGGCTATGACGGTGCGTCGGTATCCACCTGCCGTGGTTCCAACCGAATCATCAACCAGCTGAAATCCGCTAAGGGAAACACCTACGACTATGTGATCCTCCATGGCGGTGTCAATGACGCCATGGATTCTGCTCCTGTGGGAACCATCTCCGATTCCTACGAGTTGGCCGATTTTAAGACCACCACCTTTGCGGGGGCGCTGGAGGAGCTGTTCTATACCGCGAAACAGGAGTTCGGCGGGGACACCAAGCTCGGGTTTATCATCAATTTCCAGACTCCCCGTTCGGGCTGGGGCGGGAAAAACCCGGAATATGAGCGCATATTTTGATCTCGCCGTGCAGATTTGTGAGAAGTGGGATATTCCGTATCTCGATCTTTACCATGACGAGGAATTCAATAATTCGGTAATGAAGGTGAAAACCAAGACCAATCTTCAGGATTATCTCCATCCCAACACGGCAGGATACGATGTTCTGTATCCCGTTATCGCCCAGTGGATGGAGGGGCTGAGTGACCCCGTAGTGACCCCGGATCCCACTACCTCGGATGAGACTGACCCGACCACGGACAGCACCGACGCTACCAGCGCTCCCACCACCGCCGCGACAACGGCAGCAAGCGATTCGCCACAAACCGGTTTTGATAACACGGTATGGATCGCGGCTGCCGTCTCCGCTCTGCTTCTTTCGCTGGCGGCAGTTGTGGCGGTGAACAGGAAGCGGCTGGGAACGCGATAAGCTTCCCGCCCGCTCAATAGAGCTACGATGCGCGGCCTTCCGGCGTTTAAGGCTTTCCTGTGTAAAAGGAACCTGAAGCGCCGGAAGGCCGCGTGAATATTTGCGGAAGGGGTTGCTCTCCCGGCTGTTCGAGAGGGGAGGGATAAAGTATCATGAAAACCCGACGGACGTGGTTGTCATTCCGCTTGGGAACATGGTATACTGGACCCAGGGCCTTTATGTTGCAGGCACAAACGATGGGGATGTTCCTGGGTCAACGCTCATGATATACCAGGTCAGGGCCTTTATGTTGTTGTAGACAAACGGTAGGGAAGTCCCCTGCTTCGCCGGGCTGAAGAGAGGAGTTATCGTCCGCTATGCCCCTGTTTCTTCCCGGAATTGCTGCGAAACCGCATTACCGATGTGACCCTGGATGATCTGCGCCGCTTGGGCGTCAAGGGGCTGCTGCTGGATGTGGACAATACCCTGGCCCTGCACGGCAGCCAGGAGCTGGATCCGGCGGTAGAGCATTGGCTTCGCCGGATGCAGGAGGCGGGCGTCCGCCTGACGGTGGTGTCCAACGCCCTGCCCCGACGGGTGGCACCCTTCGCGGAGCGCATCGGGCTGCGGCATGTGGCCTTTTCCTGCAAGCCCCTGCCCTTCGCCTATTGGCGCGGGCGCACCGGTTGGCGCTTCCTCTGCGGGAATGCGCCATCGTAGGCGACCAGACCTTCACCGACGTGCTGGGGGGAATGTGAGCGGTGTGCATACCATCCAGCTGCTGCCTATTGAAAAGGAAAACAATTCCATCGCCCGTTTCAAGCGCCGCTTGGAGGGGCATATTCTGAAACGCTATCATGAGGAAAGCGAGGGGAAGAAACCGGATGATCAGGGATCGTGAAGCCCCGGATTGGCCTTCGGTCCGGCCGGAAACGGCGATGAATTCTATGCGGAGGGGCTGAAATCCTCGCTCCAGACCCCGGGCTGGCTGGTACGGCAGGGCCTGGACGCCTATGAATATCAGTGCGGACGAGGGGTGCGGGTGACGGAGGCTTCCGCCGTGAGCCTGGGGAACAAGGCCGCGGAGCACGGTGTCCGGCTGTCTATCCACGCTCCGTATTTTATATCGCTGGCGTCCCAGGACGAGCAGAAGCGGATCAACAGCCTGACCTACATCCGGGACAGCGCCCGGGCGGCGGTATGGATGGGGGCGGACCGCATCGTGGTGCATCCCGGCGGCCTTAACGGCCGCAGCCGCCGGGAGGCGGCGGAGCTGGCCTGCCGCACTTTGAAGGAGGCCCAGGAGGTGCTGGACGGGGAGGGCCTGTCCGCGGTGCATATTTGCCCCTGAGGTGATGGGCAAAATCAACCAGCTGGGCGATCTGGAGGAGGTGCTGGCCTTCTGCGGGGTGGACGAGCGGTTTCTTCCCTGTGTGGATTTTGGCCATCTCAACAGCCGCACCCAGGGCTCCCTGCATTCACCGGAGGCGTTTGCCGCCGTGCTGGACCGCATCGAGGACCGGCTGGGCGGGGAGCAGGGCGCGGCTGCTCCACATCCATTTTTCCAAGATCGAATATACCTCCGGGGGCGAAAAGCAGCATTTGACCTTTGAGGATGAGACTTTCGGCCCGTTCCCGGAGCATTTGATGCCCCTGCTGGCGCGGCGGGGATACCGGGGCACTGTGATCTGCGAATCCGCCGGCACCCAGGTCCGGGACGCGCGATTGATGAAACAGCTGTATGAGGAGGCGCTCCTCGAACCACCGGAAACCGATCCGGAAACGAAGAAAGGGCGATGAACGATGAAAAAGGTATTGATACTCAACGGCCCCAATCTCAACCTGCTGGGCAAGCGGGAGCCGGGGGTGTACGGGCAGGACAGCTACGAGGCCGTCTGCGCCCGCATTGCCGTCCGGGCGAAGGAGCTGGGCATGGAAGCCTCCTTTGCGCAGTCCAACAGCGAGGGGGCGCTTGTCGACGCCCTGCATGGGGCGATGGATACCTATGACGCCGTGGTGCTCAACCCCGGGGCCTATACCCATTACAGCTACGCGGTTCGGGACGCCATCGCGGCCATCCGGATTCCGTCATTGAGGTGCATCTGTCCAACATCCACGCCCGGGAGGAATTCCGGCATACCTCCGTGCTGGCCGCCGTCTGCAAGGGGCAGATCAGCGGCTTTGGACCGGTCAGCTATCTGCTGGCTCTTCAGGCGCTGGCGGAGGAAGCGTGAGGATGGAGGGGAAAAGCGCGCGCCTGGCCGCCTTTTTGCCCTCCGGCCGGGAGGGGCTCTCATCACCAGCGATTACAACCGCCGGTATCTGACGGGCTTCCGGTCCAGCGCGGGGGCGGTGCTGGTCACCCGGGAGGAGGCGTATTTCCTCACCGATTTCCGCTATATCGAGGCAGCCCGGCGCTATGTCCGGGGAGCTCAGTGCCTCTGTTACCGACGGATGACGGATACACTGGAGGAATTGGCGGCCCGTCACGGCCTGGAGTGTCTATACATCGAGGGGAGGCGGTGACTCTGGCCGAGCGGGACGCATGGCGGCAGGCTCTGCCCGGCCTGTTGTTTGCGGGGGATAGCCTGGACGGCTGGATGAAGGAGCTGCGGTTGGTCAAGGAGCCGCAGGAGCTGTCCTGTATCCGCCAGGCGCAGGAGCTGACCGACGACGCCTTTTACCCATATCCTCGAGTATATCCGGCCGGGACGGACGGAGCGGGAAATCGCCTTGGAACTGGAATTTCATCTTCGCTCCCCGGGGAGCGGAGGGGGCTTCCTTTGATTTTATCGCGGTGTCGGGGGCCAATTCCTCCCTTCCTCACGGCGAGCCCACCGATAAGGCGGGAGAGCCCGGTGATTTTGTCACCATGGATTTCGGCGCGATCGTAGACGGCTGGCATTCCGACATGACCCGCACCGTGGCGGTGGGCGATCCCGGTGAGGAACAGCGCCGGGTATACGCTGCCGTGCTGGCGGCGCAGGAGGCGTGCCTGTCCGTACTGCGGGAGGGACTCCTCTGCCGGGAGGGACGCCGCCGCCCGCCGTGTCATCGAGGAGGCGGGCTACGGGGAGTATTTCGGCCATGCCACCGGCCACGGCGTGGGGTGCAGATCCACGAGGAGCCCCGCCTGGCTCCGGCCGCCGGGGAGGAGACGCTCCGGGCGGGAACGGTGGTGACGGTGGAGCCGGGAATCTATCTGCCCGGACGCTTCGGCGTACGCATTGAGGATATGGCCTTTATCACTCCCGAAGGTTGCGAGGATCTGACCGCTTCCCCAAGAAATTGATCGTGTTGTAAGTTAAGCGGGGCTGTTTTGCTAAATTTTACTTGAAAAGTCTCGTCCCATACGGTATGATGGAGTATAGTTAATGCATAGGAGGTATACACTATGGTATCCGCAGGCGATTTCCGCAACGGCGTTACCTTTGAGATGGATGGAAACGTGTATCAAATTATCGAATTCCAGCATGTGAAGCCCGGTAAGGGCGCGGCCTTTGTCCGCACCAAAATCCGCAATGTCATTGCCGGTTCGGTGGTGGAAAAGACCTTCAACCCGACGGATAAGTTTCCCACCGCTTATGTAGAGCGCAAAAGAAATGGAATACTCCTATAACGACGGCGACCTGTATTACTTCATGGACCCGGAGAGCTACGAGCTGGTGCCCATCAACCGCGATGTGCTCGGCGACAACTTCAAATTCGTGAAGGAGAACATGGTGTGCAAGGTGGTTTCCTATAAAGGAAAGGTGTTCGGCGTCGAACCCCCGAATTTTGTGGAACTTCAGGTAACGCAGACCGATCCCGGCTTCAAAGGGCGATACCGCCACCAATGCCACCAAGCCTGCGACATTGGAGACCGGTGCCGAGGTCCGCGTGCCTCTGTTCATCGATGAGGGCGAGATGATCCGCGTCGATACCCGCACCGGCGAATACATGGAACGCGCCTAAGGCCGTTCCCTCAACTGGATAAAGGAGGAGCAGTCATGACTATTACGGAAAAGGTTGCGTATCTCAAAGGGCCTGATGGAGGGCCTGAGCGTGGACGAAAACGTCCAAGGAAGGAAAAAATCCTCAAGGCGGTCGTTGACGTGCTGGACGACTTGGCTATGAGCGTGGAGGATCTGGAGGACTACACCGCGGAGCTCACCGAGCAGGTGGACGCGGTGGACGAGGACCTGGATGCTCTGGAAAACGATTTTTTACGGCGAATGCGATTGCTGCGACGACGATGAGGACGAAGAATACTACGATATCACCTGTCCCAGCTGCGGCGACGAGTTCAGCGTGGATGAGGAAACGCTGCTGGAGGGCGGCATCGAGTGCCCCAACTGCGGCGAGCATCTGGAATTCGACGTGGAGTGCGACGACTGTGAGTGCGGCTGCGGCTGCGACGAAGAAGACGGCGAAGACAAATAATCCGGCAAGAAGTTGACGACAGCCTTAAAGTAAAGAAAATGACCGAGGGGCACGCTACTTTTCCCAGTGATGCAAGTAAATAACCGCCGGGAAAGCCATTGGTTTTGCAAAAAAGCCTGTAGGATGTGCCTGTGAGCGCTTTTGTGGTTTGTTATCTGCGGAAAATTTATGCGGAGGGTACACGGATCATGAAAAAATTTTGTCCATTTTCTTGTGCGTATTGCTTTTTGATAAGCGGTTCGGCTGTTTGCCTCGCGGAGCCTGCCGAGGATGCTCCGCTTTTGGATGGCGCTACCCTGGTCACCTTTGGCGCCAGCAATACGGCGCTGAGCACCTGGCCGCGGGAGGTGGCCACTGAGCTGAATATGGAGCTGGTCAACTCTGGCATCGGCGGTAACAATACCACCCATGCCCGTGCCCGCTTTGAGCGTGATGTTATCAGTCACGACCCCGATTTTGTCATTCTGTGCTTCGGTGTCAACGATCTCAACCGCCTTGTCGGATCGCCGCCCGTAACCCTTGAGGAATATCGCGATAATTTCCAATATTTCATTGACGAAACCAAAGCCGTCGGTGCTGTGCCGATTTTGGTTACCTCTCCGTTTATCTCGGAAGCGCCTGCGGCGGCTCCTCCCTGTATCCGGAAGGCTCTGTCAACGCTGCTTTGGATACATATGTGGAGGTCATCCGCGAGCTTGCCGAGGAAAACGGTGTAGGTCTCGTCGACATCCATCAGGTCTGCGATGACAACTACACAGTGGAGGAATTTTATCAAAGACGGTATCCACCTTTCCGAACTGGGCGATAGCGTTTTTTGCCGAGGAAATCTGCCGGTACATGAAGGCCAATTTCCGTCAGGATCCCGACGCTCCCCGTGTGAAGCAGCCAACCGCGCCCGAGGCGGAGCCTGGAGTATGGACAAAGAGCATTATCTCGTTTGATCCTGATGAATGGCTGATTATCTATCCCGACACCATCGAAACCACTGTCGAGGACAGCGGCGCGATTTCCTTTGCCAACACCACCGGACTCTGGCCGGAAGCGCACTATTCTCCGGATCTGGAGGATGCTATCGCCGTTCCTGTACGCGGCAGCTATCTAACGCTTGACGTTACTTTAGAGGCGGCAACCAATATGGTGATGTTTTTCAATGGCGCTACCCCGACACTTGCTTTTTTATGACGGCAATTACATCTCGCTGAATTTGGCCCTCAAAAAGGCCATTCCTGAGCTGAAATTTACCGGAGATGATATTTCAGGCGGTCAAACCATTCAGTGTACCCTGCAACTGGAGGATATTATTCCCTCGAGAATTTATCGCCGATGACGGTACGGTCTCTTCTCCGGCATGAAGGTCTATGTTGTCGGTGAGGTCGGCAAAAAGTAACCATCCGTGAAATGAGCGTGACCACTGTCGATCCCGACACGCTTCCCCCTGAACCAGTCTATGAGGATGCGGTGGATCTGCTGCCGGAAGGGGAATCGCAAATCACGCTGAATGAGGGCATTGTCAGCTTTGCCATCAGTGAAGACGGTACGCTCAGGCTCGCGCGCGCCGCGGAAAGCTCCATTGCCTGGCCGTCCGTGAAAATCACGGCAAATAAGGAAATCGACCTGAGCGAGACGCCTTTCCTGCATCTGAGTATTGCCATGGACGGCGGCTATGCCAATGGCTTCCTTCATTACACTACCGCCTCCGGTGAGACTGGCTCCATTCAGCTGTCGCAGCTCGTCAACGGTGTTGTGAATGACTTCACCTCCGGTATTGACTGCTATGTCGATCTGGCGGAGTATCTGGGCACTGCGGAAAATATCACCATTACCGATTACACCTTGTCCGTATATGGCAATGTGGGCGACGCGATCACATGGAAGGCGTTTGCGGCTGCCAAGAATATTACGGAGGAACCCACTGCGACCACAACCGAAGCTCCAGCCGCAACTACAACGGCAAGCGAAACCTCCTCTGTCGTGGATGAGGGGGATGATGCGACCACTGTCACCACCTCCGCAACTCAGCAGGATTCGCCCCAGACGGGCGATACCGGTAGCGTGTATCTCCTCCTTGCTGCCATTGTAGCCGCACTGACTGCCATCGTAACAATCGGGGTTGCTTCCAGAAAAGGAACAGCCTGTTAACCTCATTGTCCGATTCAAAGGGACTTGCCGTATACAAAAATCCTCCGTCTCTGTGATAAATGGAGACGGAGGATTTTTATCGGGAGCGAGAAGAGGTGGATAGCCCTTTTCTCTCGCTCTTTTTTGCGGTTCTGTGGAGTTTTCTATTTGCTATACGAAAACACATTCGGATTGTCAAAATACCGGGTTTCAATGCCGGGGACGATCTGCCGTACCAGCTTTTCCACACATTTCATACCCGCCTTTTCAGAGGCGATGTGGCCCAGCACCAGCAGGGCCTTCCGGTGCCCCAATTCCGCGGCGTCCCGGATATATTCGCAGGCCTGCCATTCGCAGAGCTCGCCACAGATATAAAGCTCGGCGTCATGCTGTTTCATGATCGAGAACATGTCCCACGCGCCCACGCACAAACAGATGGTTTTGACGGTCATCCTAGTGTCTCCCGCCATCCGCACATGGGGAATCCCCAGCTTTTCCTCGATTTCTTCCGCAAGCTCCCGGACGGTGCGCGGCCGGTTCAGCACCAAAGTGTGACGGCCGTCGAAGCGTTCCTTCTCCCAGCCCAGTTGTTCCAACTCGCCCATGGCGATAGCGTCGGGAAGCTGGGAATGGGCGTGGTCATGATACCGGTAGATCGTCATCCCGGTGGCCTGGACCAATTTCTGCTTTTCAATGGCGACGGGATCGTCGGGGGTCAGGTAGTCGAAATTATCGTGGTAGGTAGGTTCATGGGTGATCAGCAGATCCGCCCCCCAGCGATGGGCGTCCCGGAGGATGTGAGGGGTGGCGATGCAGCATAAAGCCACCTTTTTATCTCCCGATGGGGGTCGCCTGCCTTGCAGGTATCGACGGTGTCTTCCGGCTTTTTTTCTCGGAGAGGCCGATCAGCTGTTCCATCAGTTCCGATGCCTTCATGTTTTTCCTCCTGTTTGTCATGATAATCGAAAGGAAGCGTGGGGACTTAACGCACTTTTTTTCATCTTATCACGCCCTCCCATAAGTCAATACCCCTGTTCCCTCTTGGGACAGGCGCGTCCCTTTAGCGGAGGGGTAAAATTTTGCTATCATCCCCCAATCGTTAAGAATATGTGATTTTTATCACCGGTTTGTTGTTTCCCTCCGCCAATCAAACCGCTATACGGGAGGTAACGGAAAAGCTCACAAGACGGGGAGGCATTGAGAATGTTCAAAAGATTGGCGGTTCTTTGCGGCGCAGTGGCATTGGCTACGGGCATGACTTTCTTATCCGGCTGTAGGGGGATGCGGCCTCCACCGGTGAAAAAGAGTCCGCCGCCGGCCCGGATGCCTTCGACAACTCCGGCCTCCTCGACTGTTGCTTCAAGGAACAGGGTGTCCGTTCCCCGCTGCACACGCGATTTGTATCCGGCCGGGACGGCGGTCGAAAAAAAGCGGTTTGCTTGCAGCCGGGCGACGCGGTATTCTTTCATATGGAAATGGAGGGCAGTCCGGAATACGCCGGGATTGACCGGCGCCCGTACAGCCGGAAAATTTTTCGCCCCTCTTGACAGACGACGGGGGCGCGTTACAATAGTTCCAATATACCAAAGGCTATGACGGGGGACCTGTAACCGGAACGTCCTTCCCCAGAGAGCCGCCGGCGGGGTGCAAGGCGGCGTGGGACCCGGCGAGGTATCGCCCCCTGAGCTGTCCGCTGAAAGGAGCGCCGCTCTCAGTAGGTGGGAACGGCCTCCCTCCGTTAACGGGGGGAGCGCATTCGGCAGGCGGCGCAGTGGCGGCGCGCCCGATGTGGGACGAGCGGCCCGGGATTTCCGGGCAAGCGGAGTGGTACCGCGGAGGAAATCCTCCGTCCTGTGTTATACGGAGACGGAGTTTTTTATGCGCTTCGGCAAGCATGGCCGGTGCGGACGAATCCGGAAGGAGAGGATGAAACAATGATCAAAAACGGATCGGATATTTTGTGGAATGCCTGCTGGAGCAGGGGTGGATACGGTTTTCGGCTATCCCGGCGGCGCGGTGCTCAATCTGTACGACGCCCTGTATAAATATCAAGACCGGATTACCCATGTGCTGACCGCTCATGAGCAGGGGGCCTCCCATGCCGCCGACGGCTATGCCCGCGCCACGGGCAGGGCGGGGGTCTGCATCGCCACCTCCGGCCCCGGCGCCACCAACCTGGTGACGGCCTGGCCACAGCATACATGGATTCCATCCCTGGTGGTGGCGGTGACGGGCAATGTGTCGGTGCCCCCTTCTGGGCCGAGACTCCTTCCAGGAGGTGGATATCACCGGTATCACCATGCCGGTAACCAAGCACAATTTTATTATCAAGGACGTGCGCGACCTGGCCCCGACAGTGCGGGAGGCCTTCCGCATCGCGTTAAGCGGCCGTCCGCCCGGTGCTTATCGACCTGCCCAAGGATGTGACGGCGGCGGAATGTGAATACGAGCCTCAGCCTGCGGCGGGAATCCGTCCGGTGCCGCCCCCAAGGAGGAGCGCCTCCGGCTGGCGGCGGAGAAGCTGAATGCCAGCCGGAAGCCGCTGATCTATTTTGGCGGCGGCGTGCTGTCCTCCGGCGCGGAAGCGGGAGCTGCTGGCGCTGGCGGAAAAGCTGGATATTCCGGTGTGCGCCTCCATGATGGGACTGGGCGGCTTTCCGCCCCGGCACCGTCTGTGGCTGGGCATGGTGGGGATGCATGGGACTCTGGCGGCCAACCGCGCTGCCCGGGAATGCGACGTGCTGTTGTGTGCGGCGCCCGGTTTTCCGACCGGGTGGCGGGGAGCCGAACCGGCTTTGCCCCGAACGCCCAGGTCATCCATGTGGATATCGACCATGCGGAATTCGATAAAAATGTCGCCGCCGCGGTCCGGGTGGCCGGGGATCTGAAAGTGGTGCTCACAGAGCTGCTCAGCCGGACCGAGCCCGCCTCCCATGCCGCCTGGACGGAGGAACTGGCCGCCCTGATCCCGGCCCCAGCCTGCAGATCAGGGGCCGGATGCCCTGCCCGATCCCCTGGCGATCCTGCAAACGCTGCGCCGTTTGACGGACGACGGGACCATTGTGGCTACCGACGTAGGCCAGCATCAGATGTGGACGGCCCAGCATTTCGAACTGCGCTAAACCGCGGACCTTCCTGTCCTCCGGCGGCTTGGGGACCATGGGATACGGCCTGGGGGCGGCTATCGGCGCCCAATTCGGCTGCCCGGATCGCCGGGTGGTGCTGGTCTCCGGGGACGGCAGCTTTCATATGAACCTCAATGAACTGACCACCCTGGCCTCCTATAATCTGCCCATCGTGGTGCTGGTGATGAACAACCGGGTGCTGGGCATGGTGCGGCAGTGGCAGAAAGTCTTTTACGGTCGCCGTTTCTCCGCCACCGATCCCCACCGGAAAACCGATTTGGTCAAGCTGGCCGAGGCCTTCGGCTGCACCGGGATGCGGCTGGACCGGGCCGGGGAGGTGAAGGCTGTGCTGAAGGCGGCGCTGGAACAGGGAGGCCCGGTGGTGGTGGATTGCCGGATATCCCCGACGCCAATGTCCTGCCCATGATTCCGCCCGGGGTACGGTGGAGGACATCATTGAGGAAATGGATAACTAGGGAGGCGGCTGTGATGAAGGAAAGCAAGGTTGTTCTTTCTGTTTTAGCGGTAAATCATCCCGGCGTACTGCTGCGGGTGGCGGGGTTGTTTACCCGCCGCGGCTTCAACATTGATTCTATTGTCGCCTGCCGGACGGAAAATCCCGCCTATTCCCGGCTGACGCTGGTGGTGACCGGGGGACGAGGCGGTTTTCCTCCAGGTGATCCGTCAGCTGCTCAAGCTGGAGGATATCGTTAAGGTGATGGCCCTGGAGCCGGAACAATGCTCCAACAGTGAGCTGGTGCTGGTCAAGGTGCGGGCGGAGCACGGTACCCGCGGGCGGTGCTCAAAGCCGCCCAGACCTACGGCGCCCGGGTGCTGGATATCGGCGATACGACCGTCACCATTGAAATGACCGGGCAGACCGATGAGATGGACCGGTTTGTGGAGCATATGGAGAGCTTTGGTATCCGGGAGATGGCCCGCACCGGAATTTCCGCCCTGGAGCGAGGGGATCGCACCATACACGACGAGGAGTAAAGGAGGAGACGCGGGATGAGACAGACAGTGGAGATACTGGATTCCACCCTGCGGGACGGGGCCCAGGGGAGGGCATCTCCTTCTCCGTGGAGGATAAGCTGGCGGTGACCCGCCTGCTGGACAATCTGGGCGTCGCTTATGTGGAGGCGGGCAATCCCGGCTCCAACCCCAAGGATCTGGAATTTTTCCGCCGGGCGGGGAGCTGAAGCTCCGCCATTCCCGGCTGGTGGCTTTCGGTTCCACCCGGCGCAAAAACCGCTCGGCGGAGGAGGACGACAACCTGCGTGCCCTGCTTACCGCGGACACGGAGGTGGTGTCCATTTTCGGCAAGTGCTGGGATTTGCACGTGCGGGATATCCTCATGACCACGGAAGAGGAAAACTTCGCCATGATCGGAGACACCGTGGCTTTCCTGCGGGAGCACGGCCGCCGGGTGATTTTCGACGCGGAGCATTTCTTTGACGGCTATCAGGCCAATCCCGCCTTCGCTTGGGAGGCGCTGGCCTCAGCGGTAAAGGCCGGGGGCGGAGGTGCTGGCCCTGTGCGATACCAACGGCGGCACGTTCCCCGGGAGGTCGCCCGGATCACCAGGGAGGTGGCGGAGCGGTTTCCTCAGGTTTCGGTGGGCATCCACACCCACAACGACAGCGGGTTGGCGGTGGCCAATTCCCTGATGGCGGTGGAGGGGCGCCACCCATATCCAGGGAACCTTCCTGGGCTTTGGAGAACGCAGCGGCAATGCCAATCTCTCCACCATCATCCCCAATTTGCAGCTCAAACGGGGGTATGTCTGCATTCCGACAGCAATCTTCCCAGCTCACCGCCACCGCCCGTGCCATGGCTGAAGTGGCCAATATCCCTCTGGGGCGGGGGGGAGCCGTATGTGGGGGCCAGTGCCTTTGCCCACAAGGCGGGGATGCATGCCGACGGCGTGATCAAGAATTCCGCCTCTTTTGAGCATATCAATCCTGAACGGTGGGCAACGAGCGCCGCTTCCTCATGAGCGAGATCAGCGGCCGCACTGCCGTGCTGGAAAAAATTCGCCGGTATTGTCCGGATATTTCCAAGCGATTCCCCCGAGCTCACCCGTATTATGGAGGAGCTCAAGCGGCGGAACTGGAGGGATATCAGTTTGAGGGGGCGGACGGCAGCTTTGAGCTGTTCGTACGCCGCTGTCTGGACCGTATCCCCACCTATTTTACACTGGCGTAT
>VOFE01002241.1_pt1 | contig 18000 bp, 18 predicted proteins | sample 5384071 | NCBI WGS metagenome assembly VOFE01 (sample SAMN12384724, study PRJNA508395) | human gut metagenome | isolation source: healthy gut D | host: Homo sapiens
AGCCGGAACCCTCGGCTACGAATATAGCGACGTGGAACTCAATGCCGTCATGGAAGAGCTGGAAGGCGGTTTCCGCATGCGGCAGCCGGAGAACAGCCCGGTGCGGATCACCTTCCACAGAAAATATCCCGTCCGCTACATCCGCACGGACCGCAAACGGCTGATTCAGGTGATCGCCAACCTTTGAGCAACGCCGTGAAATTCACCTCCGAAGGTTCCGTCGATTTCGGGTTCGAAATCCGCGGCGGGGAACTCTACGTCTACGTCGCCGACACGGGAGCCGGCATCCCCGAAGAACACCGGGGACAGCTTTTCCAACGTTTCGTCAAGGCGGGATCGTTCAGGCAGGGCATCGGCATCGGACTGGCGATCTCGAAGTCGATCGTCGAAACGATGGGCGGCCGCATCGGCGTCGAATCCCGACCGGGCAAAGGCTCGACCTTCTGGTTCACGCTCCCCTGCAAGCCGGAGCAATAAGCATCGTTATCCTCTTCGCGGTTTCCAAACCATTCCGGCCCTGCGCAGCGGAATAAAATACGCCTGTTCCTTCCAGACCCCTCCGACCCACCAGGCATCCCAGCGCGACACCGAGCGAAACGCCCGCAGAGCTGCCTGCAACAGCGGGTCAGCCGGATCGCTGACAACAGGACTTCCCTTTTCCGACAACAGTCGCGCCCGGTCGATCCGAACCACCCGCCCTGTGGAATCGGCTGCAAAGACCACATACAGCGACAGCAGATCGGGCGACTTTCCGACATGAAGGCTGTCGAACGCCGCGGCCACACGCTGTGCATTGTCCGTCGCATCCGCACCTCTTTCATACAGCCGGTTCCGGTAGGCTTTCGTCTCACTCACGCGCCCCTCGGACACCGCATGACCACCCATTCGCGTTCGAGATTCCGCATAAATCCATCGTGTTGGTAATACACCAGATTCCCCGTGCCATAGCGGATCTCTCCGCTGAACCAGCCGGCACGGGCGCGTGATCCCGCTGCAAATTCGGGAACCAGCTCCGCTCCGGAAAAATACGACGTCGCCGTCCTCGGTGTTCACGCACTCAAGCCACAAGATGCCCTCGTCGTCCAGCCGCCAGACACCGATACACCGACGCCAGCAAGCCGTAGAGCCGGAGGCATCGAGTTCGTCCAGCCGTTTTTCGAGCCGGGCGAGCACGGCGGAATCCGCCGTCGCCAGCGGCAGTGCGAACAACTGCATCGTATCGCGCCCGATGACAAGCCGTTCGGCAGCCTGCCCTGTCGCCGACGCGCGAAAAGGCTGCAAAAAACACACGACTGCCGACAGCAGAAGAGCCGCACGTATCATAAGCGAGGGTATTTTTCAGAAAGATACGCAAAAAACGAAGATCGCACAAGCCCCGTTGCGAAAACGACGACATCGGCTCCGCGTCAGCGCATCATGCCGCCGAAGGTCCGCCGGCCGAAAAGGTAGCGCAAAGCACCACCGAGCCGCGGTAGATGTTTTCCGCGGCGGAACCCTTTGCGGTTCGCGCGGATCTCACGCCGTTTGCGGGCCACCAGCAAAGGTCGATCTCCTCCATGTGGGCGAAGAAATCCTCGTCGAAACCGCCCAATGCCCGAAATACCTCCGCACGGCAGCAGAAAGCAGCGCCGCTCGCCCAAAAGACATCGCGGGCATCGTCATACTGCCCTTCGTCCCGTTCGACACACTGCAAAATACGACCTCGGCAGAAAGGATACCCCAAGTAGTCGATGAAACCGCCCGAAGCCTCCGGCATACTCGAACCGCGCAGGCTCGACGAGCGACAGCAGCTTGGGCGCTACGCGACAGCCACGGTCGGGATCCCGCGTCGAGCAGTTTCGACGATCGGCGCTCCAACCCATCCGGCAGGCGTTTCGACATCCGAATTGAGCAGAATGAAATAGTCCGCATCGAGATACTCCAACGCCCGGTTATAACCTCCGGCGAACCCGTAGTTACGGTCCAGTACGATTCGCCCCACAGCGGGAAATTCGCGTTCGAGCACGCCGAGCGAATCGTCCGTCGAACCGTTGTCGGCCACGACGACGCCGACCCCTTCGGGAACCGATGCGAGCACCGAAGGCAGGAAACGGCGCAAATGCCCGGCACCGTTCCAATTGAGTATGACGATTTTTTCGCGACCGGCCATGATCGGTTCGGGGTTTGTGCTTCCACCGCGATGCGACCACATCCACAGGTCGGGGTATTCGCGGATCTTCTGCTCCAGACGCCGCACGTAGCGTTCCGTTATTTCATGGGGAGCCACCTCCTCTTCTCCGTCGTAAATCCGGTCGAAATCCATCTCGTAATAACCCGGTGACACGCCGCAGCCAACAGCAATATACGGGGAGACCGCAACGCAGGGCCAGTTTCTCCCCTCCGTCGAAGAAGATCGTATCCCGATTGAGGAAGCGGAACCAACGGCTGTCGGGCCGCCGCGGCGGATTCTGATCGGCAATCAGTCCCATCACGATATTCTTGCCGGCGATGCCTCCGGTCCGGTTGCGCAGGTAGAAACGCAGGGCTCTCCTTCATCGAGACGGTCATCAGATTTTCGCCGTTGCGCAAACGTTTGGTAAACCGCTCGATCACCTTGCTCGCGCAGCGGATGGTAGACGGCGACCAGCATCTGCGACCGCTCGTAAAGCCCCCAGTAGGAGCAGTACTCCCAGCACCCTAAATGAGCCGTCAGAGCGATCCAATCCCGGCCGTGCACCGCTTCCAATGTTTCGTCGAATTCTTTGACCGTCAGCACCGTGCGCCCCTTTTCGTTCGTTCAGTCCGGCCAGGTTGATCGTGTCGACGAAAATTTCGGCCAGCGTGCGGTAGAACCGCCGCCGGATGACGGCCAGTTCGCGTTCGCTCTTCTCGGGGAACGAGTTCCGCAGGTTGGTCTTGACGACCTTCATGCGGTAGCGCAGGCAGTAGTAGAGCAGGACGAAAAGCAGGTTTTCGACGACGTAGTACTTGAACCAGTAAGGCATCACGGCGAACACGCGTGCGCCCAGCCAAAGGGTCTCCAGCCAGAAGCGCTGCAAAATGGTCAGATCGGTTCGTTTCATGCCTGCCGCCCGGATTAGGGTTCCACGAAAAGTTTGACGTTCTCGACCTTGGTGCGGATTCTCAACCAGCTGGCGCAGCGTCGTCCGGTCGATCGGAATCGGCGGAATCCGGGGCGTCACCACGCACACGAGCGTCGTATCGCCGGGCGTGCCCTCGACGTCGAAGGTGATGCCCTTGGTCAGCGAAATGGCCCCGATGTTGTCCATCATGGCACCCACTTCGCGCGAGATGTCGTTCACCTCGACGTTGGTCACCCGGTAGCGTTTTCAGCGCTGTTTCATCTCGCCGATCCGGCGGTTCTTCTCCTCCAGCAGCTCCTGATAGCTCTTCTGGAGCGAAACCACGTCGACCTTGTCCTCCGTATTGGCCTGCCGGACGACCAGTTCGGCCTCCTCCAGCCCGAAATTGCGCATCTGCGTACGGGCATTCTCGATCACCTCCTCGCCCAGCGGCTCGCCCACGAGCAGCAGCTCGATCTGCGAGGGGTTCTTGCCCTGCGCATAGTGTTTGTTGCACTCGATCACGCGGGTATGCGGGAAGTTGAAGACCTGCGACACGTATTTGTCGGCCACGGCCTCGAACAACGAGACGCGGACCATGTGGAACCCGATGACGACGCTCGGGATGAAGGTCACCAGCGTGATGACCATCATCAGCCGCTTGACCGTTGCGTTCGCGCACCTTGTCGATGAAGACTTTCTTCTCGTATTGTAGGAAGCGCACCATGGCGTAGGTCGCCAGGGCGATGAACACCGAGTTGATGAAGAAGAGGTAGAACGCACCGAAGAAAAAACGGAACTGCCCCGTGGCCAGTCCGAATCCCGCCGTACAGAGGGGCGGTATGAGGGCCGTGGCGATGGCCACGCCGGGGATTACGGTCGAGGTGCGGTCCTGCCGCGTCTGCGCCACGATACCTGCCAGACCGCCGAACAGGGCGATCAGCACGTCGTAGGTCGTAGGCACCGTGCGGGCCAGCAGCTCGCTGCTGTTCGACGAGAGCGGCGACACGAGGAAATAAACCGTCGAGGTGATAATCGCCACGATGAACATCAGCGCATGGTTGCGCAGCGACTTCTTCAGCAGCTCGAAATCGTTGATGCCCAGCGCGAGGCCGATGCCCATGATCGGGCCCATGAGCGGCGAAACGAGCATCGCGCCGATAATCACCGCCGCCGAATTGACGTTCAGGCCGAGCGAGGCGATCATCGTCGCAAAGATCAGCACCCAGAGGTTCACCCCGCGGAACACCACGCCCTTCGAGACGGAGGCCACGACCTCGTCGCGCTGCGCCTTGTCTTCGTCGAGGCTGAAGCGCCCCTTCAGGAATTCACGCATCTCCCCCACCCAGAGCGAGAAAGAGCGTTTTACATTATGCGTATCGTTCGTATTTTCTCATTTCCATCAATGCGTTTCGATTTCATTTTTCGGATTCGTCCGCCCCGTCTTTCCCGCGGCGGTTTGGGTTTTCCGGCCAGGACGATCACGAACTCCCCCTTGGGTTCGGTCGTGCGGAAGTGCCCGAGCGCCTCGGCGACGGTACCGCGCACGGTCTGCTCGAACTTCTTGGTGATCTCGCGCGACACCGAAACCCGGCGGTCTTGCCCGAACACCTCGGCGAACTGCTCGAGACACCGGACCACGCGGTAGGGCGACTCGTAGAATACCATCGTCCGCTCCTCGCGGCAAGCGACTGCAACTGTTTCACGCGGCCCTTCTTCTGGGGCAGGAAACCCTCGAAGCAGAAACGGTCGCAGGGAAAGCCGCTCTGCACCAGCGCCGGAATCAGCGCCGTGGCCCCGGGCAGGGTCTCCACCTCGATTCCCGCTTCGACGCACGTCCGCACCAACAGAAAACCGGGGTCCGAAATGCCGGGCGTGCCGGCGTCCGACACCAGGGCGGCATTGCGTCCTGCGGCGATCGACCCGGCAACCATTTCACCGTGGCGTGCTCGTTGAATTTATGATGCGAATAGAGTTTCTGCTCGATGCCGAGGTGTTTCAGAAGGAACGAAGTCGTCCGCGTATCCTCGGCGAGTATGAAATCCACCGGCTGCGCAGGACATTCACCGCGCGCAGCGTGATGTCGTCCAGATTGCCGATCGGCGTAGGTACGATATAGAGCTTTGCCATCGTCAGGCGAATTTGCGTTCGAGCAGTTCCATCAGGAACTTGGCCCCGTCCGAATTGGCGATTCCACGCATAATTCTCGGCAATGTAAATCATGCACTCGTCGAAATCGTCGAAACCGTTGAGCGTTCCGATCGCCTCCTCATAAGCTTCGCCATCGCCGCCGAACAGATCGCGGATCATCAGGAACTTATCGTTGATGCCGATGGCGCTGCGCAGGTCGGTGACGGGTTCGCTGCGGCGCAGTTCCGACGCCACGTCGCGCGGCGCGAGCGATCGTGTCGGCCAGCGTCTGCACGTCGTGGTTGATCACCTCGCCCAGCACGGCCCCGACAGGGACCGCAACCTCCCTCGCTCCGGATTCGGCCTCCTCCGGCTCGGCGGCGGCAGGCGCTTCCGAAACGGTGACGGGCTCCGCCGCGGACTGCGGCACGGACGTTCCGGACTGCGGCACGGACGTTCCGGACTGCGGCACGGGGGCCTGCGGACCCTCCAGTCCGAACAGCGTGGGCGCAATGTATTGGGGTTTCTCCGCAGGAGCGGGTTCCGGAGCTGGCGCAGGAGCGGGTTCCGGAACGACGACCGGTTCAGCCGCAGCGGCAGGTCCAGGCGCAGCGACCGGCTTCGCAGACGGTTCGGACACAGCCTCGGATTCAGGCGCAGCGACCGGCTTCGCAGACGGTTCGGGCACAGCGTCGGATTCGGATGCTGCGACCGGTCCGGATTCGGCGGCCGGTTCGGATTCTCCGGCGACGAATGCGGCTTCGGACGCCGCTTCGGGATCAGGCTCAAATCCGGATTCCCCCTCAAGTTCCGGCTCGGAATCCGACACCGCAGGCTCCGCCATTCCGGGCGTCTCCGTATCGGGATTCCCCCCGGCAAACGCCCCGGCAGAATCGGCCGCGACCGTCGTATCGGGTTCGGAAAACGGCTCTGCGGGTTCCGCCTCCGCATCGAACGCGGGTCCTGAAACGGCATCGGGACCGGGTTCGAACACGGCTTCGTCCGTCGGGTCGAGCGAAAGCACCGCCCCGAGGTCGATGGGCACCGGAGCCGCCGCAGGCTCCGTCTCCGCAACCGGGAATTCCGGAAGGGATTCCACCTCCGTAAAGCGCACCGCATCGTAGAGCGTCCGCAGTTTTTCCAGCGCCAGGTCGCGTTCGAGGGCCGGAATCTCCCCGGAAGGCTCCCAGCCGTCGACAATCGCGGTCAGCTTGCGCAGTTCGGCACGTATCGTCTTCAAATCCATCATTGCGTACTGTTTTGACCTCCAAAGGTAGAAAAAATTTGCGAAAGCCCAGCCATTCCCCGGAACCTTTTGTCCGAAACATCTCCGAACGGGTTTTTCGGGACATCGGACCGTCCCGCCGGGCACGGAAAAGGGAGCGGCGGCCGAAGCCGCTGCTCCCTTGCAGCCTGTCCCGCACCCGCGGCGTCGGCCGCCGTGCCGGAGAGACGAATCATTCGGTGATCCGAAACTGCCGCCGAGCGTGCAGTCGGAGTCGTGCCCTACCCAGACATGGTAGTCGCCCGGCTCCTGGCCCCACTTTTTGTCGAGACGCCAGAACGAAAGGTCGTCGGGCGTCAGTGTGAAGGTCACCTCGCGGCTCTCCCCGGCGCGAAGCATGACCTTCCGGAAACCTTTCAGTTCACGAACCGGACGCGTCACACCGGACAGCAGATCGCGCACGTAGAGCTGCACGACCTCCTCGCCGTCGCGGCCGCCCGTGTTGGTCACGCGGACCGACACGCGAACCTCGCCGCCGACGGCGGTTTCGGGCGTCAGCACCCGCAGGTCCGAATAACCGAACGTCGTGTAGCTCAACCCGTAGCCGAAACAATACTGCGGCGAATTGGGTACGTCGAGATAGCGCGAAGTGTATTTGTTGGGCTTGCCCGACTCGTCGGCCGGACGTCCCGTGCTCTTCATGTCGTAATGGATCGGAATCTGCCCCACCGTGCGGGGAAAGGTCATCGGCAAACGCCCCGAAGGGTTGTAGTCGCCCGACACGACATCGGCCAGCGCCTCGCCCGCCATCGTGCCCGGATACCAGGTCAGCAGCAGGGCGTCGGCAAGTTCCGCTTCACGGGCCAGCTCCATAGGACGACCCGTAACAAGCAGGACGACAATCGGTTTCCCGGTTTGCTTCAAGCTCTCCAGCAGGTCACGCTGCGCGTCGGGCAGCGCAAGCGACGCAAGGCTTGCCGCCTCGCCGCTCTCCCCCGCCTTCAATCCGAGCGCAACCAGCACCACGTCCGACTTCGCGGCTGCGGCCACCGCCTCCGAAATACCGCCTTCGAGGGCCTTGTGCGGGTCGCATCCGCGGGCATAGGTCACACGGTCGGCTCCGAAACGCGCCCGCAGTCCGTCGAGAAAGGTCGAGGTCCGGCCGGCCTCGGCGAAATGAACCCACGAGCCGATCAGGTCCCACCGGGAATCGGCGAAAGGTCCCACCAGCGCGATCCGGCTCCCCTTTTTCAGGGGCAGCACGCCGCCGCGGTTCTCCAGCAGCACCATCGAACTGCGGGCCACGCGGCGCGCGGCATCGAGATGTTCCGGGGCGTAATAGCACTTCTCGCGCTCCTTCGCCTGGTAGCGGAAAGGATCGTCGAACAGCCCCAGGCGGAACTTCACGGCCAGCACCTCACGGCAAAGGCTGTCGATCAGCGACTCCGGGATACGCCCCTCCCGCACCAGTTCGGCGGCATGGAACAGGTAGGCGGCGCTCATCATGTCCATGTTGACCCCGGCGCGCAGGGCCAGTTCGGCAGCCTGCGCATCGTCGCCCGCCACGCCGTGAGCTTTCAGTTCGCCGATCGTGCCGTAATCGGTCACCACGAATCCGCCGAAGCCCAGTTCGTCGCGCAACAGGTCGCGCATCAGCCAGCGGTTGGCCGTGGCCGGAACGCCGTCGAGGTCGTTGAACGAGGTCATCACCGTCGCAGCCCCGGCATCGAGCGCCGCCCGGTAAGGCGGCAGGTAGCTGTCGCGGAAAACCCGCTCGGACATATCGACCGCATGGTATTCGCGCCCGGCCTGCGGAGCGCCGTAGGCGGCGAAATGCTTCACGCAGGCAAGGACCGACGAGGGGTCGGACAAGTCGCCCTGATAGCCCCGCACCATCGCTTCGGCGACACGCGCGCCCAGATAGGGATCTTCGCCCGCGCCCTCGGAGACACGACCCCACCGGGGGTCGCGCGAAACGTCGCACATCGGCGAAAAGGTCCAATGGATGCCCATGGCCGAGGCTTCGCGGGCCGAAACGCGGGCCAGCGACTCCGCGGCGGCAGGGTCCCACGAGGCGGCGACGGCGAGGTTGATCGGGAAGATCGTCCGGAAACCGTGGATCACGTCGGCGCCGATCAGCAGCGGGATGCCCAGCCGGCTCTCCTCGACGGCGATCCGCTGCAACCGCTCGGTCTCCTCGAAGGACTTGATGTTGAATACGCGTGCCGCAGCGCCCTTCGCGGACCAGCCGTTCGACGGAAAGTTCCGTCTTGTCGGGTCCCGTGACGGCGCCGCCTCCGTCTTTGCTGGACCAGCTGGCCGATCTTTTCGTCGAGCGTCATGCGTTCGACCAGTTCCGCGGCGCGCCGCCGGTCCTGCGGGGGTGACGGGGCTGCGCCCCGGCGGGATACAGCACGAGGGCCGCCAATACGGTAAAGATGCTATTTTTCATCGGTAAAAGTTTGAAAAGACATGCGAAGGTAATGAAAATACCGCAAAAAAAGGGCTTCGGAACGGAATAAACTCACTCCCGCCCGAAGCCCCCGCGATCGCAGCGGCGTCACTCCTTCACGCAGCGCATGCCGTAGGCTGTGGTCATCTTCCGTTCGTAATAGGTCCCCTCGCCCGTGGCGTCGCCCGCCTTCCAGTCGTACATCGGGAGCGGCTTGCCGCCGGCGAGCGTCGACGAACAATAGGCTGCCGAACGCCCCGGATAGTGGATGCGGCCGTTATCGCCCTTGCGGAACATCGTCGACGGGCCGATGAGGGTTCCGCCCGAATTGAGCGCATACCAGCGGCTGTACGTGTCGCCCGAGTCCTGGTTCTTGGCGGCGTTGCCGTCCACGTAGGCAAGCAGCGACTGCCATTCGGCCGCCGTCGGCACCCGGTATCCCACCGGGCAGGGATCGTTCAGCCCCTTGCCGCCCTCGGTCCAGCCTTCGGACATCGCTGCGGGACGACCGGGTATAGAACGTCGTCGGATTGCCGTTTGCCGTTGCGGCTGTCATCTCCTCGCCGCTGACCTGCCAGCCGGCGGTGCGGGAGGCGTTGAAAACCACCTCGCGCGTCATCGCGCCGAAAGCATCGGGATACCCGCATGCCCCTCGTAATATTTGTTCTTCGAGAGGATCTTCGCGCCGATGAACGGCTCCTTGCGGCCCCACTGATAGAACAGTCCGTAGGAGCGGAAATCCTGCACACAGGCCTTCGGATCGGTCGAATGGTATTCGGCCCCGACATTGTGGTCCTGCCAGGCGATACCGCCGACGGTCACGTCCGAAGGCATCTTGTCCACGACCCAGACCAGCCACGACCAGACAACCGCGCCTCCGGCGTCGAACAGCGCAACCAGCCCGCTGCCCTGCTTCGACTTGGCCGCAGTGCAGATGATTTCATTCCGGGAAGCGTCGTAGTCAAGCCCCGAAAGCAACTCTGCGTCGGTGGTCCAGACCCAGTCCGCCGCAACGCCCTTCACATACGCGCCGTCGGTGCGCCGCGCGGAAACGCACGGGTTTCACCCGCCCGGACCACGACCGTATTCGCCCCGGTCGACCGCTGCACGACGGTCACCTGCTGCGGTTCGACGCCCTCCATCTCGGAGGAGACGGTCAGCGTCGCGCTGCGCGGACGCACGCCCTCGCCGTCGTCGGTCAGCAACAGTTTCACGACCGAACTTTTCGTCCCTTCGGACTGCGACACGGCGCACCAGTCGGTCGCGCCCTCGATTTTCCATGCCACGGATGCACGCAGGTTCAGGGCCGGTTCGCTCCCGGCGCCGTAGACGGTTATATCGGCGCCGTTCTCCGCCAGCACGAGGATCGGCTCGAACTTCTCCTGCGTCAGGGTCACGGTGTGCTTTCGCTTCGCCCGTGGCGTAAAAACGCACCGCGGTCGTGCGCCTCGGGCAGGAAACTCTGGTCGACCGTCAGAACGATCTTCTTCGTGTGCGAACCTTCGGCGACGTTGGTGCGGCACCAATCGTCGTCGCAGGAGACCGTCCACGGCGAATCGGCCGTGATTTCAAGGACGCTGCGCCTCCGAACATATCGAACGTCACGTTATCCTCGAGCAGTGAAAGGTTGGATTCGGCGACCTCGGGATCGTCGCTGCACGCCGCACAGCAAACGGCTGCCGCGACGGTCAGAAAAAGAAAAAGTCTCTTCATCGTTGAAGTTGTATTTAAGGTTTTGTTCGAATGTCGTATTTACCAGGACACGGACGATTCGTAGGTATGCCCGAAACTGTCGGTGACCCGCACCATGCCGCCCCGTTCGCTGCCCGGATCGACCCGGAACATATGCCACGTATTGGTCGGCGTCCCTCCGCGCACACCCGTCGCCAGCACCTCCTCGTAATAGGGATCGGTGCGCGCGTCCGCTCCATCGCCTCCGCCTGCCCGCCCGAAGCGGGAATCCACTCCACGGCGCTCCAGGCCGTGTCATAACCCCAGACATTGGCATAGACACAGGCCGAATTGGTGCGTCCGGGTGCATAGAGGCGCATCTGCATATCGCGCTTCCCGCCCGCCGGCTTGTAATACCACGAGAGCCGTTCGCCATCGACCTCGACCACGGCATAGCCGCGCGGCGTGCCGTCGCAGTTGACGTCGCCGTTGATGAACAGGTCGCCCGGCGTGCGGGCGATGCAGTGCATGACCTTGCGTCCGTCGTCGTAACGGTAAATGTCATGGTAGTGCTTGTGCCCCCCGAAGGCATGGACCTTATAGGGGCTTATCGCATCGAGGAAACGCTGGAAATTGCGGTGGTTGCGCGCGCGCGGTGTTCTTCGTGTGATAGAGAATCGGGCAATGGGACGAGACGACGAGCGTGCTGCCCGCCGGAACGTAGCGCAAATCGGCTTCGATCCAACGGCAAATTTCGTCCGTAAGACCGATCGTATACTCCTCCCCGGCGGTCGGCGCATGGTCGAAAAGGATGTTGTCGAGGAACAGATAATGATTTTCCCGATGTTCACCGAGTAGTTCGCCGGACCGAAATAGCGTTCGTAGCTCTGCAAGGCGAGCGAATCGGTCAACTCGGCCGGATCGTGATCGTGGTTGCCCGGCAGGCTGAAGGTCGTGAAGCCAAGCGTCTCCAGCCCCTGACGGTACTTCGGGAAAAGCGACATATCGTTCCAGACCAGGTCGCCCAGGCTGACTCCATAAACCTCCGTCGGAAGCCCCTGCACGGTTTTCAGCACATCGGGAACGACATGACCGAGATAGGAATCCACCGACGTGTTATCGGCAGCCAGCTGAATGTCGGCCATAACGATCAGCGAATGGCGGTCGGACGGAGTCTTGCGTCGTGTCAGCGTAAAATCGGCCCGGTTGACGGCCTGTTTGCGGTCGATTTTGCGGTAGAACCGCGGACAGCCCTGCGTGGCGGGAATCTCGCAGTCGGCAGGCACGGAGACAAAGACGAAATTGCGCCGCGCGAGGTCGGAGGCCAGATAGTAAATCCCCCGTTCGTCGGTCGCCGTCACCTCCAGGCCGTCGCTCACCACCACCCCGGCAATGCCATTGCCGGCGCTGTCCTTCACGATTCCCTTCACCGTCATTCCGGCCTTATCGGGAATCTGTCCGGCGGTCGGGCCGTCGTCACCGCCGCCCTCCGAGGAGGAGCAGGCCGCCAGGACAAGGGCGGCGAGGCACACCGACAGAAGCCGCATGTAGAATTTTGACATATTTTTTTGCATTGAGGATGCGGAGGAGGCCGGACCTCCTCCGCATCACGGTTATTTCATCACGACCCGGATGATTACGCTGTTCTTTTCGGGACGCACCTTGCCCTGATCATCGGCCCTGACGGAAAGCGGCAAAGCACATAGGAGGAATCAATGCCGTCGGCAAGCATCGAAGCGGCATCGAAGCGGATTTCGGCGCGGTCCATGACCCTGTCCCCGACAAGCGCACTTCGGGGTCGAAGGCGAAATACCTGTCGGGCATCACCTTCAGTTCGAGTCCGCTTTCCACGTTATAGACATCGAGCACGGAGGGGTCGACCACCAGTTTCACGGTGATTCCGTCGTCATTGTAACCGCCCTTGTAAAGATAGAGATCGTAAACGCACGCCTGGCCCGAAGCGGCATCGTATTCGAGGACCTGGAAATCGTTCTTCGGGATGCAGACCATAGTGTCCACCGTCTCGTAGACGACGTAATCGTCGCCGCACCCTACGGCTCCCAGCAGAAGCAGGAGGCATATCGCAAGATTCTTCATCGCAATCGGATTATTAAGGTTAGTAACCGGGATTCTGCACGAGTTGTAGTTGATATTGATTTCGCTCAACGGAATGGCCATCCAGTAGGTCTTGGGGATTCGAACGTGCGGACGCCGCTCTCCTTCATCGTGGAGACCCGGTAGAAATCGGCCGCCGTCCTGCCGTCGAGATTCCACGCCTTGGGACGCCGGGACATCGCTTCGCCCGCCTCTTTCCAACGGCGCAGGTCGTGGTAGCGCATGCCCTCCATCAGCAGTTCGATCGAACGCTCCTGGTGCAAAGCACCTTGCGCAGTTCGCTGCCCGAGGGAATGCCGCCCGACCAAGGCCCACGAATCCTTGAAATCGGGCAGCCCGGAGCGGCGGCGGACCAGATTCAGGTAATTGAGGCTCGCGTCGCTCAACGACCCGTTGTATTCGAAATCGGCCTCGGCATAGCTCAGATAGAGTTCCGCAAGCCGGATGTAGGGGATAGGCGTATTTGCGGTAGGTAGGAGGTCCACGACTTGGGTGTAGGTTGAAGGCCGGTGAATCCATTTCTGGCAGAAGGTAACCCGTGCAGCTCTGGTATTCGTCGGTCTCCTTGAGCGTCGAGCCGTGCAGTTCGCCGCCGCGCAGCTGGAGCGTGAGGATTTTGGTCGTATCGTCGATCTCGAACGTCCCGCGGTCGAAGCCGATGCAGGCGTAGAAGCGGGGTTCGCGGTTGTAGTGCATGAAGGTTGCAGTGTTGTTTTCGGGGCGACGCTAGGGGTCGGCGTCCTTGGTCAGCGGGTCTCGGTTCGAGCGGCAGTCCGTTCTTGGTGTAGTACATCTCGACGGCCTCCATCGTCGGCACGCACGTCGTCTTCCAGCCTTTCGACATGTTGCCCTTGATCGAACGCGGTCCGCCGTAGCGCTGCAAAGCCTGAATGCCGCTCTGCGCGCCTTTGGCCAGGATGAATTCGGCTCCGTTCCAAGGCTCTTCGACGAAGGTGTCGTGGTAGTTCTTGCGGCCGCGTTCGTCGTCGGGCAGGCATCGAATCGCAGCCGAGTTCGTGTAGAGTCGTATTTCGGCTTTTTGTCGGGATTGATCTCGTCCGCGAGGGCGATCGCCGCCGCTGCCGCGTCCAGCGCCCGTTTCCACTTTTCCGGATCGTAGGTCGTGCTCATCAGGGGCGTGCCGTCGGGGTTGTTGAACCCTATGTAGTCGGGATTGCCGTTGACCAGCGGCGAGGCGGCGTAGAGCAGCAGGCGGGCCTTGTAGCTGAGCGCGGCCATTTTCGTGGGAAGTCCCAGTTCGGACTCGCCGACCACGTCGGGCAGCAGCCCGGCGGCCCGGTCGTAACACTCGGCGATGTACTTCACGCAATCGTCGTAAGGCGTGCGCGGAGTGAGGATCTCCGATTCGGGCGCGTCGATGGGAATGAACTTCTTGACCAGTACGATCGGTCCGTAGTATTCGAGCAGGCACTGGTGGTAATATCCCACGAGGAACCACGCTTCGCCCGCGTAGCGGTCGGCGTTTTCCTGCGAGACTGCGGGAACTTTGTAGATGTTGTCCAGCAGGTAGAAACAGTAGCGTATACCCCGGTAGATGTCGTAGTTGGTGCCGCCGCTCACGGCTCGGGTCCCAGCGGCCGAAATAGGTCAGGTTGGCGTTCTCCTCGCCGTAGAGCAGGCTCTTGCTCGAAAAATAGTAGGTCGTGCCGCGCGCTCCCGTTATGAAATCGTCGCCGGCGAACTGGTCGGGCGACCAGTCGTAGCCGATCAGATTGGGCATGTAGGTCTGCAAGTAGTAGCGGAAGTTGTCGGCCTGCTCCTCCGTTTTCCAGATATCCTCTTCGGTGGCTTTGCCTTCGGGCACCACGTCGAGGTAGGAGCAGGAGCATAGCAGCAAGCAGTGAAAGTGCGAAGATTATTATCTTTTTCATGGTCTTTGCGAATGTGTTTAGGGTTAGAAGGTGAATTGGAATCCGAGGTTGTACGTGCGTTGCAGCGGATAGCTCAAGCCGTTGCCCGATCCCTTTTCGGGGTCCCAGTACTTGAACGGGGCGAAGGTCAGCAGGTTGGTTCCCGAAACGTAGACGCGCATATTCTTGTAGGTATAGCCGATCTCGGCATTTTTCAGACGCAGCATCCGGCCGTTGCGCACGTAGAGCGTGTTGGCCTGCGTGTTGTTGGTGTTCCACAGCGGCGACAGGCGCGGGTAGAGAGCCTTGGGATTGGGGTCGTCCTCGCTCCAGTGTTCGTCGGCGATCCACTGCATCAGTCCCGAACCGGGCGTCGCGGCTGTCGCGAAGGGGTGGTAGTTGTACATGATGATCGACACCTTGCCCTGTCCCTGGAAGAAGGCCGAACAGTCGAATCCCTTGTATTTGAGCGAAAATCCGAATCCGTAGATGATTTCGGGCACGGTCGGGTTGCCGTACCAGCACTTGTCGTTGTCGTCGATGATCTTGTCATCGTTCAGGTCGCGGTATTTCACGTCGCCCGGGCGGATGGGGATAGGTCGTGGCGTAGATGTCCTGCGAGGGCGAGGAGGCGATCTCCTCCTCGTCCCTGAAAAGCCCTTCGGCGATCAGGCAGTTGGATCGAGTTGATCGGATGTCCGGCCTTGTATTGGTAGCCCCATTTGTATTTGGGTTCGTCCATCGAAACGATCTCGTTGTGGGCGTAGGTGAACGTGCCGCGCAGCGAAAGGATCAGGTCCTTCGAGAAGGCCTTGTTGTAGTCGACCGAGATGTCGACGCCCCGGTTGTCGACCTTGCCGATATTGGCCCAGGGCGTGATGTTCGACATGCCGAACGAGGAGGGAAGCGACGCGCGCTGCATGAAGATGCCCGAGCGTTTCTCCTTGAACCAGTCGAAGATGATGTTCAGGCTGTCGAACAGGCCGATCTCCACGCCCACGTCGAGTTTGCGGCTCTCCTCCCACGTAGCGTCGGGTTGCCGTAGACCGAGAGATGGGCCCGTACTTACGCTCGAAGTTGTTGCCGATATAGACGTCGTACCCCTGATCCATATCGACGGTCGTCAGATAGGGGAAGCGGTCGGCATACTCCGACGAGATGACGTCGTTGCCGACCAGCCCGTACGAAACGCGGAGTTTGAACAGGTTGACCTGTTCCTTGATCCCCTTCCAGAACGGCTCGTTCGAAATCACCCAGCCCACGGCCACCGACGGGAAGAATCCGAAACGTTTGCCCGCGGCGAAGTTCTCCGAGCCGTTGTAGCCGAAGTTGGCCTCCACCAGATAGCGCTTGTCGAAGCCGTAGGTGACGCGGCCGGCCAGACCCTGCTGGCGATAGGGCAGCACGGCGTACTCCTGCTCGTCCGGAGATGTTCATGTTGCGCTCCTTCTGCATGGTAGACGATCGTCGCCCGACATCGTGTTTGCCGAACGTGCGGGCGTAGTCGATCTTGGCCTGGAACGCCAGCTCGCGGTAGCCGTCCTTGCCGCGCGAGGTGCCCAGGTAGGTCGTGCCCGTGTTGGCCGATTCGCTCACGTAGCTGTAATTGCCCGCATCGTCGATACTGTAATCGGTCAGCTTGTACAGGAACGGCGTGAACGAGCGGTAGACGGCCGAGTAGACGCGGTTGTAGAAGGTCGCCATTCCCGTCGCGCTCAGGCCCTTGGTGATGAACCCGAGATCCTGATCCACGGTCAGCGCCGAAGTGAAGTGGCCGCGGAACTGGTCGCCGTACCCGCGGCACAGCTGGGCATAGGGATTGGTGAAGAAGCCGCTGTTCCAGGCGTTGTTGGTTCCGAAGCGCACGAACGTGTCCGATTCCTCGCCGGGCAGCGTCGCGGGGAATTCGCAGGGCATGCCGGTCATGGCGTAGGCGAAGAGGTCCGAGACGCTCTGGATCGGGGCGTGGCGGTAGTGCAGCTGGGTGTTCATCTTCAGCGACACGCGCGTGGTCGGCGTGGCGTCGGCCGAGACGTTGGCCTGGAAGAGGTACTTCTGCGCGTTGATGTTCGTGTCGTATTTCGAAATATCGGGCTTGCGGACGATGCCGTTCTCGTTATAGGCCGTGGCGTTGAGGAAGTAGTCGAGCTTCTTGGAACCGCCCGTCATGTTGAAGTTGAAATTCTGGTTGAACGAAGCGTCCTTGAAGAGCATGTCGTACCAGTCGACGTTGGGATAGACATACGGATCGAGCCCCAGCCGCGTACCCATGATCTTCTGGTCGCTGTAATAGGGCGAACTCCGCGCGTGAGTGCTGGCCTCGTTGTAGGTCTCCATGTAGGTGATGCCGTCGGCGACCTTCGGCACGCGCGTCGGCGCCGACATGCCGACCTCGGCGCGCAGGTTGATGGTCATTTTCTCCGAGTCGCGGCCGCTCTTGGTGGTGATGATCATCACGCCGTTGGCGCCGCGCGAGCCGTAGAGGGCCGTGGCCGTGGCGTCCTTCAGCACCGAAAACGATTCGATCGTCTCGGGCGGGATGTTATTGAGCATCTGGCTGGTGATCTCCACGCCGTCGAGAATCAGCAGCGGCGACTGTCCCGAACCGAAGGTCGAGATGCCGCGGATCCAGAAGTTCGCCCCGTCGGCGCCCGGCTCGCCCGGTCTTCTGCACGGCGATCACGCCGGCGATCTTACCTGCGAACGAGGTCGAAAGGTTGCTCGACGACACCTGCAACTCGCTGGGCTTGACCGACTGGACGGCACCCACCAGCGACTCCTTCTTCTGCACGCCGAAGCCGACGACCACCACGTCTTCGAGTTTGTTCGAAGCGTCGGCCAGCGTGATGAGTTTGAAGAGGTGGATGTCCCGGACGTAGGCGATCCGGAAAATGTCGGAGAGCACGTCGAGCGTGCCGTCCAGGTCGTCGAACAGGATCAGCTTGCCGGTACACTTCCGGCTCCCCGATCTCCCCGAAGCAGGTTATTTCGATCTTGTAGAACGCAGCCACCTTTTGCAGGACTTCGAACAGCGTGTTCGAGGTGAAGAACAACAGTCCGTCCTTCCAACTGATGTATTTATAGGGATCGACCTCGTAGACCGAATAGCCGCCGTCCTTCATCGAGAAGCGTTCCGAAGGATTCAGCGTCACCGATTCGCCGTTGGCCACGTCGATGGCCACGGAGCCTTCGACCAGCACCACGGCCGACGAACCGTCGGCCTGGGCGCGGTCGTCACGTCGAACGACGTGCCCAGCACGCGGGTCGCAAAATGGTCGGTGTGCACGATGAAGGGACGGTTCGCATCCTTCGCCACCTCGAAATAGGCTTCGCCCTCGACGAAGACGTCGCGCGTGTCACCGAACGCCGACGGGAAACGGAGCACCGACGCCGAATTGATCCACACCCGCGTCCCGTCGGAGAGTTGCAGATGTGCGCGCTTGCCCTTGGGGACCACCAGTTCGCTCGTATGCA
>VOFE01002250.1_pt1 | contig 18000 bp, 17 predicted proteins | sample 5384071 | NCBI WGS metagenome assembly VOFE01 (sample SAMN12384724, study PRJNA508395) | human gut metagenome | isolation source: healthy gut D | host: Homo sapiens
GGACAGGCCGGGAATGCATCGGCAATATCGTGCTCGATGGCCTCGATGGTAAGCTTACGGGTGTTTTCATAGCTTGTGCCGAAACTTACTACTAGGATCGCTTTTTTTGAAGCTGAGTTCATACGGGGATTTCCTCCATCCTGATAATTATGGTGATTATGATAAACTCTTTATATTTCTCCGCTGGAATATAAAGATGATCCGCAATTTCTACCATAAGATATTATAAAAGGGAGGGCTGACATTGTCAATCGTAGTTGACTTTCCTTACGGAAATGTTTATCATAATAAAAGATTGTGGAAACAAAGGAGAAACGTAGGACATGAGTATATTCATGATTGGAATCGATCATAATATGGCACCTGTAGATGTCAGAGCGCAGTTTGCTTTTACCCGTAAAAATACCGGAGAGGCGCTGCGCAGGCTGAAAGAAGAAGCTGGGATCTGCGGGTGTATTATTCTGTCGACCTGTAACCGGCTGGAACTGTGGGTAAGTACTGCAGATGAGGAGAAGCCGGACCTGTATCAGTGGCTCTGCTCGTTGAAAAGGTGTGCAGGGAGAACAATACCAGAAGTATTTTACCAGCAGAGAAAACGAAGAGGCGGTGGAGCATCTTTTTTATCTTACCAGTGGACTGAAATCCCAGATCCTGGGGGAAGATCAGATTCTGACCCAGGTAAAAGATGCGTTGAGTATGTCAAGGGATGAGTTTACCACAGACAGTGTTCTGGAGGTGCTTTTCCGTATGGCGGTAACTGCAGGCAAGAAGATCAAAACGGAAGTGCCGTTTTCCCATGGAAATCCTTCTGTGATCCATCAGGCCATCCGTTTTCTGGAAGAGGGCGGTTATCATGTTCGCAATAAAGTCTGTATGGTGATCGGAAACGGTGAGATGGGGAAGATGGCTGCCCAGACACTGCGTGAAGCAGGAGCGGATGTGACGGTTACGATCCGTCAGTATAGAAGTGGTGTTGTGAGCATTCCTGTTGGATGCAGCAGGATCAATTATGGTGAGAGAATGGATTATCTGCCGGAGTGTGACCTGGTGGTCAGCGCAACAGCAAGCCCCAATTATACACTGACGGAAGAATTGTTTGAGGATGTACGTGTGGAACGACCTATGATCCTTATCGATCTGGCAGTTCCAAGAGATATTGATCCGGAGATCCGAAAAAAAGATAACATCACACTTTATGATATGGACAGCTTCCGAACCGGCGAGACACCGAAGGAACTTGCAGATAACCTGGAAGCAGCAGGAGCCATTGTGAAGGCCCAGATGAACGAATTTTTCCAGTGGCTGGAAGGTCGTGATATCATCCCGCGCATCCAGGAGATCAAAGCGGATGCTGTGGAAGATCTGAACCTGAGGATCGAAAAAATCTTCCGGAAAACTCCTATGGAGGATTCAGACAGAGAAAACCTGAAAAAAGCAGTGGATACTGCAGCCGGAAAGGTTGTGAACAAGCTGATCTTCGGGCTTCGGGATAGTCTGAACCAGGATGCTTTTCTGGAATGTGTGGAAGGACTGGAGAAACTTTATGAAGAATAAACCTTATTTCCCCATGTTTATAGACCTGTCCGATAAAAATATCGTTGTGGCAGGTGGTGGTAATATTGCTACCAGAAGAATAAAAACTCTTCTGAAATTTACAAGAAATATCACGGTAGTGGCTACAAAAGTGACCCAGGAGCTTATGGATCTCGGGAAAGCAGGAACCGTGACTCTGTATATCCGTCCCGTGAAACGTTCTGATTTTGCCAATGCATATATGGTGATCGCAGCCACCAATGACTGGAAGTTGAATGATGAGATCCACCGTGTCTGTAAGGAGGAGGGCATTTATGTTAATGTAGCCTCCGACCGGGAAGCCTGTGATTTTTATTTCCCAGGCGTATATATGCGGGATGAAATGGTAGTTGGAGTTACAGCCAGCGGACTGGATCACAAAAAAGCAAAGCGTGTAAGGGAAGAGATCCAGAATGCGCTGGAAAAAGTATTGGGAGAGCAGGATGAAGATGAAGAGAGATAAGATCGTGATCGGCAGCAGAGAGAGTAAGCTTGCAGTGCTGCAGAGCGAAATGGTCCGTGACTACATAAAAGAAAAAAATCCGGATCTGGAAGTGGAAATCCTCACTATGAAAACTACCGGGGATATCATTCTGGACCGTACACTGGATAAGGTTGGCGGAAAAGGGCTTTTTGTAAAGGAGCTGGATAAAGCACTGATAGATGGAAGAAGTATTCTTTCTGTACACAGCCTGAAAGATATGCCTATGGAGGTTCCGGAGGAGCTGCCGCTTCTGGCTTTTTCCAAAAGAGAAGATCCGAGAGACGTACTGGTTCTTCCTGAGGGAGCTTCTGAACTTGATAAAAGCAAGCCCCTTGGATGTTCCAGCTTAAGGAGAACCTTACAGCTTAAAAAACTGTATCCGGATATGGATGTCAGAAGTATCCGCGGAAATCTTCAGACAAGACTCCGGAAGCTGGATGAAGGACAGTACAGTGCATTGATCCTGGCTGCTGCCGGCCTTAAGAGACTTGGACTGGAATCCAGGATCAACCGGTATTTTACAGCAGATGAGATCATTCCGGCTGCTGGTCAGGGATCCTTGCTGTACAGGGAAGAAAAGGGGAAGCTTATGATTTCCTGGAGGGCTACTGTGATAAGGATGCCTGGACCGCGGGAAGTGCGGAGCGTGCTTTTGTAAAGCTCCTGGATGGAGGATGCTCTTCTCCGGTGGCTGCCCATGCGGAAATTCTCGGGGATGAGATCTATCTCAGAGGGCTTTATTATAATGAAAAAAAGACGGTTCCTATGTAACAGGAACACTGCGTGGCAATAAGGCAGATGCGGAAAGCTTAGGCAGGGAACTGGCAGAAACTCTTCGGAAAAAAGGAGAAAACAGATGAAAACAGGAAAAGTATGGCTGGTAGGAGCGGGTCCTGGCGATATCGGCCTTTTTACATTAAAAGGCCTCAAAGTGCTGGAACAGGCAGATGTGGTCGTCTATGACAGTCTGGTAGGTCAGGAGTTCTGTCAAGAATCCCGGAAAATGCCAGGCTGATCAATGTAGGCAAACGTGCCAGTCACCATATCATGCGTCAGGAAAATATCAATCAGGTACTTCTTGAGGAGGCACAGAAGGGTCTTCGTGTGGTGCGCCTGAAAGGCGGAGATCCATTCCTCTTTGGAAGAGGAGGAGAGGAGCTGGAGCTTCTTCGGGAGAATGGGATCCCTTATGAGGTTGTTCCGGGTGTTACTTCCTCCATTGCAGTACCGGCATATAACGGGGTTCCGGTAACACACAGGGATTTCTGTTCTTCAGTCCACATCATTACAGGACATAAGAGGGCCGGAGAAGAATATGATATAGACTTCCGGGCACTTGTTGATACAAAGGGAACGCTTGTATTTCTGATGGGCGTGTCCGCACTTCCGGATATCTGCGAGGGTCTGATAGGTGCAGGAATGGAAAAGGACATGCCTGCGGCGATCCTGCAGAAGGGAACTACAGCAGGTCAGAAACGGATCGTAGCAACAGTTTCTACCCTGGAAGAAGAGGTGAAACGCCAGGGGATCGAGACACCGGCGATCATTGTGGTGGGTAAGGTATGTACACTGGCAGAGAAGTTTGGCTGGTATGAAGAACTGCCGCTTTCAGGATGGAAGGTCCTTGTCACAAGACCGAAAGAGCTTGTTTCCAGAACTGCGGACAAGCTTCGTGAAAAAGGCGCGGAGGTTCTGGAGCTTCCAGCGATCCGTACTGTCCCCATGGAAGACCAGAGCCGTCTCTATAAAGCGCTGGATCACCTGGAGGAATATCAGTGGCTTGTATTTACCAGCCCTACAGGTGTAAGGGTATTTTTTGAAGAACTGATCCGCCATGGAAAAGATATCCGTGCCATGGGAAATGCCCGTCTGGCCGTGATCGGGGAGGGAACAAAAAAGGCCCTGCAGGAAAGAGGATTGCTGGCAGATTTTGTGCCGTCGGTATATGACGGGGATACTCTTGGAAAGGAACTTTCAGAGCTTCTTTCCGGTGGAGAAAAGATACTTATCCCGCGGGCAGAAAAGGGTAATGAAAAGCTTACCGCATTTCTTGCACAGGCAGGCGCTGTGGTCGAGGATGTTCCGACCTATCAGACTCTTTACGAAAAGAGCCAGCTCATCGATGAGAAGAAGGAATTTGAAACAGGACAGATCAGCTGTGCGGTGTTTACAAGTGCCTCCACTGTGAAGGGATTTGTAGAGGGAACAAAAGGACTGGATTATTCAAAGGTTAAGGCGGCCTGCATCGGCAGACAGACGAAGGCAGCAGCTGAGAGCTTTGGAATGAAAGCATATATGTCAGAAAAAGCCACCATTGACAGTCTTGTCAAGCTGGTGGAGGATATGAAAAGGAGCGAATGATCATGGAACTGACAAAAAGACCAAGAAGATTAAGAGGTAGCGAAAACCTTCGTAAGATGGTACGTGAGACAAGAATGGATAAATCTTCTCTTATGTATCCTATGTTCGTAATGGAAGGAGAAAATAAGGAAGAAGAAATTCCGTCCATGACCGGGCAGTACCGTTACAGCCTGGACCGTCTTCCGTATAAACTGGAACAGCTTTCCAAAGCCGGTGTAGGAAGTGTGATGTTTTTTGGTATTCCTGACCATAAGGATGAAGTGGGCAGCGGTGCCTATGATCCGGAGGGAATCGTTCAGAGAGCTCTTCGCATTGCAAAAGAGAAATTTCCGGAGCTTTATTATGTAACAGATGTATGCATGTGTGAGTACACTTCCCATGGCCATTGCGGCGTTCTCTGCGGTCATGATGTGGACAATGACAAGACACTGGAGCTTCTTGCAAAAACAGCACTTTCCCACGTGGAGGCAGGTGCGGATATGGTTGCTCCTTCTGATATGATGGATGGTCGTGTTGCAGCGATCCGCCAGTGTCTGGACAAGGCAGGACATTATACAACACCGATCATGTCCTATGCAGTAAAATATGCCTCTGCATTTTATGGCCCGTTCCGTGAGGCAGCAGATTCTGCTCCGTCTTTTGGGGACAGAAAAAGCTACCAGATGGATCCGCACAACAGCAGAGAAGGGCTGAAAGAGGCACTTGCAGATGTGGAAGAGGGTGCAGATATCATCATGGTAAAACCGGCTCTTGCATACCAGGACATGATCTGGCAGGTAAAGGAGATCACAAACGTTCCGGTTGCCGCATACAGTGTCAGTGGTGAGTATGCAATGGTAAAAGCAGCAGCTGCAAACGGCTGGATCGACGAAGAAAGGATCGTGGGTGAGATGGCTACAGGAGCATTCCGTTCCGGTGCGCAGATCTATCTTACCTATTATGCGGAGCTTCTGGCAAGACTTATGGATGAAGGGAGAATCGGCTGATGACAAGATCAGAACAGTTATTTGAGCGTGCGGTAAAAAGAATCCCGGGAGGCGTAAACAGCCCGGTAAGATCTTACGGAGCCATCGGTGAGGCACCTCGTTTTATTGAAAAAGCAGATAAATGCTACATCTATGATGTAGATGGAAACCGTTATGTGGATTACATTGATTCCTGGGGCCCGATGATCCTGGGACATAATTTCCCGGAGATCCGCGAGAGTGTGATCAAGGCCTGCGAAAATGGCCTGAGCTTTGGCTGTGCTACAGGAATCGAAGTAGAGATCGCAGAATTTATCTGTGAACATATTCCACATGTAGATTTGATCCGTATGGTAAACTCAGGTACAGAAGCTGTTATGAGTGCAGTCCGTGTTGCCAGAGGATTTACAGGAAAGAATAAGATCATTAAATTTGCAGGATGCTATCATGGACACAGTGATGCCATTCTGGTAAGTGCCGGTTCCGGTGTCATGGCAAGTGGTATTCCGGATAGCGCCGGTGTTCCGAAGGGCTGTACACAGGATACCATGACGGCTACCTACAATGATGCCGCCAGTGTGGAAGCACTTCTCAAACAGGAAGAGGGAAATGTGGCAGCCGTGATCGTGGAGGCAGTAGGAGCAAACATGGGTGTGGTTCCTCCGAAACCAGGCTTCTTAAAGCGGCTTCGTGAGCTTTGCGATGAGCATAATTGTCTGCTGATCTTTGATGAAGTGATCACAGGCTTCCGACTTGCCTTTGGCGGAGCAGCAGAGTATTTTGGTATCCGTCCGGATCTTGTCACTTACGGGAAAATAATCGGCGCAGGAATGCCGGTAGGTGCTTATGGCGGACGTAAGGAGATCATGGATCTGATCTCACCGTGTGGTCCTGTATACCAGGCAGGTACCTTAAGCGGAAACCCGGTTGCCATGGCTGCAGGTTTCACACAGCTGAAATATCTCTATGAGCATCAGGAAATCTACAAAGATCTGGCTGCCAAAGGTGAGAAGCTTTACGGCGGCTTGAAGAAGATCGTGGAGGAAAAAAGGTCTTCCATATCAGGTAAACTATGATTCTTCTCTGGCAAGTATTTTCTTTACAGACCAGGAGGTAAAAGACTATGTTTCTGCAAAAACATCCAACCTGGAGCTTTTTGCAAAATATTTCAAGGGAATGCTGAAACGAGGCATTCATCTTGCACCTTCCCAGTTTGAGGCGATGTTCCTTTCCACAGCGCATACAGATGAAGTAATTGATGAAACTCTGGAAGCAATGAGAGGCGCTTTGGGAGATCTGTAAAGAGGCGTAATGGATGCGCAGGAGCCGATCCATTTGCGTGGATTATGTGTGAACGCCATAATGAACGGTAGCTTTGCATAAAAAATTGCACAAAAGATAACAGGATGGTAACTTGTTCTTGCAGAAGCTTTGTGATAAAATAAACACAAAAATACGTAACCAATGTAAAAAGCAGGAGGCCAGAACTTATGGGAAAAAAGAAGTACGTGGCTTACGTGGGAACATATACCCATGGAACCAGTAAGGGAATTCAGGTATACGATGTAGATGTAGAAAAAGGAACACTCACAGAACGAAGCGAAGTGGAAGTTAGCAATGCTTCTCATCTGGCAGTATCAAAAAACGGTAAATATCTGTATTCCATTGAGGATGAGGGTGTAGCTGTATTTGAAAGAGACAAGAACGGTGATCTTACCCGCCTCAACAGTGTGGATATCAACGGAATGCGAGGCTGCTATCTTGCAACAGATGTGGACGGAAGATATCTTTATGTGGCAGGGTACCATGATGGTAAGGTAACGGTTGTACATACACATAAAGACGGCCGTCTGGGAAGTGTTATGGACGGCGTTTTCCACAAGGGACTTGGAAGCGTGGCAGAGCGTAACTTCCGTCCGCATGTTAATTGTGTACGTCCGACACCGGATAATAAGTATCTCTGTGCGGTAGATAATGGTATCGATCAGGTTAAGATCTATCGTATCAATAAGAAGAAAGACAAACTGGAGCTGGTTGACATTCTTCGCTGCCCGAGAGAGAGCGGCCCTCGTATCATCCGTTTCAGTGATGACGGAAGATTTGCATATCTTCTTTTTGAGCTCAGCAATGAGGTGAAGGTATACAGCTATGACGGAAGCGGTAAGAACCCGGAGTTCCAGCTGCTTCAGAGCATTACCACTCTTGGAAAAGAGGATTCCAATGATGCGCTCCATAACGCAGCTTCCGGTATGTCTCTTTCTGCGGACGGTAAATATCTTTTCTGTACAACAGCAGGGGAAAATACTGTGACTATGTATGCAGTAGACCAGGAAACAGGCCTTCTGACCAAGAAATTTACACTTCCGATCAGTGGTGATTACCCGAAGGATCTTATGATCTTCCCGGATAACAAGCATATTGCTGTTGCCAATCATGCCAGCAACAGTATTACCGTTTTCACTGTGGATTATGAAAAGAATATCATCATGATGAACGAAAAACCGAGAAAGATCGAGACACCGAACTGTATCCATATCTGGCCGGTACCGGATACATGGGAGCAGTTGGATTAAGAACAGGATTGCTCAAAGTAAGTTTTATACAGGCAGACAAAAACAGACTCAGGGACGAGTAGGAACTTTCCCTGAGTCTGTTTTTTTGCGCATTTATAATTTTTTATCTGACAGGTCAAAATGTGAAATTACCGCTGATAAAATTTGTGGATACGATCCATCCGTGCACTCATATTGTTAAAAAGTGCATCTGTAATGGTAAGTGCTGCCATAGTTTCCACAACGACTACTGCACGCGGTACGATCACCGGATCATGCCGGCCCTTGATCTCAAGCTCCAGGTTTTCTCCGGTGTTGGTCACAGTAGACTGAGACTGACTGATGGAAGGAGTAGGTTTGATATGTGCACGGAGAATGATATCGCTGCCATCACTCATACCGCCCATAATACCACCTGCGTGGTTGGAAGTTTTGGAAATAATGCCGTTTTTCTGTACAAAACCGTCGTTGTCTTCGGAACCGGTAAGATGTGTCACGTTGATGCCGTCACCGATCTCAACAGCTTTTACAGCACCGATGGACATGATCGCATGAGCAAGAGTAGCATCCAGCTTGTCAAAAACCGTATCGCCCAGACCGGCAGGAACGTTTTTGATGCGGCATTCGATCACACCGCCGGCACTGTCCTGACTGTTCAGACATTGTTCGAGATAGGCAGATGCCTTTGCGGCTGCGTCGGCATCTGGCATGCAGAGTGCATTATTTCGGATCTCTTCTTCTGAGAAGGACCGGATCTCTACAGGACCGATGGATCTTGCGTAGGTAGTAAATGTAATGCCAAGTTCGTTTAACAGCTTGATGGCAATGGCACCGGCTGCCACACGTCCGGCGGTTTCTCTTCCGGAGGAGCGTCCACCTCCACGGTAATCACGGAATCCGTATTTCTGGTCAAAAGTATAATCTGCATGTCCGGGACGATAGGAGTATGCGATATTTCCGTAGTCTCTGGAGCGCTGATCTGTATTGCGGATCAGAAGAGAAATTGGAGTACCGGTAGTCTTTCCTTCAAAAACTCCGGAAAGGATTTCCACCAGATCTCCTTCCTTACGGGCAGTTGTATAACGGCTCTGACCGGGCTTTCTCCGGTCAAGAAAAACCTGGATATCTTCTTCGCAGAGAGAAAGACCTGCGGGACAGCCGTCGAGAACGGCACCGATAGCCTTGCCGTGAGATTCTCCCCAGGTGGTAACCACGAATTTTTTTCCGAATGATGACTGACTCATTTGTATAACTTCCTTTCGTTGGAATTCTGGAATCATTATATAGGAAGCCGGAAAAATGTAAAGAACGTGGAAGGCAGAATGAATTTTTTATGTAAAGATCATGTGAAATTATTTAAAAGCTCTTTTAAAAAGAAAAGGTATGAATTGACAAAGCTATTTTGACTATTTATAATAAAAAAGAATTTTGCCCTGGCAAAAGAAAAGCAAGAGAAGGGAAGTGGGAATCGTGGTAAGGATTTACAAGACAATAGACGGAGCCATCCACCAGATACAGGAACCGGAGGAAGGCTGCTGGATTGCGCTGACGAATCCGACGGCAACAGAGATTTTTGAATTTTCCGAGAAGTTTGATATAGAGGTTGACGATTTACGATCCCCTTTGGATGAGGAAGAACGGTCACGTATCGAAGTTGAGGATAATTATACACTGATTCTGGTTGATGTTCCTATGATCGAGGAACGTAATGACAAGGACTGGTATGGGACAATACCGCTTGGCATCATTGTGACGGGGTCTATGATCTTTACCATCTGTCTGGAGGACACACCGGTTCTTACCAGATTTATGGAGGGAAGAGTCCGGAGCTTTTTTACCTATATGAAGACCCGTTTTATCTTTCAGATCCTTTACAGAAATGCGAGCATGTACCTGCGTTATCTGCGTATCATTGACAAAAAAAGTGAGCAGGTGGAAGAAAAACTGCATCTTTCCACAAGAAATGAAGAGCTGATCGAGCTTCTGGAGCTGCAGAAATCCCTGACTTATTTTATCACATCACCCGGTCCAATGAGGTTGTGCTGGAGAAGCTTCTGAAGATAGACAGCATCAAGAAATATCCGGAGGACACCGATCTTCTGGAGGATGTCATCACTGAGAATAAGCAGGCGATCGAAATGGCCAATGTGTACAGCGGTATCCTGAACGGAACTATGGATGCTTTTGCATCGATCATCTCCAATAATATGAATATCGTTATGAAGGTACTGGCAATCATTACTATTGTCATGAGTATTCCGACTATTGTGTTCAGTGCTTACGGAATGAATGTGGCTGGTTCCGGTATGCCCTTATCAAGGAGTCCATTGGGATTTCTGATCATTATCCTGATTTCTGTGGCAATCAGTGTTGTGGCAGCGATCATTCTTTCCAAGAAGCGATTTTTCTGATTTTCAAAAGTTTTCTGAAAGGAGATTTTAATGAAATTTATTGACAAACTGGAACGTAAATTCGGAAGATTCGGGGTTCCGAATCTGACTGTTTACATCATCGGATGTTATGTGTTGGGGTATTTTCTGGCTATGTTTGCTCCGGGAGTTTTGAACATGCTGAGTCTTGATATGTCCATGGTCATGAAGGGACAGATCTGGAGACTGGTGACATGGGTGATCTATCCGCCGTCCAGTGTGGGAGGAACTGGCAATCTTGTGATGTTCCTTCTCGCAATCTTTTTTTTCTATTATCCGATCGGTACTTCACTGGAACGTACCTGGGGAACTTTCCGGTACACATTGTATATTTTTTCAGGTGTTTTGTTTACTGTGATCGCAGCAGTGCTTTTACATGTATTTACAGGTGGTTATGTGGTTATGAACGGGATCGCCTATTCTCTTGGCGGAAATATTTTTACCACATATTATATCAGTCTTTCTATTTTCCTTGCCTATGCAGTCACATATCCGGATCTTCAGCTGCTTCTTATGTTTGTGATCCCGATCAGGATGAAATGGATGGCCTTTGTATACGGACTGTTCATTGCGTGGGATATCGTATCTTATCTTCGAGTCGGGCTTTGGGTAGGTGTAGTACCGATCGTAGCATCACTTTTAAACTTTGTGATCTTTTATTTCAGTACCCGTGATATGAACCGATACAATCCGAAGGAGATCCACAGGAGGCAGCAGTTTAAGAAGGCTGTGGCTCCTTCCAGAACAGGGTCCGGTCCGAATGGGATCGCCAAGCATAAATGTGCGATCTGCGGACGTACCGAAAAGGATGACCCAAACCTGGAGTTTCGTTTCTGCTCAAAGTGCAACGGAAATTATGAATATTGTCAGGATCATTTATTTACACATAAACACGTACAGTAAAACGCACAAACGAAGGAGAACATTATTATGAAAAAAACTAAGATTATTTGTACACTTGGACCGGCCAGCAATAACAGGGAAACTCTGAAGGCTCTTATGGAGAATGGAATGGATATTGCCAGATTCAACTTTTCTCACGGAGACCACGAGGAGCAGAAGGGCCGTGTGGATATGATCAAGGAGCTTCGTGAGGAGCTTGATATGCCTATTGCCATGCTTCTTGACACAAAGGGACCGGAGATCCGTACCAGACTTTTAAAGGACGGACAGAAGGTTAAGCTGGAAGCGGGAAAACAGTTTGTACTTGGAATTGGCGATTTTGAAGGCGACAGCACAAAGGTTGCTATCACATATGAGACACTTTACAAGGATGTAAAACCGGGAAACAGGATCCTCATTGATGATGGTCTGATCGAGTTGGAGGTTAAGGCGATCAAGGGAACCGATATTGTCTGTGATATCTTAAACGGTGGTGAGCTGGGAGAGAAGAAGGGGGTAAATGTTCCCTATGTAAAAGTAAATCTTCCGGGAATCACAGAGCAGGATAAGAAGGATATTATCTTTGGTATCGAGCAGAAATTTGATTTCATCGCGGCATCTTTTGTTCGTTCCGCAGAGGTGATCCGTGAGATCCGTAAGCTTCTGAATGATAATGGTGGAAAGGATATCGGTATTATCGCGAAGATCGAGAATGCAGAGGGTGTTGAGAATATTGATTCCATCATTGAAGCATCTGACGGTATCATGGTTGCCAGAGGAGATCTCGGTGTGGAAATTCCTGCAAGTCAGGTACCTCACATCCAGAAGGCGATCATCCGTAAGTGTAACGAACATTATACACCGGTTATCACAGCAACACAGATGCTTGATTCCATGATCCGTAATCCGCGTCCTACACGTGCAGAGGTAGCTGATGTTGCCAATGCGATCTACGACGGAACCGATGCGATCATGCTTTCCGGAGAGACAGCAGCTGGTAAATATCCGGTTGATGCTCTTAAGATGATGGCAGATATCGCAGAGATGACAGAGCCGCATCTGGATTATAAAGTGTTTATTGAACATCGTTCCATGGATGGAAGAGAGAAGATCTCCAGTGCAGTGGCACTTGCAACGGTGCGTACTGCAAAGAACCTGAAGGCGAACGCTATCGTAACACCGACAATGAGTGGAAATACAGCCAGACTGATCTCCAATTTCCGCCCGAAGGTTCCAATCTATGCGATCACACCAAACTCAACCATCCAGCATAAACTTCAGCTGATCTGGGGTGTAACACCTCTGAAAGGATATCAGAGAGATACCACGGACCATATCATGTCTCAGGCTATGAATGTTGTCCGTAGCCGTCATTTGATACATAAAGGAGACCTTGTTGTATTTACAGCAGGAGACCCTGCGACCAACATGACAAACGGTCGTGGTGCAGTGACAAATATGATGCACGTGATCGAGGCAGAATAAGACTGAGTTTTCTTCGGGAACAGCAGTCGGAAAAACAGGAGATGCAGTTATTATGAAAAAAGAACCATTTGTGACACTTGAGAAACTCAACGAAATTACTGAAAAGTTTCCGACACCCTTCCATCTCTATGATGAGAAGGGAATCCGTGAGAATGCAAAAGCCCTGAAAGAGGCCTTTGCATGGAACAAAGGATTCAAGGAATTTTTTGCGGTAAAGGCAACACCGAATCCATATCTGATCAATATTCTGCAGGAGTATGGCTGTGGCTGCGACTGCTCCTCAGAAACAGAGCTTATGATGGCCAAGGCAGTAGGTTGCAAAAAGGGCGATATCATGTTTTCTTCCAATGACACACCGGAGAAAGAGTTCAAATATGCAGATGAGATCGGTGGGATCATCAATCTTGATGACATCACACATATTGAGAGCGTAGAGAAAGCTCTCGGAAAAATCCCGGAAGTGATCAGCTGCCGTTACAATCCAGGTGGAGTATTTAAGATCAGTAACGGTATCATGGATAATCCCGGAGATGCAAAATACGGAATGACTACCGAGCAGATTTTTGACGCATTCCGTATCCTGAAATCCAAAGGTGCCAAAGAGTTCGGAATCCATGCATTCCTTGCAAGCAACACAGTGACCAATGATTATTATCCAATGCTTGCAAAGGTTATGTTTGAGCTTGCCGTGAAGCTTCAGAAGGAGACAGGTGCACACATTAAATTCATCAACCTTTCCGGTGGTATCGGAATTCCTTATAAACCGGATCAGGAGCCAAATGATATCCGTGTGATCGGTGAGGGTGTCCGCAAAGTATACGAAGAAGTACTTGTTCCGGCCGGAATGGGTGATGTTGCAATCTATACAGAGATGGGACGTTTCATGATGGGACCGTATGGCTGCCTGGTAACTAAGGCAATCCATGAGAAGCATACTCATAAAGAATATATTGGCGTGGATGCGTGCGCTGTAAACCTGATGCGTCCGGCTATGTATGGTGCTTATCATCACATTACGGTTATGGGTAAGGAGAACGAGCCGTGCGATCATAAATATGATGTGACAGGTTCCTCTCTGTGAAAATAATGATAAATTTGCCATTGACCGTATGCTTCCGAAAATCGACAAGGGAGATCTTCTTGTGATCCATGATACAGGTGCTCATGGTTTTGCCATGGGTTATAACTACAATGGTAAACTGAAATCTGCAGAGATCCTTCTTCATGAGGACGGCAGCTTTGAGATGATCCGCCGTGCCGAGACACCGAAGGATTATTTTGCAACATTTGACTGCTTCCCTGTTTTTGAGAAACTTCTTCAGGATGAAGATGAACTGAAATAAAATAGCGAAAATATATAAAAACAGCCTTCTGTGCATCTTGTAATGATGCCGGAAGGCTGTTTTATGTTTAAGTATCTGGTAGGCATAAGATCGTGAGCAGGGCGGAAGGTGGTCAAATGCAGGGTTACTGCTTCCGGCTGCCGGAGATTTCTGCCAAGGCTTTTCTAAACTCAAAGAAAACAGGATGGCAGTAAATGTAACGGCTAGGATATCCGCAACCGGCTCGGCCATATAAACTGCATTTGTCCGGTCAGCACGGAAAATATTGGGCAGGATATAGATCAGCGGGATGACCAGAATAAATTTCCGGACAATAGCCACAATGATGGAATCTTTGGCTCTGCCAAGGGAGATAAAGGTCATCTGGCAGGCAATCTGGATACCAAAGATAAACACAACTGCCATATAGATCCGAGCGCTGTTTTGTGAAAGCAAGTAATGTACTGTCCGAAGTAAACATTCCGGCAAAGATCTGCGGGAAGATCATAATGATCAGCCACAGGATCACGGAATAAGAAACACTTGTTTTTATAAGAAGCTTAAATGTAGAACGTACACGTTTTTCGTTACGTGCACCATAGTTGTAGCTGATGATAGGCTGTGCACCCTGACCAAGCCCCTGAAGAGGAAGCATGGCAAACTGCATGACGCTGGTAAGGATAGTCATGGCTCCTACGGCAACATCCCCGCCGTATTTTAAGAGTGAGGAGTTGTAGCAGACAGAGATAACGCTTTCACTGAGCTGCATGACAAAGAGAGAAGAGCCAAGAGCCATACAGGGCAGAATGATATCGGCTTTCAGTTTCATGGTGCTTTTCCGAAGCTTCAGGAAGGTCTTTTTTCCAAAGAGGAAGGAGAGGACCCAGATGCAGGAAAATGCCTGGGAGATCACTGTTGCCAGAGCAGCGCCCCGGACACCCATGTGGAATCCGAAAATAAAAACCGGATCCAGAATAATGTTGGAGATCGCACCGATCAGTACAGAGAGCATTCCGGTTTTTGCGAATCCCTGGGCTGTGATGAAATTATTCATGCCAAGAGTCAGCTGTACAAAGATAGTTCCTACTGCATAGATATTCATGTAACCCACCGCATAGTCGATGGTGTTTGCACTGGCGCCGAATGCAAGGAGAAGGCTGCGGTTTCCGAGAAACAGGATAACAGTCAGGATCAGGGAGATGATGATCTGCATGGTGAAGCAGTTTCCGAGAGTCTGTTCGGCTTTCGACGTGTCATTTTTACCCATAAAGATGCTGGCTCTGGGAGCGCCTCCGTTTCCGACAAGAGCAGCGAAGGCAGATACGACCATAATAAGCGGCATACATACACCTACACCGGTAAGGGCAAGAGCACCCTCTCCGGGAATATGACCAATATAGATACGATCGACGATATTGTAGAGCATATTGATGAGCTGTGCGGCAACGGTAGGAAGTGCAAGCTGCAGAAGAAGCTTTCCGACAGACTCGGTTCCTAAAAAGTTTTTGTCTTTTTCCATTTTTTTATTCCTTTCGTGTTTTTGGGTAGTATATAATAAAGACCTGACAGATTTCTCCGTCAGGTCTTTTATGCGAATGCCGCTGGCCGGACTCGAACCGGCACGGATTGCTCCGCTTGATTTTGAGTCAAGTGCGTCTGCCAATTCCGCCACAGCGGCATAACCATTTATTATAATAGCACAGTATCAGGTGGCTTGCAAGGATTTTTTCAGAATAAAGATATTATTTGGAAAGATTTTCAATTCTAAAAAGTTTATGAAATCGGATGAGGCATCCTTGAAATTGACTGAAAAAAGTGGTAGAGTGTACTACAAGGCTGTACCACCTGATATAGCACTGTGGATATAGCAATATACTATAAGATAACGGAGGAGACTGCATGAATCTGAATTCAAAAAAACCAGAGAAGCGGCCGCTGTATGTATATTACATTATTGCGGTCGTAATTATTGTTCTGCTGAATGTTTTTGCTCTTCCTGCTCTTTCTGAGAGAAGTGTAAAAGAGACCGATTACACCACCTTCCTGAAAGCTGTAGACAGAGGAAAAGTATATGAGGCAACCCTTAATTCCGATTACATTTATTATACTATGAAAGTGGATGGAAATGATGTCTATTGTAAGACGGTATCTGTAGAGGATCAGGATCTTGTATCCCATCTTTACGATGCGGGTGTAAGTATAGAGGGTACTGCACCGCAGAGACAGTCGTTGCTTTTATCTCTGATTCTGGGATATGTACTCCCGATCGCAATCTTTATTCTCCTGGGACGTTGGCTCAGCAAGAAGATGATGAGTTCCATGGGAAACGGAGGACCGGGAGGAATGATGTCCTTTGGCAAAAGCAATGCCAAGGTTTATGTGAAATCCTCTACGGGAATCAAATTTTCAGATGTTGCCGGTGAGGATGAAGCCAAGGAGCTTTTGACGGAAATTGTAGATTTCCTTCATAATCCTCCATGTCAGGTTCGGAATTCGTGGAGATGTTCGTAGGTATGGGTGCCTCCAAGGTCAGAGATCTGTTCAAACAGGCGAAGGAAAAGGCTCCCTGTATCGTATTTATCGATGAGATTGATGCCATCGGTAAAAAGCGTGACGGACAGGTGGGCGGAAACGATGAGAGAGAACAGACACTGAACCAGCTCTTCACCGAGATGGATGGATTCGAAGGCAACAACGGTGTTATCATCCTTGCAGCAACCAACAGTCCGGAGAGTCTGGATCCCGCACTGTTACGTCCCGGACGTTTTGACAGACGTGTGCCGGTAGAGCTTCCCGACCTGAAAGGAAGAGAAGAAATCCTGAAAGTGCATGCCCGTAAGATCAAAGTCGCAGATAACGTAGACTTCAATAAAATCGCCCGTATGGCTTCCGGAGCTTCCGGTGCAGAGCTTGCCAATATCGTCAATGAGTCAGCTCTTCGGGCAGTCAGAGACGGACGTAAGTTCGCGACCCAGGCGGATCTAGAAGAAAGTATTGAAGTGGTTATCGCCGGTTATCAGAAAAAGAATGCCATCCTTACAGATAAGGAGAAGCGGATCGTGGCATACCATGAGATCGGTCACGCACTGGTGGCAGCGAAGCAGACTGATTAAAAAGTTTCGGAACTCGCGGCTTGTTGCCGCTCAGACAGCCGAACTTTTTTTAATAACGCAGATTTAACGCAGATTTTTAGAACCTAAGGACTAGCAGCCCTCATCCAGAGACAGAGCCATACAGAAGTATTCCCTCCGGCTGTGCTCTGGCCATGTGGATTGCTTCTGACTAGTCTTTACCATATTTCCGGGTGTACCTTGGAACAGGTGAGTGCCAGACTTCCGGGGCCGATGTGGCAGGAAACGCTCAGGGAGAGAGGGAAGATGTTGATTTCACCGATATTCGGAAAGGTGGTGAGGACTTCTTTTCGGAATTCTTCGGCTGCTTCCAGGTTGTGGGAGTGGATGACATCCAGGTTGATCTTTTCTCCAAAGCGGTCTGCAATGTCATCTTTGATGGCTTTAGTCATAGTGCTTTTTGCCTGGGTCATGGTGCGGGCCTTGGAGAAGGCGTCCAGCTTTTCGCCCTGGATCTGCAGAACCGGTTTCAGACGGAGCATGGTTCCGAGGGCTGCAGCTGCAGGAGTGATGCGGCCGCCCTGTTTCAGGTACTTCAGAGTAGCTACAGTGATATAGATGCTGGAGTCGAAGCGGGTTTTTTCCAGCCAGGTTCCGATCTCATCGGCAGAGAGACCGTTTTTAGCCTGCTGGATAGCCTCGATGGCAGAGTAACGTAAGGTCCCGGAGATCCTCTGGTTGTTTACGACACGTACACGGCCATCATAGTCTTCTGCAAGCATGCGGGCAGTCTGCATGGAGCTGGAGAGACCGCTGGACATGGGGATATGTACGATCTCGTCGTAGTCTTTGAGCAGCTTGTCCCAGAGGGTAGTGA
>VOFE01002303.1_pt1 | contig 18000 bp, 18 predicted proteins | sample 5384071 | NCBI WGS metagenome assembly VOFE01 (sample SAMN12384724, study PRJNA508395) | human gut metagenome | isolation source: healthy gut D | host: Homo sapiens
GAGGAATTCGTATAGTAAGGAGTATCTCCGGGCTTTCCTGCCGTCTTGATACCGGGCCAGCGCTTTCTGTCGTGCTTGGCCAGACGGTACGTGGTACTCTCCGCAGGGGTCGCTTCCAGATTGTAGAGGTCTCCGTACTGCTCCTGATAATCCGCCAGGCGCTCTCTCATATGATTTAGTACTTCCTTGGTAAACTCCTGAGTTCTCGGATCGCTCATATCCGCTCTCAGCCAGTTGGCATTTAAGCCCACTTCATTCATACCGATCAGACCGATGGTGGAAAAATGATTCTCAAAGGTTCCCAGATACCGCTTGGTATAAGGATACAGTCCCTCATTTAACAGCTTTGTAATGACACCGCGCTTGATCTTCAGGGATCTCGCAGCAATATCCATCATGTGATTCAGTCTTGCGTAAAATTCGTCCTTATTGGCAGACAGATATGCGATTCTGGGCATATTGATGGTGACAACACCCACGCTTCCGGTGCTCTCGCCGGAACCGAAGAAGCCTCCGGTCTTCTTACGCAGTTCCCGCAGATCCAGACGCAGTCGGCAGCACATACTGCGGACATCACTGGGCTGCATGTCAGAATTGATATAATTGGAAAAATACGGTGTACCGTATTTTGCGGTCATCTCGAATAACAGTCTGTTGTTCTCGGTGTCGGACCAGTCAAAATCCTTTGTGATGGAATAAGTCGGGATCGGATACTGGAAACCACGGCCGTTGGAATCGCCCTCGATCATGGTCTCGATAAACGCCTTGTTGACCATGTCCATTTCCTTTTTACAATCCTTATATTTGAAATCCATCTCCACACCACCTACCAGCGCCGGCAGCTCTGCCAGATCATCGGGCACCGTCCAGTCTAGCGTGATATTGGAAAAAGGAGCCTGTGTGCCCCAGCGGCTGGGGGTGTTCACACCGTAGATAAATGCTTCGATGCATTTTTTCACTTCGGGATAGCTTAAATGATCTACTTTCACAAAGGGGGCAAGGTAGGTATCAAAGGAGGAAAAAGCCTGTGCTCCCGCCCATTCGTTCTGCATGATCCCCAGGAAGTTTACCATCTGATTACACAGTACGGATAAGTGTCTCGCCGGTGCAGAAGTGATCTTGCCGGTGATGCCGCCCAGTCCTTCCTTGATCAGCTGCTTTAAGGACCATCCGGCACAGTAGCCGGTCAGCATGGACAGATCATGGATATGGATATCCGCATTCCGATGTGCCTCTGCAATCTCTTCATCGTAGATTTCGGACAGCCAGTAGTTCGCCGTCACCGCACCGGAGTTGCTTAAGATCAGACCACCTACGGAATAGGTCACCGTGGAGTTCTCCTTCACACGCCAGTCTTCCACCTTGACATAACTGTTGACCACGTCCTTATAATCCAGGATCGTGGACTTCATGGTACGCATCTTCTCGCGCTGCTTGCGATACAGAATATACGCCTTCGCCACTTCCTCATAGCCGGCCTGTCCCAGTACACGCTCCACACTGTCCTGAATGTCTTCCACGTGGATCTCGTCATTCTCCACCTTTTTCTGGAAATCCGCAGTTACCCGTAACGCAAGAAGATCAATAATGTCATTATTGTAGCTCATCTGCGTCGCAGTAAAAGCCTTCATAATGGCATCATTGATCTTCGTCAGTGTAAAGTCCGCTTTGGAACCATCTCGTTTGATTACCTGAAACATCTTATGTACCCCCTTACCTTCGTGTCCCCATGGGCTTTCGCCCGTAAAACCTATCACGGTCTATTCTACAATACTTTGTAGGGGAAGTCAATTAAAGGATACAAGATATTGTGTATACATCAGTTCACCCGTCGATTGCGAGAGTGCTGCTTTACGCTCGCGTAAGGAGCCGGCTCTGTGCAAATCGACGAGGGGAGCGCCATCTCATGAGCAAAAGGCAGCTGCGTAGCAGCGGAAAGCCTCGAAGAGGCGATTTTGCGAATGGCGCGGGGTGAACGACCACGGGTACGAATGGCGCGGGGTGAACGGCCGCGAATGTGAACGGTACTCGCCTCTTACGCTCTCTTCCACACCCTGTGGTACAACACATACGCCACCACCGCAGTCACGCTCTCCGTGCAGACAAATGCCCACCACACACCGGTGACGCCGATCAGGCGGCTCAGCACAAATGCCGCAGGAATGATCACCGCCACATACCGCATCACGGAGATCACCAGGGAAGCCATGCCCTGTCCCAGCGCCTCCAGTGCGCCGGAGCTGGTCACCGACACAGCGGACAGAATAAAGCCCAGGCTAATGATATGCAGTGCTGTAATACCGATGGTAACAGTCTCCGGATTCTCAGTAAACAGTCCGATCAGCTCTCCGGGGATCAGCCAGCACAGTGCCGTACCGGCAGCCATGATCCCGGCAGTCAGTTCCAATGTCAGACGGTAGATCTGCTCCACACGCTTCCGCTCTCCGGCACCGTAATTGTAACCAATCAGCGGCCGGATGCCCTGAATGATGCCATTGGAGGGCAGATAGATAAAGGTCTGCAGCTTGTAATAAACGCCCAGTACCAGCACATACGCACCCGAATAAGCCGCCAGAATACCGTTCAGTGCGGAAATCAACAGAGACGGCAGTGCCATATTCAGCGTAGCCGGAATGCCGATGCCGTAGGTCTTGCCACAGATCTCTCCTTCCGGTCGCAGATAAGTTCTGCGCAATTTTACCGGCAACGGATCCAACACATAATAGATGATATATACTAATAACGTGATCACCTGACCGATTCCGGTAGCCAGAGCCGCTCCGGCGATCTCCATCCGGGGAAACGGTCCGATACCGAAGATCAACAACGGATCCAACACAATATTCGTCACAAATCCGGCGATCATACTGACCATGGTGGCACGCATCCGGCCCACCGCCTGAAAGATTTTCTCTAACGTGATACCTCCGGTGACAATGGTGGAGAACAGGAACACGACATTGGAATATTCCATGCCCAGTGCCCGCACGGTATCGCTCTTCGTAAACATCCCTAAGAACCAGTTCATGCCGCAGAGGAATAAGATCATAAGCAGTACGCCGTGCAATACGCCCAGCACCATGCCCTGGGTTGCCGTCTTATCCGCTTTTCCCTGATTTTGTGCTCCCAGATAGAAGGAAATCATGGCATTAACACCCACGCCGAAGCCCACTGCCACCGCCGTCAACAAGTTCTGTGCCGGATAGACTAAAGACAATGCCGTCATGGCATCTTCACTGAGCTTCGCCACGAAATAACTGTCTACAATGTTATAGAGGGAATTAAATGCCATGGACAGCATCATGGGAAGTGCCATGGACATGACCAACGGGAATATCTTCTTTTCTTTCATATAAGTCTGGTTCATTTTTCCTCTCCTTAAACAACAAACGCCACACAACATTCCTGCTGTGTGGCGAAAATAAGATCGATATCTTGAAAAATCCACTCCCTTACGGGTTTTATGACCGGTTATTCATTTTGTTCCAGAGCGTATTATAGGGAAGAAATGCCTTTCTGTCAAGCCTGTACGCCCAGTATTTTTGCAAATAACTGTGCCCCTTCCTCCGCCTGATAGATATTGATACCGTCAATGTCTGTGCTGTGGTTGGCAAAGGCAGGGTACAAAAATCCCGCCTCCGGTTTTCCGGCCTCGTAGTCTCCGGTCACCGGACTGATCGTGCCGATGAGAAACTGATAGACTTCCTCGGACTCCCACTGGTTCTCTTTGTCTTTTCCCTTGGTGGGTACATCGTAGCTGCCGAAGAAAAGATAAACGGCATAAGGATATCCCGGCTGGTATCTCTCCCCAATATATTCATAGAGGGAGTACAATAATGCATCATTTTTCAGTTCGCACTGCCGTAATGCCTCCAATAACTGCATAATGCTGCCCGGTTTCCGGGCTCCCTGATCCAGCCGGTAATTTTTCAGATTCACATTGGTATTGGAATAAGGTACCGTCTTGGCAATATTCAGATTTTTCTCTTTTTCGCTTCCGGACAACTTCAGAAAATGAGTATTAAAAGTACCGTCAATAAACCCTTCTTCGTCCATATAGGCTCCTGCAATTCTGGAAAAACAGTTGCGGGACACGGTCATTCTTCTGGTCAGTTCCAGCATGTCTTCTCTGTCTATGTGCATTCTTAACCTCTCACCTTTCAGCAGTCTGCAAGCTCTGTATCCGGAACTTACAGCAGTTTGCTCTTCGTATTTACACTTTCACTGTCCTGATATTCCAACAGAGACAGCTTTCCTTCCCGGCATTCCAGAATCGCAGTAGCACAGTTGCCCATATGGAAATGCCAGAAGTCGCTGACCGGAATATCCAACACCGCATTCAGGATACTGCGATTCAATGCTCCATGAGCTACCACCAGCACTGTTTCATAAGTTCCCTCCAACGGCAGCAACACCTGCTTCACGAACTCGCCGCTTCTGGCATACAACTGGGCAAAACTTTCCGCTCCCTCGGGCGGGAGATAGCTCCCCGGATCCGTAAACGGACTGTTGGCCCCCTCCCGGATTTTACGGACATCGGTCCCTTCCCATGGTCCGAAATTGAGTTCCCGGAGTCTTTCGTCTGTGGTCAGCGTAATTTTCCTCTCGCCCACAATGGTCTCTGCCGTATGTCTTGCACGGATCAGCGGGGAACAAAACGCGATTTCAAAAGGAACTTCCTTTAATCTCTCTGCCGCTTCCGCCGCCTGCGCAAAACCTTGAGCATCCAGGTCAATATCCGTCTGTCCCTGCAGCCGCCCCGCCTGGTTCCAGTCTGTCTCCCCGTGTCTTACCAAATAGATTTTCATATATCTGTATCCTCATTCTTCTGTCGTAACTTACTTTTCTTCTGCCTACATTTTTCACTTGCCCTGTTATCCACAGTGGTCTGTTTCAAAATACTACGGTTTCCACCGTTCTGTCAACCTGCTCCCCGGACGTATACGCAAAAACAGTGGGTTCCGCTCCCGGTTCCCGCTGTCTTTTTCATAATTGCCTATATCGATTTTCTTATTTTTCGATCTCCGCCGTCATAATGGACTTTGCCTTTGATGTCAGTTCCGCACAGTACTCTCCCAGCCGCAGATACACCGGAATCTCTTCCTCCGTCCGGTTTAAAAGCACCACCGTGATCCGCCCGTCCTTTTCAAACGCCGTCACCTCGATCTTATCTGTGTATCTGGTAACACCGATCCGCTGTGCTCCCGCTTTTAGGAAATGTGTAAAATGCCACAGGTGCCCGCGGCTGCGGTATTCCTCAATGTAACGGCAGATATACTCTGCCCAGCGCTTCCGGTATTCCGGCTTTAATTTGCCGCCGTTGTTCCGCTCTCCATTGGTCTTCATGTAGACCGGCGGACTTCAGGGGGGACAGGAGGATATCCAGCTTCCCGACGTAAGCTTTCTCCGCCGCATCCAGCAGTGGCAGAATGTATTTTTCCACTCTTTCAAAAGAAAAGTGTTCAAAATTCTCATCCGCCTTACGCGAGCAATGAGCCGCGCATAGGCATAGTGAAGACAGCGATGGGCGCTCGCGCATGATTCGCTGTCTTTACTTATGCCGAGATGCGGCGAACGCCGCGATATGAAATAAGATTGGCAGCGTTTTATGCTGACAATCTTATGAATAGCGTGGCTCATTGCGGAGGGTTTTATCTTCGGGACATAGTAGAAGAAAAATGTAGATTACGCCCCGCTTGTCAGAAACTTCCGGGGCTCAGCAGAGAAAAAACACGAATTACGCCCCGCTTGTCGGAAACTTCCGGGGCTCAGCAGAGAAAAAACACGGATTACGCCCCGCCTGTCGGAAACTTCCGGGGCTCAGCAGAGAAAAAACACGGATTTCGCCCCGCTTGTCGCAAACTTCCGGGGCTCAGCAGAGGAAAAACACGAATTACGCCCCGCTTGTCACAAACTTCCGGGGCTCAACAGAGAAAAAACATGGATTACGCCCGCTTGTCGCAAACTTCCGGGGCTCAACGCTTGCCCCGCTTGTCACAAACTTCCGGGGCTCAACAGAGAAAAACGTAGATTACAGGGCATTTCGTAACGTAGGCTATAATAAAAACCGTGGAAGGATGTTCCGTTTGCTGTGGGGGATTTCAACCGCAATGAGCCACGCTAAAAACGCTGCCAATCTTATTTCATATCGCGGCGTTTGCCACATTATAAGTAAAGACAGCCCGCTTGTCGCTGTCTTCACTATGCCTATGCGCGGGCTTTCGTAACTCTCAGTTAAAATACTTCTCAAACTTATCATGCAGGCATTCCGTAACTTGGTAGGCGTAGTAAGGAAATGTCGATGATGCAGGGGACCTTCTGCTGAAAGGCATCCTCCAGGATCGGCAGCAGGTCTTCCGCCTTCTCCACGCGGTAGCCTTTGGCATGCATGCTTTCCGCATATTTCACAAAATCGGGATTCTGGAAATCCACAAAGCAGTTGTGTCCGAAGTGATCCATCTGCTTCCATTTGATCAGACCATAGCTGGCATCGGAGAAGATCAGAGTCACAATGGGTGTCCCCTCTCTGAGGGCTGTCTCATACTCCTGGCTATTCATCATGAATCCGCCGTCTCCGGAGATCGCCAGTACCTTTTTCTCCGGGTAGATCAACTTGGCTGCCACAGCCCCCGGCACTGCGATGCCCATGGTGGCAAAACCGTTGGAGATGATGCAGGTATTGGGTTCGTAACAGTTGTACTCTCTGGCAATCCACATTTTATGAGCGCCCACATCCGAGATCACGATGTCATCCGCACCCATAAATTTCCGGACATCGTACAGTATTTTCTGTGGCTTCATGGGAAAAGAGGTGGCATCTGCATAGCTTTCATATTCCGCCACCATTTCTTCCCGCAGTTTGAGAAATTCTTCCGGCTCCTCTTTTGCGTCACTGCGGTACAGGATCTGCTGTAAAGAATAGGAAATGTCTCCGACAACTTCCACCTCCGGCTGGTACAGCATGTTGATATGCGCCGGCCTCTGGTCGATATGAATAATCTTATGTTTCCCCTCTCCGTTCCATTTGCCGGGAGCAAATTCCACAATATCATAACCGACGGCGATCACCAGATCTGCCATATCCAGCACCTTGTTCTGGTAATCCTTCTGGGGATGCCTATGGTCCAGAGGGAATATTTGTTGTTATAAGGAATGATGCCTTTGGCCATCATAGTATTGACCACCGGGATCTTCAGGACATCTGCGAAGCTGGTAAGAGCCTCCCCGGCGTGATTGCGCACCGCACTGTGTCCCACCAGGATCACCGGGTGCTTTGCCTTGAAGATCATGGCCGCCGCCTGATCGATACTGGAAAAGGATGCGTACTCCTTATCCCTCTCCGGCTTTTTCAAAGGCCGTGCGGCAATACCGGAGCTGACCGGAAGCTTCGCCACGTTCGTGGGAAGATCCACATGACAGGCTCCCGGCTTCTCACTCTCCGCATATTTAAAAGCGATCCTGACGATTTCATTGACGGAATTGGGGTTCACGATCTGTTTGCTCCGCTTGGTGATTGGTGCAAACAGCTCTACCAGATCCAGATACTGATGAGAAGTCAAATGCATCCGCTCCGTTCCCACCTGTCCGGTAATGGCAATCAGCGGTGCACCGTCGGAATTAGCATCTGCCGTGCCTGTGATCAGGTTCGTGGCACCGGGGCCCAACGTTGAGAAACACACACCTGCTTTTCCCGTCAGTCTTCCGTACATATCAGCCATGAATGCCGCTCCCTGTTCATGCCGCACCACGATCACCCGGATGTCCGATTTTTCCAGTGCATTCATCATATCCAGATTTTCCTCCCCCGGAATCCCGAAGACATATTTCACGCCCTCGTTTTCCAGACATTTTACTAACACCTCTGCAACTGTATTTTGCTTCTTTTCCTGCTCACTCATAAGTTTCACCTCGTAATTTCCTGACTTTTTCTACAAAATAAAAGAGACAACGCTTTCCGTTTCCACGGACTTCGTTGTCTCTTTATTTGCTCATGTTAGCACACTCACAGATGATAGTCAATTATACTTTTTCTATCAATATAAATCCTAAATTTTTTATTTAAATTCCACCGCCCATTTTTCCCACAACAAATCCAAAGACATTCCGCACTCCGGGGCCTGCGAAAAGATCTGCCAGCACAGCGCCATGGGGAAGTTCTGGACGGTCTTCACCGGTCTTGATCTGACAGGTGTTCAGTGCCACTGCCAGGTCGGCAATGGTGGTATCCTCGGTCTCACCGGAAAGATAGCGGTATAACCTGCCTTGTGTGCCATCTTGATTGCTTCTAGAGTCTCGGATACGGAACCGATCTGGTTCAGTTTGATCAGGATGGAGTTACCACAGCCCAGGGAGATTCCCTTTGCCAGTCTCTCTGTATTGGTTACGAATAGGTCATCACCGACAAGCTGTACTTTATCCGCCCAGCTCAGCGGTAAGCTTTTTCCAGCCTTCCCAGTCCTCCTCATCCAGTGCATCCTCGATAGAAATGATGGGGTATTTCTCCACAAGCTTCTTCCAGTGGTCAATCAGCTGCCCGGAAGTATATACGGTTCCGGCCTTTGGCAGTTTGTACTCGCCTTTCTTTCCGGTCTTCCACTCGCTGGAAGCAGCATCCATTGCAATCTTGAAGTCCTTGCCGGGCTCATAACCGGCTTTCTTTACAGCCTCTAAGATTGTCTCGATAGCTTCCTCGTCAGACTTCAGTGCCGGTGCAAAACCACCCTCATCACCTACGGAAGTAGCCAGTCCTCTGTCCTTTAAAATAGAAGCCAGTGCGTGGAATACTTCAGCGCACCATCTTAAGCATTCCTTGAAGGAAGGCGCACCTACGGGCATGATCATGAATTCCTGTACATCCAGTCCGGAAGAAAGCGCATGACAACCGCCGTTGATAATGTTCATCATGGGAACCGGAAGCCTGTTACCGGAGATACCTCCTAAAAAGCGATACAGGGGAATATCCAGGGAGATCGCTGCTGCTCTCGCGCTGGCAATGGATACTGCCAGGATCGCATTGGCTCCCAGTCTGGACTTATCCTTGGTTCCATCTGCGTCGATCATTGCCTTATCAATCGCATAAATATCGGATGCATCCATTCCCTGTCCGATGGTACCGTCTACCAGAGTTACCTCTGCTTCTACAGTAGGATTGCCTCTGGAATCCAGAATCTCTCGTCCAATGACTTTTTCAATCTCTAAATAGTTCATCTTGTTCTTCTCCTTTATCCTCTATTCTAAACTTTTTATTCCCAAACCTTCTCTTTCGTGAATCCCTCATCCCTGTGTATAAGGGCTGAAAAACTCCTCCCGGAAGATGGCCTCCCGGCAGTCCGCGGATTCAGCAGCTCCGTTTTCTCTGAGGAGTTTCACATAATTCACTCATTAGTTAGTTGCACCTAACTCTTGGATTATTATATCCGGCTTTCTTCAAAATAGCAATAGGTGTTAATGAGAGGATTTCTCAATGGATATTTTCCTGCATAATTTGTACTTTTTAGTTAAAATTAATTCTAGGAGCATTTTTTCATTATTTTCCTCAATTTCTAAATTCATATTCCTTTAAAACTAAAATATAGTAAAATAGACTTCATCAAATCTTAAAAGAAAACATTTAAATAGTGCTGCATCTGCGGCAGAATGAGAGGCAATATGAGGAGTTTCGGTGAAATTCTGGCATCCCTGCGGGAAGAACGGGGCATTTATCAGAAAGAACTGGCTGCCATACTGAAAGTATCCGTTGGCACCATTTCGAATTACGAGAACAATATTCACTTCCCGGATCAGGAATCTTTAATACAATTAGCGGAATATTTCGATGTAACCATCGATTATCTGTTGGGTCGGACTCCTTATCGTTACAATCCGGAAGTTCTGAGACAGGAATGTGTCCCCGGCACCACCGTATCCGATGTGGTAGAGGTGATACAGCATTTTAATCCGAAAAACATGGCTTCTCTGCTGGATTTTGTGGATCTGCTGCAATTAAGAGAAAAAGCAGAATCTTCCTCCCGGGAAGACTCTGCTAATGATTGATCCATAAATTCTATTGTCTTTTTATCTGGTGGACAGGAACTGTTGCTCCCGGATGGCTGTCTGGTCGTCCGGGTAATTTTGTAAATAAGCATTCATCAGTACTTCTGCCTGCTGATAATCTTCCAGATACTCATATGCTACAATTTCATTAAAGCACAAGGTCTGCATCAGGCTGTTTCCTTCGATCTGTTTTCCCGCCTGAAATGCCGCCAGAGCATTCTGATACTCCTTTTTTGCCATTTCGCACAGACCCAGTTCATTGTAGATTTCTGCATTCGGCCCCTGCTTGGAGAGATAATTGTTGTACACACTGGACGCATAGTTATAATCTCCGGTAGCCGCATAGGCTCTTCCCAGATAGAGATAGCTGTCCGCGCCTCCCTTATCCCGGGCTTCATCCAGCGCCAGATAAGCTTTCTGGTATTCTCCCAGATAATAATAGATCCGTCCGCTGTCATAAGCATCCAGTTGTTTGGCTGTGTCCAGTACATTTTGCAGATATTCCTGACCGACCTCACGGTAGCCGTGCGCTGCCAGGGCTTCATAGATTTCTATTAACCGGTCATAATTTTTCGGATCCATGGAGATTGCCTGATCAAAATCCGCTTTGGCACTCTCATAATCTCCCAGCTCCAGTTCTGCAGAACCTCTGAGAAAATAAGCGTCCTTTTCCTCCGGCTTCAGGCCCAGAATGGCATCGTATACCTTTTTGGCTTCCGCAGGCTGTCCGTTCTTGGTGTATGCCGCCGCCAGATAGTAATTCATATCATAGTCCACGTTCTGAACCCAGCCGTCACTGAGTTCCAGGGCCTGTGTAAAATATTCTACGGCCTGATCATACTCTGTCAGCCCCATGCTGGCGATTCCCCGGCCTCTTGCGATCAGACGGCTGTCCTCTTTCTGTGCTTCCGCTTCGTCAAAGGCATTCAATGCCCCCTGATAATCCAGAGTTTCCACCAACTGCATTCCTTCGGTGATTTTCGTAGTATCACTTCCGCAGCCTGTCAGCATGCCTGTCATCAGACAGCAGACTCCTGCTGCCACTATTTTCCTGTGTATTTTTCCCATGCTTTCCTCCACGGCCGTATCTGTATTACCGGTTCCTATTTGTCTAACTGAGAAGTACAATGAGGGCATCTTGTGGCATCGATAGCGATCTCGCTCTTACAGAACGGGCATTTTTTCGTCGTGGGCACTGCCGGTGCTTCCTCTCTGTGATGCAGGGTGTCTCCCAGCTTATTGATGAATTTTACCAGACAGAAGATTACAAATGCTGTGATCAGGAAGTTGATAACTGCCGTGATAAAATTACCGTACATCAATACCGGTGCCGTATCGCCGCTTCCCAGCTTTACATATAAATTCGAAAAATCCGTGCCTCCGAAGATGGCCAGAATCGGTGTCAGGATATCTTGATTCAGAGAAGTAACGATAGCGGTGAATGCGCCGCCGACGATCACGCCGACTGCCATATCCATTACATTTCCCCTCAGAATAAACTTTTTAAATTCCTGAATGAATCCGCTTTTCCTGCTCATTTTTCTCTTCCTTCCTCTTATGGTATGAAGGTCGAGCCGCGCTTTCCGTCACTTCGTGACTACCTTTGCTCATGAATCTGGCGCTTAAGCTCATGAACATATTCGTTCGCAAAATCATGCAAGCATGATTTTGCGAACGTATATGTCCATGGTCGAACTGTTTTGTTCCATAATAGCATACCCCCCTTGAAACCTCAATAGGAAATGGGGTATACTCTTTTAGGAATCTAATGTAGAAGTAACCGCATTTTCCCAGAAAGGATCAATTCATGCAGCGGATCAATGAAGACATCAAAACCGGCAATTTCAAACAGATCTACCTGCTTTACGGAGAGGAACGTTATCTGAAGAATCAGTACACGACCCGTCTGCGTAAGGCATTGTGTCAGGACGGTGACGAGATGAATACCCATTTCTATCAGGGGAAGGATTTCTCCTTGGGACAAGTCATCGATCTGGCAGAGACGCTTCCTTTTCTGGCAGAACGCCGGGTCATGTTCTTCAAGGATACAGGGCTTTTTAAATCCGGCGGCGAAAAACTGGCGGAATACCTGGCAAGCCCTAATGACACCACTTTTTTTGTGTTCACGGAAAGCGAAGTGGATAAACGGAGTAAACTGTATAAGACCGTGCAGTCCAAGGGTTATGTGGCAGAGTTCACAGTACAGGATGAGAATTCCCTGAAACGCTGGATCGCCGGTATTCTGGGCAAAGAAGGGAAAAAAGATCTCCGAGAACACCGCACAGCTCCTGCTCTCCAAGACCGGCACCGATATGGAAAATATCCAGATGGAGCTCGAGAAGCTGATCTGCTACTGTCTGGACCGGGATGTGGTCACCGCGGAGGATGTGGAAGCTGTCTGCACCACCCGCATCACCAACCACATCTTCGATATGGTCAATGCCATTGCGGAAAAGCAGCCGCAGAAAGCCTTGCAGCTCTATTACGATCTGCTGGCATTAAAAGAGCCGCCCATGCGCGTACTGTTCCTGATCGCCAGGCAGTGTAATCTGCTGCTCCAGACCAAGGAATTAAAAAACAGAGGCCACGACAATAAGACCATTGCCTCCAAGATCGGCGTACCGCCCTTTGCTGCCGGAAAATACGTGGCGCAGGCCTCCCATTTCAAGACTTCCGTGCTGAAAAATGCGGTAAAGCAGTGCGTGGAGACCGAGGAAGCCGTGAAATCCGGGCGGATGAATGATATGATGAGTGTGGAGATACTGATTTTGTCGGTATTGCCCTCGTAAGCTTGCAAAATGCATTGAGTGAGTTCTGCTCACGATATATAAAAGTCCATGGACAGTTTTCCTGCTCATGGACCTTTTATTTGCATTACTTTTATTCGCATTACTTTTATTATCGTGTTACATATCTAGCTTTAAAGTAATAGTCTTCTGCAATGATACCTGTGACGCCTTGAACTTTTTTGGGATATACATCTTTGTATCTGTAAATACTCAGGATAATTCCCACCAGTGCGTAGCACAGTAAAATATTATTTCTGCCAACAGATAAGAACGGCAGGAAGGTCGATGTCAGCGGGATCCATCCCAACATTCCCGCAAAGTTCAGAGAAATATTTAATAAAATGATCATTCCGCATCCGAATCCCATCACCATGCCTAGTTCATTTTTCTGTCGGGCCGCAGCTCCGAACAGAAACACTACCAGTGCCGCCAGGATCGCGGCTACAAAGATTCCGGCCAGCAGTCCGTAACTGTTCAGAATATAAGAGAAAATGTAATCCTGATTGAATTCCGGCAAACCTCCCACCACATCTTTTCCACTGTTGCCCCAAAGTAAAATATTTTCATTAAATTTATGAAGCATGGCCGTCATGTAATTGGCATCTCCGGAATGGGATAAATAGGAGCGGATCCTGGCTTCCTGATAGGCTTCCAACATGTGAAGTGCATACATTGCAGTCAATACCAGGACAGGCCCTGCCGTAAAAAGCAGCCACATGCCGATAATCGTCTTTTTCACAGGCAGTTGAAACCACCCCTTCCAGACAGCCACCGTAAGTTCTATCAGCATACTGACCATCATGATGACAGACACACCGAGGCTGGGGATTCGGGATGTAATAAATACAGGAAAGATCAGCCACAGGATCGCCCTGCACAGTGTGGATACACCACCGTCCCTGTATTTATATAGGATAGCGCCGTAAATCGGCACATAGAACATCATCAGGGAAGTAACCGCCACCCGGAGCCTTCCAAATCCGATCCAGTTGCCGATTCCGTCGACATCCAGACCACCGAAGCCTGCCACCCGCAGCCCTCCCAGAATCAGAATAGCTCCTCCGATGAACCTGGAGTACTTTGCAATTACGGTATAATCCAGGAAATAGATCACACACATGAGGAGGAATCCAATAGCAACGGCTGAGACAAACCCCTCCGTAGTATAGCGGTACACTTCCTGTCTCCATGTTTCCAGCTCCTGATAACCGGGTTGTCTGAGAATGGATTGCTGTATCAGAATGCCCAGCAGGCTTAAAATTCCTACGATCACAAGTAACCTCCATGCAATCTTAGGCTTGTGGATCCTGTCCAGCGAGATCCCCACTTCTACCGGATCTCCCATGTCCGTAACCGCATTTTTCTCTGCTTCCTCATAGCTCATTCCATCGGAAAGATTGTCCTCAATCTGGCATTCTATATGGTCTCTTATCTCCTCGGCGATATAGGGTCTGGCTTTTTTACAACGGATCTGTGACAACAGTTTTTCCAAATATGTTTCCATCCTTATACCCCCATTGCCAGAACGCTGGTCACAGCAGACTGATATTCCATCCACTCCGCTTTTTTGGTTTCCAGTAATTTTCTGCCCTCTTTCGTAATACTGTAATACTTCCTCGTCTTGCCTGCATATTCCTGCTCATATACCGTAAGCAGGCCCTTCGCTTCCAGCCCATGCAACAGCGGATACAGCGTACCTGCTTTTAACTCGAACACGTTACAGGATTTTTTCCGCAGTGTATCGATCATCTCGTATCCGTACATATCCTTCTCCGCCAGTAATCTGAGCAGGAGCATCGTCATACTTCCCGACATCAGTGATTTGTCCACAGCCATTTTTTGTCCTCCTTATATAGATAGCCGATATATATCGTTGTCTATAATATATATCGGCTATCTATATATGTCAATATTTATTTTTCAAAGCAATCACTAATCCATCTCAACTTCATCTACGATTTTGTATTTGTTATCCGTATCTTCTTTTCTTATAATAAACAGCACATCCGTAGTCATCTCGTTCTGTCTAACAGCGTTCCCCGAATCATCAAATCATTATTTTCTGTATTTTTCTACATTTTCAATGCTTTCCGATACCGTTGCATTCTCCGGCTCCCATTCACGGATCTGGCAGCTGGCAACCATCTGCGAGATAATCTTTTTATATTTTTTATAATCCTTTTGTGACATAGAGATGGTAATATTATAGAATCCCTGACCGGTGAAATCCCCTTTAAAAACATAGGATTCGCTTATCCATTCACCGCTTGTTTCGATTCCATGAAGGGCCGTAAGTTCCTCATTCACTTCCACGGTCTCCAGATCATTTTCATCCCCTGCATAATAAGGAGAAAAACTGTTACAAAAATAGATACTGCTCTCCTGGCTATCATCCGTATAAATCCGGATTCCCTCGTCGGGACTGGCTTCCTCTGTCTCGGTCGCAGGCCACCCTTCCTGAAGCTTCGCTGTCCATTCTACCGGTCTGTCTATGCTTAAGGTAAACCCTGCTGCCTCATTTGTGTATTCGCAGCGGATCATCTCCTGCTTTCCGCAACCGGTCATTGCCCATAATGCTGCTAAAATCATCAGACCCTCAATCCATTTTTTACCCATAAGCACCTCCGTCACTCTACTCTGCTGTTGCTATCTCTACACCCTGGGCAATATCTTCCCCCAGGATTTTTCCTCCCTGCAATAGCGGAACTCCTTCGCATTCAGGTCAATTGCTCCTAATTCTTCCTGTCCCGCAATATATAAGTCATCCCTAATGCGGTAACCCCTCGGTCCCCATAAGTAACCTCCTAATATTCCGGTCAGAATAAATACCATAAAATAGAGTCCCGGAACACCTGCGACAAAAGCATAAAACGCTATCTGGAAGCTCCAGATGGGGATTAACAGATTGAGCGCTGCCACACAGGCAACGCCAAAAGCAACATATTCCGCACCTTTTGCTTTGTCCCGTCTGGTCCTTGTCGCCAACAGGAATCCCCATGCCGTATAGAGCAGCATACGTACCACCGTCCGGACTCCGCTCATTTCGTCAAAAGAAGTTTTGTAATCCTCCTTTAGTGCCACCAGGACAATCAGGATCACAACAGACAAAATAATTTTGTAGTAATTTGAAAAAATCTTCTTCATAGCTGCTCCTTTCATTCTACATTCAGGAAAGTATATCCTCCCATATCCGTATCCTTCCACGCCAGGGCGTCTTCCTTGTTCCTGTAATATACAGTCTTGACAACATTGGTACCCAGTTCTTCCCGGTCCACCGTTTCTCTCACTTCACGCAAATGCTCATTAAGTCTCTCTGCCGTTACTTCCCCTTTTACCACATACGAAATTTCATATACATTCCCCCAGTCAGGATCATCGATGTATCTTGTGCCTATCTGCTGATAAGTAGGTTCTCTATGCTTTATCATATATCCCAACAGCAGTCCTCCGACGATCACCAGTATTCCCACCAGGACAGCAGTTTTTACGATCCGGCTGTTCTTTTTCTTCGGGGGCTCTCCGTCCGTTTCCTCTGTCTCTCCTTTCTGCGGTTCTGGATTCTGCAATTCATCACAGGATATGTCTTTGCTCCTCAATTGTACTTGCTAATGACATAATTATACAATTGAGCAATTGGAAAATCAATTGAGCGAACGGCAACCTTCCTCTTTGTTAATCATAACGAAGAATTTTTCGCTATTTGTTACAAATTTCAAAAAAAGCGTGCAGATCTCTCCACACGCTTTTCGTTCATCGTCTTATTTATTCAAAAATTATTTCCACATTCCCGTCGCAAAGCACATCAATGCCGCCCAGGTATATAACGGGTAAAAAAATCCCTGGTCATCCACGCCGTCTTTTAGGATTTTCTGTGCTTCATCTTGGGACACCAATAAAAAGCCGTCAAAGCATTCCGTACCTACGGCACCTTCCTGGCTTACCTTCGGCATCTCCTCACGGTTCAGAGTGATCTGCACCAGTGCATTGCTCTCATCCGTCATACCGGGGGTACTGAATACCAGCGGATTCACCAGACGGATGCTGTCGCTCTCTTCCAGTGTGATGCCGGTCTCTTCGCAGAGTTCCCGGGCTGCCGCATGGAATATGGGATTTGCTTCCTCCGCATCCTCCGGATCTAACAGTCCTGCCGGAACGCTTAACAGGAACTGTCCCGCCGGGTAACGATATTCACGGCTTAAGCAAAGTCTCGGTTCCTGTCCTCTGATCTTCAGGATCACAACGCAGCTGACTGCATCCGGCAGCATCTGTCTGAATTCTTCGTCGCTCTTTACCGCTGCCAGATTATCTTTGGCTCTTCTGGTAGCATCAAAATAATGTTTTCCGGGCTCATATTGCAGGTCAAATACTTTGATGAATCTGCTGTCATAGACGGTCTCTACCTGTTCCTTTTTTATGATCGGTCTGTTCTCCATAGTCATTTTCCTCTTTCTGTTCTTCTGTTCCGCACGTTGCACACTATCTGTCGTTCGCTTCTGTTGTGCGGCTGTCATTTTGCAATTTTTCCGCTTCCCCGGCCGCTCTTTCCAGTCTGCAAAGTACCTGTTCGTAACGTCGTCCCGCTTTTTTCCAGTGGATCAGCTTATGCCACCCTTGCACATAATCCGGTCTGCGGTTCCGGTACTGTAAATAATAGGCATGTTCCCACACATCTATGGGAAATATGGAGGTATACAATTTCAGATCCGGGACATCCTGATTCGCTGTAGTAAGGACCATCAGAGTACCGTCCTGATCACTTACAAGCCACGCCCATCCGGAACCAAAGACTCCTATGGCTGCCTGGGTCATCTGCTCTTTCCATTGTCTCACCGATCCAAAATCCCGGACCAGCGCCTCCTCCAGAGCTCCACAGGGCTCCTGTCCTGCCGGGCTTCGCATACTGTCAAAATACAGCTGATGGTTGTATACGCCGCCACCGTTATTGTGAATGCTTTTCCGGGCTTCCTCCGGCAGGGACGCAAGTATATTATCCTCCGAAGTGAGCAGTTCCGTCAAGGACATCTGCTGTAACTGCGGATAATCGGCAAGGGTGGCATTCAGCTTATCCACATAGGTCTGATAATGCTTGTCGTGGTGAAAATGAAGTGTTTCCTCATCTAATACCGGAAGCAGGGCATCATATTCGTAGGGAAGAGGCTGTGCAACAAAAGGATAATGT